>LSQX01275484.1_pt1 | contig 20197 bp, 20 predicted proteins | sample 654561 | NCBI WGS metagenome assembly LSQX01 (sample SAMN04489861, study PRJNA283612) | anaerobic digester metagenome | isolation source: 4 biogas reactors fed with cattle manure at either 37C or 55C with and... | place: Denmark: Kongens Lyngby | collected 2014 | reverse complement strand
GCACCGAAGTAAGCCGATGTGTTGCAGGCGAGGAGTTTTGGAGCGAGCTGGCTAACACTCCTGCAAAGCGCTCGCAATGACACATAAGCGAACACTTTCACAGCAATGACACATAAGACAGCTTCTAGTTCTGTCATCACCACGGCTATCTTCACGTCAACTTACGGTACTAAGCCCAATACCCTCCATAAAGGTACGCTGGCACAAAGACCCAGAACAGCAATGACCATATAGGCCAAGCAGAGCTTTATGGTCTGAGAGTGCTCGACCAGATCGCCGTTGGCAGCATAAAAGGCTGTTATATAAGGGGGGTTCTGAAAAAAGAACAGCCAGCTGTTGGATGTGGCATAGATGGTAAATCCTACTATCCAGGGATTAATACCTACGTTGATTGCCAGGGGCACTAGGAAAACCAGGAATACACTCATATAAGCCATCTGGGAGACGAGAATCACCCGCACTACATAGCTCACCATAGCTAGCACGATGATAAACAAGTAGATGTTATCAGCGCAATGAGCAATAAAAGGAGTAAAAATACTGACTACCCAATTGTCTATCTCCAGGGTTGTAAATACCACACTCAAATTGACAGTAGCACCGATGAAAATCAATGAGTCCCAGGGAATCTCACTGCGAAAGTCCTCTCTTGCCAATATCCCGCACCCGACAATGACGCATAAGCTCAGCATGGCCACTACCGCTGGAGACACCTCATGCAATGCTTCCGTTGCCCACAGTCCAAAAGTGATAAGTATGGCTACGGCAGTAAATCTTTCGGCTCCCTGCATGGGCCCCAGTTCCTGGAGGCGTTTATTAATATAATCACTGCCCAGGCTTTCTTCCCGGATTGGTTTATAAAACCAGATGATAGCCACATAATTTAAGACGCTCATAACAACAGCCCAAGGCAGGGCGCATAGCACCCAGTAGGCAAAGGTGAACTGGGCCCGTACATCCGGTGGCAAAAAACCCTGAACGAGAAAACCCAATACCGAGGCACTTATAAATACCGGCGCCACGTTGGTGACTCCGGTAAACATTGCTCCAAAAAGTCCGGCGGCTGCCTGGCTTTTACGTTTGTAACCCATAGCATCACTGATGGCCCGGGTGAGAGGAGCCAGCATGGCTACTTTGGCATTGTTGCTGGGAATAAAGGGGGCGGTAATTAAGCCTACTCCCAGCAGGCCTAAAACCTGACCCTTAAAATTGAGAGGAAACCGGCTCATTATTAATAAGGCTACCCTTCTGAGCAGTCCGCTTTTGGCTACAGCGGCTCCCAATCCCAGGGCAGCCATCAAAAGCCACATGGTGCTGCTGGCAAAAGTGGCAAAGGCCTGGGGAAAATCCAATAACTTAAATAGAACAAAAAGTGTCCCCATCAGCATAGCGGTAATATATTCGGGTACCACTGTAAAGACCCACCAGATGATGGCCCCAATCACTATCCCCAGTGCCTGCATGCCCTGGACGGTCAGGCCGTCAGGAGGCTGTTGAAAGGCTATTATAAATCCGGCAATGATCCCGCTAGCTGCTTTCAAGAGTGTTTTTATTGGTGAGTCCGTCATAAAAATCCTCCGCCGCCTTAGCTTTCATTGCCTTGTTCGGTGATAATTGCGAGCGCGCAGCCCGCGGCAATCTCAACGTCGAGCTAACCACGGCTTTGCAGGAGTATTAGCCGGCTCGCTCCAAGACTCCCCGCCCGGCTAATACTCCTGCTTATGCCGACCAGCAATGCTTTCATTCATCAAAGACGGCTACTTGCCCTGGAAGTTGGGCTTGCGTTTTTCAAAGAAGGCGGCGGGGCCTTCCTTGAAGTCCTCGGTGCCAAACAGGAAGCAGGAGCCCAGCTGTTCAAACTGTAATCCCACTGACAAAGCAGTATCGTTGGCCAGGTTGACAGCTCTCTTAGCTACGGTTACGGCCAGCGGAGGCTTATTGGCAATTCTCTTGGCCAGTTTGTTAGTAAAGTCCATCAATTCATCATCTGGCACCACAAAGTCCACCAGGCCGATGCGCAAGGCTTCATCAGCATCAATGAAATCCCCGGTCATGATTAGCCTTTTGGCCTGACCGGCACCTACGGCCCGAGTTAGGCGCTGGGTAGCTCCCATATCGGGTGACATACCGAAGTTAATCTCCGGCACGCTATACGTGGCGGATTGGGCAGATACGCGGATATCACAGCTGAGGATATTTTCCACCGAGCCACCGATACAGGTGCTGTGTACAGCCGTAATAATAGGTTGAGGCAGCTTTTCCCAGCGGTTATAGTATTCCTGCAGTTTCTGGATATAGCGTATAGCATACTGGGGCGTTCCTTGTTCCAGTACGGAAACATCGATCCCGGCGGAAAACAGTTTGCCTTTAGCGCCTAGAATTACCACCCGAATATCAGTGTCGGCAAATAGATCATCTTGCACCTGATAAAATTCATCCAGGGTATCCAGGGTAAAACTGTTTAAGGCCTGGGGTCGATTGATATAGACGTAAGCAATGTGACCCTGTTTTTCAAATACGAGGTCTTTCAGTTCCATGGTTTCACCGCCCTAAAATTAGTTATTTCATAGGTGGTATTCGACGGGAAAACGAAATATCCTATCCTGAAATAATTTTGTGCATAGCTTTGCAATAAATTTACTTCCCTGGTGTGAATCTCAAAAGGTAATTATAAGATAAGAAGCGAAATTTAACGACATCACCAAAAGCAGGGTGGTTACGATGGTCAAGGTTAGCGCAGTTAACATTAAAGATGCAGTAATTGACAGCGATTGTCTAAAGTATTTGTCGGAAGAGAAGAGACAGCGTCTATCTGGGATGAGGTATCCTCAGTCATTGGCCCATTCCCTTATTGGCGACTTGCTGGGGAGGTGCCAGACTTGGTAGAAAAGTTTATTGCGGTTTTACATGTTGCTAATTTAAGTAACCAGCTAGTTTAAGTAACCAAGAGAATATCTCCTAACCTTCGAAAGTATCCAAGAAGGGGACAGATCTACTGCCCCCTCTTTTACTTTTCATTGTTCAGGGTCTTTCTCCCCAGGCTCCTGGCTGGCCTCTATATCTTTGTTTCCCAGACGCCCGCTGCGCAGTGCTGCCTCGCGTAATAGAAACTCAATATGGGCGTTTACACTGCGGAATTCATCAGCAGCCCATTTTTCCATTACTTCATAGAGTTTAGGATTCATGCGTAGTAGAAAAGACTTTTTCTTTGCCATTTCCTTTTATCCTAATACAATGTTCCTGTGTTAATTACCGGCTGAGCCGAGCGGTCCGACACAATAGCCACCAGGAGATTATTGATCATGGCTACTTTACGTTCTTCATCCAGGTCCACAGTTTGGTTCTCTTCTAATTGGGCAATAGCCATCTGAGCCATGCCAACTGCCCCTTCTACGATTTTCTGGCGCGCAGCCAGTATAGCGGAGGCCTGTTGACGCTGCAACATGGCACTGGCTATCTCGGTGGCATAGGCTAAATGGGTTAAGCGGGCTTCCAGAACTTCCACCCCGGCTACGGCTAGGCGTTCCTGAAGTTCATGCGCTAATTCGGCTGCCACTTCCTCGGCATTACCCCGCAGAGAATAGCCGCCTTCTTCAAAAACATCATAGGGATACTTGGTGGCTACATGACGCAGAGCAGTCTCACTCTGTATTTCTACGAAAGTTTCATAGTCATCCACGTCGAACACAGCTTTAGCCGAACTTATGACCTTAAAAACAATTACCGCTGCGATTTCTATAGGATTACCGTCTACATCATTCACTTTTAACATTTTACTGTTAAAATTACGTACCCGTAAAGATACACAACGACGGGAAGTGAGTGGCACGGTAAGCCACATGCCATCATCAACAATAGTTCCTACATACCGGCCAAAAAAGGTCAGCACCCGGGCTTCATTGGGCTGAACAATAGTAAAACCACTGCCCAGTATGCCCACTATCACAACGATTACCGCCGCCAATGCTATTGACCAAGGCAGTGCTATTTCAATAAAAAACGTATATACTGCTAACCCTAGCAACAGCAAGATAATTGCAATGCCTAAAAAGCCATTCATTTTCCAGGCTGGTTTTTCCTTCATTATTATTTCCTCCTCCATGTTTATTGCTATTATTATGATATCACTTTTATAGCATTTTGCAAGCAGGGAAAAGCAATAATATTTTGCCTTTCCCCTGTGCATTCTAATCGAAAAGGAGTTTTTAGTATGCGGATTAGTCAACCTAATAAACTTGTGGGAAAGATAATGGATGTTAAACCGGGACAGGATATGGCAGAAGTTATTATTGATGTGGGAGACAGACCTGTATATGCCACCATTACCATGGGGGCCGCCCAGGCTATGGACCTGCACCCCGGTGATGAGGTATTTGCTCTGTTTAATTCTACTGATGTCAGTTTGATTAAACATAATAAAGAAGAACGGGATTATGGGGTATAAACCAGCATATTGCGCGTAGTGGCCCCATAAAGGGGCCTTTTTTGTTAATAATAGTAAAAAGTTGCACACTAATTGATATTTTTCCTGGTATATTTTACTATGATAATGTACGATTTAATAACGGCAGGGAGGGTAGAGCTATGACACGGGGCCAGATGTTTTTCCTATTTTTAATGATATGTACAGCCGTTATAACCGGTACTGCTTTGGGTATTATAAGTAACTTTGACATATTGCAACAGCAATCACAATTAGTGATCACTTCAACAGCTACAGCCAGTGATGAGTTGCCCAACGAGGAACAATCAGCGGAAAAGGGCGATTGTCAAGAACAAACATCGTCAGGCTCAACGTCGGTGGCTAGCTATGACCAAGTGAGCCGCTCTACTCAGTTAATGGTGGTTACCGCCCAGGAAAAAGAAGAGATCAGGAAAATGATGCTGCAGTTGGGTATGTCAGAAGATGAGCAGGAATCTGATTTTATCAGCAAATTCCAGCGTAGTCATAATTTAAGCATCACCGGTACTCTTGATTCCCAAACCCTTAATACCATGATAAAGCAAGTCACCTATAATAGCGCCGCTCGTGCAACAAACTCATCTCCATACAGATAATTCCAGATTTTACGAAGATATTCGATAAAGTAGTTATTAACCTGCTCTATTTCTCTATACTCATTTTTAGGTTTAGGCTAAATTTCAGTCAATTTTTCAAATACTATTATGCTATCATATGGATAAGCGAAAAATTTATCCTCTGGTTTATAGTGTTTAAATATCTAAATAGCAACCTTATATAGTTCATAAAGATAAATTACCCCTTAAATACTGGATCGCATACATAATAGTTATTGGGTTTGAGTTCTGGACAGGCACTCTCCACTAGTTGTCAATGGGATTTATGCCAGGAGTGTACTCCATACACGGCTCCTGCATAGCTGTTGCTTGTTCAGCTTGTTAATCTGAAGTCAGCCTTCGTGTATGATGCTCTTTCTTTCTAACACGGGGCACTCATATCAAGGGGAGGTGGTAGGTGGTATTGTGATGATATCACAATGTAGGTTTACTGAATCACAAGAATTGTATAAGGGGGTTTATTAATGGAAATCAATAAGATTGCGGTTTTGGGTGCAGGTACCATGGGTATGGGTATTGCCTGGGCAGTAGCTGGTGCAGGCAAAAAGGTCGTATTATATGATATTAAACAAGAAATAGTAGACAAAACTCTCGCTCGGATCGGCAAAGGTTTGGCTAAAGCTGAAGAAAAGGGCCAGGCTCCTGCGGGCGCTAAAGATTTTGTCACTGGCAATATCACTGGTACCGTTAACATGCAAGATCTAGCAGATGTAGACTTTGTTATTGAGTCCGTGGTAGAAAACATGGACATTAAGAAGCAGGTTTACGCTGAATTAGGTAAGATTCTGAAACCAGAGGTTATTGTTGCCACCAACACTTCCTCCTTGTCTATTACTGAAATAGCTGCCGCCTATCCTGATCCCTCTAAAGTAGTTGGCATGCATTTCTTCAATCCCGCAATGGTTATGGCCTTGATCGAGGTTATTCCTGCTATTCAGACTTCTGACGAAACAGTGGAAGCAGTTATGGAACTTTCCAAAGCCATTGGCAAGAAACCAATCAAAGTAAAAGAAGGCCCCGGCTTTGTTGTAAACCGCATTCTGGTTCCCGGAATGAACGAAGCTGCTTTCATACTCCAGGAAGGTCTGGCCACTGTTGAAGATATCGATAAAGCTATGAGACTGGGTGCTGGATGGCCCATGGGACCCTTTACCCTGTGTGACATGGTGGGACTTGATATCGGTCTGGAAGTCTGCAACGTTCTCTTTAGAGAAACCGGAGATCCTAAGTATCGGCCCGCTGGAGTCTTGAAGCAAATGGTTCGGGCAGGCTGGTTAGGCAGAAAGACCGGCAGAGGCTTCTACGATTACAGCAAGAAATAGTTTTCTAGCCATTTGGGGTGGGACAAAGGAGGTTAAAATATGTCTTATCGAGATAAACAATACGAAACTTGTTTGATAAGTTTTGAGGAGCCAGGCATAGCAATACTGGAACTCAATCGTCCTAAAGCATTTAATGCTGTAAACATAAAACTACTGGAAGAATCTTATGAAATCATGGAAGGTTTCCACCTCGACCCTGAGGTCCGGGCAATAATCATCAAGGGTAATGATAATGCCTTTGCAGCTGGAGCTGACTTAAAGGCGGTTCATCAGTTCAATGCCTTTGAAGCCCGCGACTTCCTGGATAAGGTTCATAAAACTGTTTTCATGATTGAAGATAATCATAAACCAACCATTGCTGCTGTTAATGGATTGGCTCTGGGCGGTGGTTTGGAGATGGTGTTAGCTTGTGATATACGGATCGTTGCCGATAACGCCACCTTGGGATTACCGGAAATCAATCTGGGAATTTTCCCCGGTGCCGGTGGAACCCAGCGCTTCCCACGCAGTTCTTCGATCTGTATCGCCAAACAGTACATATTCACCGGCGACTTCTTTGACGCAGCTACTGCGGAAAAAATCGGTCTGGTGAATATGGTTGTTCCTGCGGCGGAAGTCATGGATACTGCCCGCAAATTTGCTAGAAAGCTTTGCAGGAAGTCTCCTCTAGCCCTGAGAGAAGCCAAACAGGCAGTGAATATGTCCATGAATCTGGATATTAAGTCCGGCTGTCGTGCAGAACAGATCGCTTGGTCGATGCTGTTCTCATCTGAGGATCAAAAAGAAGGCATGACAGCTTTCTTAGAAAATCGTAAGGCTGACTTTAAGGGTAAATAAGGTTTAAGGTGTATTCAACCTGCTTGAAGCGGTATGATGATACCACTCCCCTGCGGTTCGCTCCCGCAGGTCTACACAGTCATTATAAGCGCTTCAACAGCAGGATGAAACGGTATAGAAAAGGGATTCAGTAAGTAAACTGAATCCCTTTTTTTACAGGGCTCTGGCTAAGCCCCGGTAAACTCTTCCCCGCAGAGTATCGACGGTGACCAGCATTCCATCCTTCAATATGCTGGTAGCATCCTTGGCGCCTACAATGACAGGAATACCAGCATTCAAACCCATAATAGCCGCATTGGAAGTTAAGCCCCCTTCTTCAGCTATCAAGGCTCCTATTCTGGATAAATAAGGTGCCAGACTACTTTCGGCACTGTGAATAACCACAATATCCCCTGCTTGAATCTGGCTCATATCTCCAGCAAAATCGATAATACGAACCGGTCCCTTAGCCGCTTCAGAACCAATCCCCATTCCCTGTACTAAGATCTCGCCTACAATGTGTACCTTCATCAGATTGGTTGCTCCAGAATAACCAGTAGGTACTCCTGCTGTCAAAACAACCAGATCCCCGTTCTCTATATAACCGCAGGCCAATGCAGCGCGAATGGACTCGGCAAAGAGTTCATCGGTACCTGAGGTTTCCTGTATTAATACGGGATGAACACCCCATACCAGAGCCATTTTTCGTAAAATGCTTTGGTTAGGTGTGGCGGCTACGATATTAGCCTGGGGACGATATTTAGCTACCATGCGAGCGGTATATCCGGTATGGGTAGCCGTGATAATGGTTGAAGCTCCCAGGTTGGCAGCTGTTGCACAGGTGGCATAACTAATAGCATCAGTGACCGTAATTTTTTCCTGGGTGCGTTTGCGTCTTAATATGTCAGCATAAGGCAATGCCTGCTCAGACCGTTGGGCTATGCGAGCCATAGTTTCTACAACTTCCACTGGGTATTTCCCCGCTGCTGTCTCACCGGACAGCATTATGGCGTCGGCTCCTTCAAATATAGCGTTGGCTACATCAGACACCTCGGCCCTGGTAGGACGGGGATTATTTATCATGGAATCCAACATTTGCGTAGCTATAATGACTGGTTTTCCGGCACTGGTACACTTATCAACCACTAATTTCTGCACCAGGGGTACTTCTTCCGCAGGAATTTCTACGCCCAGATCGCCCCGGGCCACCATTACTCCATCAACAACTTTAATGATATCATCCAGGTTATTGACTCCTTCCTGGCTTTCGATTTTAGCAATTATATCGATATCGGCATCCTGTTGCTCCATTATCCGCCTTATTTCCAATACATCCTCAGCCGTGCGTACAAAAGAGGCGGCAATAAAATCTACCTGCATTTCGATACCGAATAGAATATCTTGCCGGTCCTTATCACTTAGAAAAGGCATGTTGATACGTACTCCAGGAACATTTATGCCTTTACGCTCTCCCAACTCACCACCGTTTATTACCTGACAAATTATATCGGTTGGTGTGGTATCCTGCACCTTTAGGCTTATCAATCCATCGGACAGAAGTATGGTAGTACCTGGTTTTACCTCTTGGGGCAAAGCTGGGTAACTCACCTGAACCTCCTGGTTATTGCCTGGTACTTCCCGGTTGGTGAGAATAAAAACCTGGCCGGTTTCCAGCTTGATCGTTCCATCTTTCAGCCGACCGGTACGAATTTCCGGTCCCTTGGTATCCAACATAATGGCTAAAAGGCCTTTAGTTTCTGCATCTGCCTGGCGTAAATTATAAATGCGGCGGCGATGTTCTTCATAATTCCCATGAGAAAAATTGAGGCGAGCTACATTCATACCCGACTCTATCATTTTCTTGAGAATATCTACTTTTTCGCTGGCTGGCCCTATGGTGGCGATAATTTTTGTTTTCCGCACAACCCTACCTCCCGTTATATAGATAAAACCCGCGCTAGATCAAACATACCCAGTTCCGGGGTCTTCTTTCCTCTGATAATTTCTTGGAGGGGTATCAAATGAACGCCTCCTTCCCGGGAGGCAGTCATCACATTGCCCTTTCCACTTACTATACTGTCAACTGCTGCCTTACCCATGCAAGAACCCAGAATACGATCAACAGCGGTGGGAGTGCCCCCCCGTTGGATATGTCCTAAAATAGTAACGCGGGTATCATGCCCGGTAGCCTCCTGCAACTTGTCCCTAAGTTCCATAGCTGGATAGACTCCTTCAGCGACGATAATAATACTGTGCAATTTGCCCCGTGCCACTCCCTGGTTTATTTTATTTACAATCTGTTCAAAATCAACTTCTATTTCCGGGATAAGGATTGATTCGGCTCCCCCGGCTACACCAGCGGCTAAGGCAATCTCACCGCAATTGTGTCCCATAACTTCAATAATAAAAACCCGTCCATGACTGGTAGCGGTGTCACGTATATGGTTAATCGCATCCAAAGCCGTATTTACGGCGGTATCAAAGCCTATGGAACGGGTATATACTATATCATTGTCAATAGTAGCTGGAATTCCTACTACCTGTATATTCAGCTTGGAAAACTCCCAGGCTCCACGCAAACTGCCATTGCCCCCTAAGACCACCAGCCCGGTAATTCCGCGGCTCTTCAGTTGCTCGAAAGCCTGCCTGCGGCCCTCCTCGGTCATGAACATACTGGAGCGGGAGGTTTGCAAAATGGTGCCACCCCGCTGAATTATATCGGCCACTGAGCCTAGATTCATCGGCTTTATATTTCCCTGAATCAGCCCCTCAAAGCCCTGCATTACGCCAAATACTTCCATACGGTTGTAAATGGCAGACCGGACTACAGCGCGAATGGCAGCATTCATCCCCGGCGCATCTCCCCCACTAGTTAAAACAGCAATTCGCTTCATCTGGGACTACCTCCTAGCACTAAGTGCAGCAACAACGGGTGCTAGATGTTAATTATGTATGTAGCTAGCTTTACTTATCTCCACTGGTTACGGTAGTGCCATGTCGATTGGTTATCTCAGCCTGACCGCGAATCTTGATGGCCGAAGTGTGCTCGGTAAACTGCAGAATCATAACTTCTCCCTGATCCAGTTTTTCCGTATGGTGAAACTTAGTGTCTTTTCCTCGAGTAAGGCCTATTACGGTTACGCCATTTTCCAGAGCCTTTATAATAATATATTCTTCTCCTATGTAGTTACCGTTCATGCACCCACCTCCTAATAAATTTTCACGCTGCTGCTAATTGAACCATACGCAGTTTTTTCCATATAGCGCAGCTAATTCCTGCTTAAGTGCCAGGTCGGGCTTTATTTTCCAGCGTTCGCTTAATAGCAGGGGTTTCCTGCCCGGAGGATAAATAACCACATCCAGTTCTCCAGGAAAACGCATTAGTATTTGCAGTAGTCTTTCCCGGACATCCCCATTCGTCCCATTATCGTTGATACGCACATGCAACTGAGACAACTCCTGGGGCAGAGGCAGAATCCTTCTTACGGCCAGCTTAGGTTGATCATCACGAGTATCATAATAACCTTCCACTATTACCGGCTGATCATCCTGCAACTGGGCTAAATTAGTACGATAGGCAGATGGGAAAACCAGCATCTCCATGCGACCAGTTTGGTCTTCCAGATTAAAGCGGGCATAACTCTCACCTTTTTTGCTGACCCGGCGCTGCAAATTTAATATTATGCCGGCCAACCGGATATAGGTTTCCTCATCTCGAGCCCCTAGCTCTCCCAGCTGATGGGTGGTTACAAAAGGCAGCAGTTGCCGGTACTCATCCAGCGGGTTTTCCGATACATAAAACCCCAGTACCTCTTTTTCCCTTCTTAACCTCTCTCTTTGCGGGATTTCTCCCTTAATCCGAATAACCGGCTCTTCCACCAAACCCATACTATCTCCAAACAATGAAGCTTGCTGGCTTTCCTGGGAACGATGAATCTGCACCGCCAGATCCATACACTGTTCCATAATGGACAAGGCCTGTTTGCGGGTTACACCTAAAGAGTCAAAGCAACCAGCTACTATTAGGTTTTCCAATATCCGTTTATTAATTTGACTGGTATCTACCCGGCAGCAAAAATCAAACAATGAGGTGAACGCCCCTTCCTTACGGGCTTGAACAATGGTATGTACCGCTCCGTGACCCACATTTTTAATGGCTCCCAGTCCAAAGCGAATACCTCCCTGGGCTACGGTAAAGTTTTCAAAACTTTCATTGATATCGGGAGGCAAAATCGGTATTCCTAGCTTTTGGCATTCTTTGATGTAAAAAACCACTTTATCCTGATGATCAATTACACTGCTCAGGAATGAACACATGTATTCTACCGGATAATGAGCTTTCAGATAGGCGGTCTGGTACGAAATCAAAGCATAGGCAGCCGCATGGCTTTTATTGAAACCATAACCGGCAAAACTCTCCATTAAATCGAACAAGTGAGCTGCGGTAGCTTCATCAATCTTATGGCTGACTGCCCCGGTTACGAATTTTTCACGCTGGGCGGCCAATTCTTCCGGCTTTTTCTTACCCATAGCCCGGCGGAGACCATCGGCTTCCCCCATAGTAAAGTCCGCCAGGCGACTGGCTATCTGCATAACTTGTTCCTGATACAGGATAACCCCGTAGGTGTCTTTCAAGATTGGTTCCAAATCCGGGGTGGGATAAATGATGGGCTGACGCCCATGTTTGCAGTTAATAAAATCTTCCACCATACCGCTGCCCAAGGGACCCGGCCGGTAAAGAGCGTTTATAGCGATGATATCTTCGAACCGGTTGGGCTGTATTTCACATAGAATACGGCGCATTCCCTCACTTTCCAACTGAAATACACCGATAGTATTGCCGTTGGACAACAGTTTATATGTATCCTCATCATCCAGGGGAAGATTATCAATGTCCACAACTATGCCGCGCGTTTTTTCTATTATCTCTACCGCCCGTCTTATAACGGTTAGGGTGCGCAGGCCCAGGATATCCATTTTGAGCAGTCCAATATCTTCAACGGTTTCTTTAGGATACTGAGTAATAATATTACCTTCAGCAGTTCTCTGCAGAGGCAGCAATTTCTGCAGCGGTTCAGCTCCGATAACTACTCCCGCTGCATGAACGGAAGCATGACGGGGCATACCTTCAATAGCTCGGGCAAAATCAAGGATACGCCTGGTATTATAGTCGTTTTCATAAGCCTGTATCAGCTCGGGTGCAATCTCCAAAGCCCGGTCGATGGTAACCCCCAGTTCGGCCGGGACCATCTTGGCTATACGGTCCACTTCTCCATAGGGAACATCCAGTACCCGGCCTACATCACGAATAGCTGCCCGGGCTGCCATGGTACCGAAGGTAATTATCTGAGCTACCCGGTCTGCCCCGTATTTTTCTATGATGTATTCGATAACCCGGTCGCGTTTTTCAAAGCAAAAGTCAATATCTATATCTGGCATGCTGACTCTTTCCGGATTCAAAAAGCGTTCAAAAATAAGGCCATAAGACAGGGGATCTATAGTAGTAATGCCTAAAACATAAGAAACCAGACTGCCAGCTGCTGAACCCCGCCCTGGTCCAACCGGTACACCATGATTTTTAGCCCAATTCACTAGATCCTGAACAATAAGAAAATACCCGGCAAAACCCATCTCCTTAATCACTTGCAGCTCATAATCGAGGCGCTCTAGCACATGAGCTTCGGGCTCGGGATAGCATTGGGCAAACCTAGACCTCACCAGTTCATCAAGATAGGACTCAGCTGTATAGCCTTCGGGTATATCAAAAGAGGGCAAATGGAAGTGACCGAATTCAAATTCAATATGGCAGCGTTCCGCAATTTTCAAGGTGTTGTGCAGGGCCTCAGGATGATCCGGAAACAAAGCTGCCATTTCCGAAGCAGTCTTTAAGTAAAAGTCGCTGCCGGGAAAGCGCATGCGATCTTCTTCGCTTACTATCGATGCAGTCTGAATACAGAGCAGGACATCATGCACCGGTGCATCTTCCCGCTTTATGTAATGGGAGTCATTGGTGGCTACCAAAGGTATACCGGTTTTTTGGCTTAACTCATATAAGCCCTGGCAGACTTTCCTTTCTTCTGCCATACCGTGATCCTGAAGCTCTAGGTAAAAGTTTTCCGGACCAAACAAGTCCCGGTAAAAACAGGCGGTTTTCTCAGCTTCAGCCAGGCGATCAGCTAAAATGAGCTTGGGAATCTCCCCGGCTACACAACCTGACAAAGCAATAAGACCTTCGTGGTACTGACTGAGTAATTCCCGGTCTACTCTAGGTTTATAGTAAAATCCCTCTAGGAAAGCCCGGCTGACCAGCTGCACCAGATTCTGATAACCGGTCTTATTCTTACAGAGCAATATCAGATGGTGCAAGTTGTCATCAATGCGTGGTTCCCGGTCCAAACGGCTGCGTGGGGCTACGTAAACTTCACAGCCAATAATAGGCTTAATCCCCTGTTTCTTAGCCTCCCGGTAAAAATCAATTACTCCATACAATACGCCATGATCGGTAATGGCTATGGCCGGCATATCTAAATCCTTGGCTCGAGATACCAGTTCTTTGATGCGGCAGGCACCATCCAGCAGACTATACTCAGTGTGATTGTGCAGATGGACAAAATTCACGGTGCCGCTATATGTATCAGGTTTATCCATATCCAAACTTTTCTCCCTTGACGGTTTTTATATTAGCACGACTGATTTACTCTATTATATCAATAGCTTACTTTTTCGGTATGAATTCCGCCAAGTGTATTTGTAGGGTAAGCAAATAGAGGTGAGAAATGCAGGAAGGAACGATTTCGTTCCCTCTAGCCTGGTGCATCTTTAAGACTCGGAAAGGATGGAAACATTACATGGCCTGCCGCCAGTAATCTCCATAAGTTCCTCATAAGTTATGGGCAAAGCAGAATTGGGCGTGCCGGCAGCAGTGTATACCACATCATATCTTTTCAGACTATCATCTAAATAAATGGGTACTTCCACTCTTAAGTCAAAAGGGCATACCCCTCCTACAGGAAAACCGGTAATCTCCACAACTTCCTCAGCATTAGCCATCCTGACCTTTGAACCAATGAGATCTCGCAGGGCCTTGGTATCCATACGAACATCACCAGCGGAAACTACTAGAAAGTATTGCCCGGTTTTAGCCTTGAAAAGCATAGATTTGGCAATTTGCCCTACTTCGGTGTCTAGAGCAGCAGCCGCTAGGGCTGAGGTGCTGGTGTCTTGTTGGAATTCGATAACTTGCAAATGCGGCATGCGCTGCTGTACATAAGCTTGTACACGTTCGATATCTCGCACGGTATTCAACTCCTGATTGGATTCCTTTTTATTATACTATAGCTAATGGGACTGAACCGATAAAGTATTAGCGGGCACGTTGCGAGGGCCATTATCATAGTACACGTACTGAGGTGCTTTTGAAGATGGCGTAGAGGGAATCCCCCAGTGCTATCTCCATGTCCAAATAGGATTGGCGGGTAATAACGGCATAGAGAGGTACCCCGACATTGAGCCTTATCTTATACACCGGACCGCAGTCCTCCACGTTTTCTACCTGCCCTCTCAAAACATTGCGGGCACTGCTTTTAACTATATCTTTGGCAAGAATAATGTCGTCCGGTTCGATTGTTACTTGGCATTCGCCTTCGCTGTCTGTAACCAGGCTAATTGCCACCGTTCCTGTTTCGAAAATTTTTTCTCCGTTCTTGCTCACAACAACGCCTTTGTAGACATTATCCATTCCTTTGGCTTTTTTTATATACTCTTCAATATCCGATTTCTGAAACCTGAGCTTGCGCCCGATACGATAGGCTGATAAATCTCCTCGTTTTACCATTTCATAGACAGTGTATTTAGAAATCTGAAGCAATTCCGCCACTTCATCGGGAGTATAAGACTTTTCTTGCGCCACTAAACCCACCTCATTATACTTTATTTAGTTTACTTATTATTCCATTATACAATATCAGGAAATGCGTAACAGAAACGGAAGGGGGAAGGAATAGGTGACAGCCTTGAGTGGGTCTAGGTGGCCTACTAGACTATACGAAGAACCGACCCGGATAAAACCAATCTACTTCGATTTCTGGCGTTTTTCTCTCATGCGCTTACCCATAATGCCTCCCAATCGACCACAGGCTGCATTACTCAATGATTCCCAACCTTCTTTTTCTATCTGCTCCCACAGTCCCAATTCTTTGGCTATTTCCATCTTTAAGAGATCATATTCGGTGAGATACTTCTTTTTCTTGTCCCGGGTTTTTTGCTGTGACATATTTAACACCTCCGCCCAGGTTTTGATTCTGTTACAAGATTACCCGGGTCAGAAGGGGATTATGTCCGGCAAATAACGGATAAAGATCTACTATAGATTATTGATAAAATTGTAAAGATCGGGTAAATAGCCCCGCCAGTCCGGGGTAAGATTCTGCCCTTTGTCGATTAATAAATCCTCCACCAGGAAAGTTTTCATGCCCAGGAGCCCAGCCGGAAGGTCTTCGCCGATATCATTTCCCACCATAAGGCATTCTTCTGGCCTGACTCCTAATTTATCAACTATTTCCTGATAATATTCGAGATGCGGCTTACAAAAATGCATCACTTCATAAGAAGTGATTAATTCGTAATTAAAATCACCTACCCCTGCCCAATCAAGTCGCTGCTGCAGGGCAGTCAAGGGAAACACCGCATTGGTAGCCACTACTACCTTGAACCCCCGGTCAAATATCTGTTGCATCATTTCTGGAATACCCGGGAAAGGGCGGGTATGTTTTTTTAGTTCGGGAAAGCCTTTTTCATAAAAATGTTCAAAAAAGGGGTCAAATTCTTCCCTGGGAATGGGCCAGTCACGGTAAAAGTGTTCTCTGAACACTTCTTCATTACGCAACTGGGGATCGCGATTGGAAATCATAACCTCAGTGGCACGCCAGACCTTTTCCACCAAACGTTCCGCCACTGAGTAGCCGGCTTCCTCAGCCATAGCCACCATTTTACTAAAATATTGCCGTATAAAAACATCCATATTTATGTCCAGTAAGGTTCCATCTAAATCGAACAAAATAGCCTTAAACATACTCGACTCCTTAATATTGTCACCTATTCTTCGTGAAAAGCCTGCAGGGAGGCTTTGACCGTATCCATTCCAGCTACATAATAGGCCAGCCTCAGTGCTTCTCTTATCTCATCATCACTGGCTTCCGCCTGCCGGGCTTGATGGGCCAGTACCTTAACACCCTGTCCGGCACCTTTAACCGCATCCAGTGCCAGTAGTATTAGCAACATGGTCTTTTTATCCAAAGCAGTAGGGGATAAGGCGGTTGCTGCTACTTGCTCCAGCATTTTATGATAGACAAGATCGTATTCAGCCATTTTCTCGGCAAACCAGGGTAGATTAGCCATGCTTTCTCCTCCTTTTAATAAACTATTATAGGTAATCATTGCCGGAAAATAAAGGTTAGCAACCGTTCAAGTGAACGACCCTTAAATTTACTGAACCTATTAGCAGGAATATCTGGAAAATTATAGAAATTATTGATACGCCAGGTAACTATTCTTAAAAGGAGGATTTCCATGTTTTACCCCTTCTTGAACAAGGAGCATCCAGATTATCTTGATTCCTCTGTGCTTCTAAACGCATTGCCCCGTCAAGTCCTATTTTATTATTATCATGGAGCAGTAAAGATTACTGATGAAGTGTATCTTACTCTCCAGCAGGTTTCCTTTGATGATTCGGTTTTATCAGATATGGCTCGGGTATGGCTTAATCTAATTGAAGACTATTTAGAAGCAGAATCAGATCTGCAGGCATTTGTGAACAGCCCCTACCTAAAAACCATCGGACCTTACTATTACCCGGAAACCAACACCCGCTTCTATTTTTGCAAGCAGCAGCCTGAGCCTGCCCAAGTCCTAACTGCATTTGACCTGGAAGTGCTTTTCAACCTAGACCAACCGGTAATTATTAACCGTGAATTACAGCAGTATGCTAAAGGCCGGAAAACGAAAAAAACTTCGGTAGCAGACTTGATTCGTGAGTTAGATATGTTGATACTGGCTCTACTGGAGATTGAGCAGATTAATCGTCATACCAACTATTTACGTAAATTCTTAGACCACCGTTATGCTATTGTAGAACAGGAAGATCTGCTTCCTTGTGAGCCAGATGAAATTCCTGATAAGCCTGTCAAAGAATCGGAGCGGCTGGATAATCTTATTCCTTTTTCCCGGGTACGTTCTTCTTTACGGAAAAAACAAGAGCAGGAAGGCAGCCGTTACAACTATGATGTTAAGGTTTATTTCATCCGCTACCGGGAATACGAAAAAGCCTGTGACCGCTATAAACGGGTACTGGAAAACTGGTCTATGTATCAACAGGCCCTGTACGACAGGTGTTTCCAGGATATCAGTGAAGCCGAAGCCAAAATGCAAAAAGCTCAAAAGGCGTTGGACCTGTACAACACGGTTCTAGACAAGTCTGCTATCCACTCTGATTACCAGGATATTAAGACCTTAGAGATGTTCCGTTATTTTTTGGAAACCGGGCGTGCCAATGACCTGCAGGAATGTATAAATCTCTACGAAGAAGAAAAACACTGGCAAGAAATCAAAGCCAGTCAGGAGAGAATTGAAAACACTATTTATTTTCTGCAAAACAGCAGTGAGCAGGGATTGGTAGCCAATGAGCAGTTGGACCTGTTGCTAAAGGGCTCTCAGGAACAATAGCTGTCGCACACACTCGGGTTAGTAAACGGGCTTATTCATCAAGGAAAATACTCGGTCTGCTCCTTCTTGACAAAAAAGAAATGCAGGATCATTCCAGCTACAAATCCGCCAAAGTGAGCCCAAAAAGCTATTGAGGCCGAATAATTAAAAGCCAGTTCAGTGGCCCCGCTCCATAACTGGGAAAGGGCCCAAAATCCTAGGTAAACCCAGGCCGGAACAGTAAATAGAAAAAAGGGCGGTACATAGGTGAGTATACGAGCATGCCTGAACATTAGAAAGTATGCTCCCATTACCCCTGCTACTGCTCCGGAAGCACCTACCACTGGTATGTTTGATAAAGGGTTTACATAATAATGGGTCAACCCCGCTGCTATCCCACATAGCAGGTAAAATAACAAAAAGCGGCCTGAACCCATGTGGTCCTCTACATTGTCACCAAACAGCCAGAGGATCCACATGTTAGCGATAAGATGCATCCATCCTCCATGGAGGAATACTGAAGTAACAAAAGAGAAGTAACCAATGGGAGCGCCGGCAGGGTGTGCATAATAGGCGGGCACCAATCCAAAGATATAGAATACTTCTTGCATCCCTGTCATTCCCAAGGAGAGTGTATATATAAAGATAAAGGTATTGATCATTATCAGCATAATGGTGACCAAGGGAAAGTGTTTGCTGGGCGTGCTGTCACGGAGAGGAAACATATAATTCTATCCCTTCTTATTTACCTGCAAATTGGTTTTGCAGCATAATTGAAAAGGCCTGGTAAGCTATGGTTCTGGCCTTATGGAGTTCATCGGGATTCTCCATTTTTACCGGACTGCTGTTAAATGGCTGGATATACCGATCGCGAATTTGATGCAGGGCTAAAAGCAATCCTATCAGCAAGCATTTGTCTTCCGGCAGGTATTCATTATCTATGCCACTGTTAAAGAGCATCCAAGCGGCCTGGTTCAAGTTGACAGGAGTGTTTTTTAGGTAAGGGCTGTTTACAAACTGTTGGAATTTACGAGGAAAGATCCCTTCTAATAAGGAAACCGCCAACGGGTGGTGGTGCTCGACCGATGTACGGACCTGGCCAAACAATACCCGCAAACTCCTTTCTTTGACCAGCGCTTTCCTGGTTCTTAAACGGTCCAGTTGCTCATCGGTTAGATTAATGCTATGAGCAGCACATAGCTCCAAAGATCTCACGAATTGCAGCAGGCTGTAAACCCCATCATTGACTACCTCGGGAAGTCTGTTATTAGTATATACTTGATAGATCAGTTCTGCGTCTACTAAAGCCTTATATATGAGAGCATGGCCTGTATCCCGGGGCAGGACCGATAAACCAGGAATATCCTGCTGCAGCACTTCCTCTATGTACTGCCAAGCCTCCTCATCAGTATTTTCTATGACTTGGTCCTTGATTGAAAACAGTTGTTCTTGAATCTCCCCCCAGCGTTTCTCTACCATTATATCCTGCCAGGCTAAACTAACTAATATTTCGCCAGCTTGCTCTTCTAACTCGCTTATCTGCAGCGCATATTCATCCAGTCTTCGGAGCACCACCCCAGATTCATTGCTGGAAAGTTCCCGCAATCTTTGCAGATGATTTTTCATATCCCGAAAAATATTTAACACTTGGGCGGTGGACTTCTGAAAACGCCCTACTACATCAGCCGAAAAATCTTCCAAGTCTTTTAATAGAGAGTTATTAAAGTCAGACACCCGGTCTCTTACTGATCGCTCTACAATTATTCCGAACTGCTGTCCTAAACGGACAGGGCTTAAAAATTCCACCATTTCTATTTCTTTGCCTTGAGCACGAGCTTGCTCCAGCAGCATCTTATAAACATATTCATAAAAATACTGCTTTTCCCGCAGCATACTATTGCGGAATTCACTGATCTTGGCCTGTAATCTGGTGTGAATCTCGGCTTCGTCATTACGCCGCTGTTTCTGGGCATTCTGCATCACAGCGAGAACCTGTTCAGCGTTATCCTGCAACCGCTGTATCAGCTTCAGTTTTTCTTCATGGGTATAGTCAATCAGCTGGAATACAGCACGGCCTCCCTGAGCACTTTCTTCTACCTTAGTGTAAAAAACATCAACTGTTTCCCATAACCAAGTTAATCCCATGGTAAACTTTTGCTGAAAATTCTGTTCTAAGGGTTTCAGAGATCTCTTTACGCGGTTATCAAAAACCTCTTCACAATAGGGCCTGATCTCTTCCATTAAATCATGCAAACGAGCCTGTACCTCTGCATCAATAGCTA
>LSQX01137502.1_pt1 | contig 20199 bp, 23 predicted proteins | sample 654561 | NCBI WGS metagenome assembly LSQX01 (sample SAMN04489861, study PRJNA283612) | anaerobic digester metagenome | isolation source: 4 biogas reactors fed with cattle manure at either 37C or 55C with and... | place: Denmark: Kongens Lyngby | collected 2014 | reverse complement strand
CTGGAGTCTCGTGCGCTCAGAGATGTGTATAAGAGACAGGGCGTTGGGCTACGCCCACAGGGACGCTAACGCGTCCCGTTGGAAGGCACTGCTCGGCCGCGTCGCGGCCTCATCGGGATCCAATCGGCGGGGAGGGTGCGGGAGGGGCGCACCCCCCCACACCCTCCCCCGGCACTCACGGGTGGCAGTTGTCGGGGCTGATGCCTTCGAGGATTGCGTTATCGATCAGCTCCCCCAGCCAGCTGCGGCGGCGGCTCCCGATTCGCTCTAGGGCGATGCTTGCCACCGCGCCATTTCCGCACCAGAAGGCGTTAGCGGCCAGCACTTCGAGGCAGGGGGTGGCGCGGTTGCCGGGAAGGCAGGCTGCCATTTCGATCAGTCGATCGACCCGGCTCGGATTCTCAGCGAGCCTCTGCCGCACCCCGCTGAAGTCGGCTTCCTCGGCGGTCATAGGTAGCCCAATCGCTGCCCGCACCTGGTGGTGGATGACGCGTAGCGCGTGAGCGGCCAGGGCGACCTGGTCGTCGGTGAGTTGGTCGACCGAGTCGCACCCCAGGACGGTCTGAACTGCCGCCTCAGCCTCCTCGGCGGTCATGCGCCCACCCAGGTGCGCCATGGCCTCCCCCACAGCCGCAGCGCGCGGCCCGGCCGCGACCCGTTCGACGATGGCCCGTCGGGACACAGCAGCCTCCAAAATGCCCTCAATCCGCGTCGGCGGCGGCACCTTCCCGATGGCGTCGCATCTGGGATCGGTGCACATGCAGTGATAGATGGCATCGCCGTTCTGGTCACCGGTGACGTAGATCGCATCGTGTGCGGTGATGCCAAAAACGGGCAGAACGTCGCGGAGCAGGTTCACCAGCGGGATCGTGCTGCTGTCTGGGCTGGTGTGATAGCCGACGATGAAGGCCGAATCGGCTTGGACCTGGCGCGCGGCGGTGACGACCGATCCCACCACGTCCATCTGGACCGGCGTCGCCTCAAGGCCGAGCCGCGCCGTGACCACCATCCGGCCGTCGCGAAGCGCTACCACCACAACACAGTCGTCGGGCACGTAGCCCAACACAGGCGGAATGATCCCCAAAATGTCAGCAACGGTGTGAATCGAAAGAACTTGGGTCATCGAAAACAACCCCTTTCCAGGGTGTCGGTGGGAGGTTCGTCGGCCTCCCGATTGGATAGCTCCAATACTGCCGCTCGCCACTGACACTTTCCGGCCCTCTGATGCCCCTGCGGCACCCCGGGAAGGGGACGGAGGGGCACAAAAAAAGGGGTGCGGCGATCTGCCGCACCCCCTCGTGAGCACCTCTCTCAGTAGTCCTCATCCCAGCTCTCGCCGGCATCCAGCGGACTCCAGTCCCGCGGCGGCTGCTCGGGATAGCGGCGCCGCAGCCCTTCCTCTCGATCAAGCCGAGCCTGCCAGTGCCTCTCACACCGCGGGAATGACCGCCCCGTGCCACTCAGAGCCATGCGGTATTCGACCGCGCCCTCGCAATCACCAAACCCGTCGATGCACTCCAGATCCACCGACTCACCAACACTCAACTCAGCCATAACAGCCCCTTCCAGGCTTCACCGGGGCTCGTCATGCCCCGCTATTTGGATAACTCCATTGTGGCCGCCGCCCCTGACAAAAAGCGTGCTCCGGTGAGTTCGCCGAGCTCGCCGAGCTCGCCGTACACCTATACATCGAGCGGCCCGCTGGGGCCGCCGCGAGAGAGAGAAGAATCGATGAGCAAGTCACTGTTTGGAAGCGCCGGCGCCTGGGCGTGGCACTTCGTCCTCAGCTTGGGCGTGTGGGCCGGCGCGGCGGCCGGCCTGGGCGCCCTCGCGGCCGCGGTCATCACTCACGGCGCGGTGCAGCTGGCCGCCGTAGCTATCGGCCTGGTGGTGTTGGCGGCCGCGGACGCCCTGGAGCAGATCCGCAACCGCCAACGCCGCGATCACCTCGAGCGGTGATCGGAGATCTCGACATAAGGGACACGGCCGCGACCAACCTCAGTCGCGACCGTGACCGTCGTCGAGTTCACCCGCACCACCTCACGCCACCACCGTCCCACGCGCACAGCGTCGCCGACCTTCACGTCCTGGGGGCCGTAGTTCGTCGCAACCCCGGCGGTGATCTGCTCGGCCCGGATCCCCTGCCAGAACTCGAGTTCCTCCTGCAGCTGCGCCAACGCCGCGCCTCGCTCGGCACGCCACCCGGCCATCTCGGGACTGTCGCTGCTACTGGCGCCCTCAACATCACGTCGAACGGCCCGCACCTCGGCCTCAATGCGCCGGATCCGGTTCCACACCGTTACCGGCGAATACCGCGCCCCGGTGGTGCTCGCGGCCGCCGCAGCCCGCTGCTCGGCCAGCTCACGCTCACGGTCGGCCTCAACAGCCTGTGACAGCGCCCTATCAGCCTTGGCGATGTCTGCCCGGTGCCGCCGCTCGGAATGGTGGCCGACCTTGATCGGCTCCCCACCCGGCGGAAGCCGATCAAGCCGCGCGTGGGCATTTCCCCAGGCCGCACCAGAGGCTCGGCCAGCCCGCTCCGCGCGGGCCTGCAAAGCCTCAACGCGGCCCTCCTGGCGAATCACCTTGGCCTGCTCAACCTCGGCCACCGCCGGCCTACTCTGGTCGACCTCAACCTCGACCTCAAACCCCGCGGCCACCAACGCCTGACGAACCGCCTCAATGCCCGCGGCGTTCGCCACCCGCTCACGACTCCGCGGCACAAACCACATGCCGATGCTGCGGCCCCACCTCCAGCCGTGCGACTTCAGGATCTCCGCCGACCCATCGCCGCGGCCAGTGCCGTCAATCAAGGTGCCATCAAGGAAAGTGTGAGTGATACGAAGCATGAGCCCTCCTGGGCGTCGGAGAGGGGTTCGTCGGCCCCTCTGGGTTGGATAACGCCCATCTTCGCACCCACCACCGACAACAGAGACACCTGAACACTCGGGGTGGGGTGATGGGGGGTTGATTCTTTTCGGTGAGAACCGGCCAACACGGGGGTGGTGGCGCGGCTCGATCCCCCCTGCCGCGCCACCACCGGCTCTGGGTTACTCGACCTCGGTGTCGTCCACATCAAGGTCGAGGCAGGACCAGCCGTCGTTCTCCAGCTCGTCTCGCACACTCTGCAAGCTCACCAAGGACAATGCCTCATCCTCGCTCGTGGCGGTCACCGACAGGACCACCGAGCCGCTGTAGCGCACACGCACCGAGTACTCCCGCTCGCGGCGCGGCAGCCCCAATCGATCCATGATGCGGTCGAACTCCTCACACCAGTCGCGCTCGTCGGCTTCCTCGTGGGCGACCCGCACGATCTCATCGATCCGTGCGGCATGGGCAGCCGTCTCCCGGTACCGCCCAGTGGCCTCAGCGGCCAACGCACGCAGCAGCAGCAGCTTGCCCGGATCGACCGGGGCGGCACGACGAGCCGCGAGCCGCTGCACATCGCCCACAATGACGACGCCGGCGGTCTGGTCGAACACCAGGTGCGACCCGCGTACCTCGCCCAGATAGGTGCCCTCAACCGTTCGGTGGGAACCGGCCACCTCGACTTCGCAACCGACCTCGAGCTCGAAGACTGGAGCCGGGGTCAGGCCTTGGATTTCAACAACAGACGTCATGGGGAACCACCCTTTTCGGGATCGGGCCGGGATCGTGACACCCGGCGATTTGGATACCCCCATCATCACAAACACGCTGGGCCTCTGCGTCACCCCGGGAGGGGGGGGGCAGAGGCCCAGCGTGTGGACCGGATCGGCTCTAGCTTTTGGTCGCCCAGGCGGTCTCTTCAGCGGTCGCCCAGCGCAGCCATTGGACGTCGCTGTAGTACTGGTTGCACGACGGGTCGTATCCGTCAGGGATCCGCCGCAGCAGGGTGACCTTCTCATTGTCGAAGGCGTAGCGCACCGCCAGGTACTGCTCGCCGCGGCGAATCCCGAGCTCGGGCTGATCCTTCTTGATGACGACGACGCGTACGTGATGACGGGCCAGGCTGTCGACCCAGTCCCACCGCTGGCGGTGAGGATCGCGCAGAGCTCCGGCAGCGGTCCGGCATGTGTCCCCGATCGCCGCATGGCAGAACGGGCAGCTGACGCTGCGACCCCGCGAGACTGGCGGTGTGGGTAGTGCGGTGACTTCGGTGTCGATCCCGGTCATGGCTTGGTCACTCCTTTCGGGTTGGTGGTCAGTACGGTCTGGTGCTGAGGTTTGTTTCGCTGATGTCGAGTACTTCGGCGTCATAGACGCCGCCTCCGCCGAAGTAGTTCGCTTCGATGTCGGTGGCCAGGAACTCTTTCAATCCGGCGTCGCCGCCAGCGAGCCACGCATTGTGGGCGCCGCGCATGGTCTGGCCGTCGAGGTGTCGGGTGATTGCCCGCGACCGCTGGTCGCTGGAGACTTTCGCACTGAATCTCAGGAACACGTTGGCGCCGGTGATGGCCTGGCTCATTGCCTCGTCAGATTCGGTGAGTAGCCGTGAGCGCACCTCGGTTCGCAGCTCGCCCTGGTGGGCCATGGTCGGACGGGACTCGCCGCGCAGCCAGCGTCTGATGGTGCTGGTGCTGACTCCGAAGGCCTGTCCGGTGGCTGCCCGGTCGATGCTGCCGTCTGCGCGACGAATCGCGACCATTTCGAGCTGGCCACGCACATCCCGTTCGGCCGGCCCGCTATCGGGGACGGGGATCATCTGCGAGGCGCGGCTGACGTCAGGGCCGCTGTCGAGCCACTGCGGCCGGCGGGCTTCGCGCCGCTCAGATCGTTGCAGCGCTGCCTCGCCCCGCGGTGAGGGGATCCCTTCCCGCATGCGCCGAACGGTATGCCGCGAGACCCCCAAGGCCTTGGCAGTGGCGCTGATCGACGCGGACTGGCCGGCACTGGCGGCGAAAAGCCGATCGAACCGTGAACCGAAGTCGGGGCCGTCTACCATTGCGTGCCCCGATCAAGGGCCAGCCGGATCAGAGACACCGGCCGGCGGGCATTGTTGTTCTCAGCCATGGCCTCGAGCCACGCTCCGAGCCGGATGTAGCCGGCGGGCTTGAACTTACCCAAGGCCGGGTTGGTGAGTGAGTCGCTGCCCTGCCCTGGCCACGCTTCGGCCGGGTCGGTCGAAGGGCCGATGTAGGCGATCGCGTCGGTCAGGCCGATAGCGACTGGCGCCACACCGCTGTCTGACCAGATCCGCTGGACGGCTCGCAGCGTGTTGGTGGTGTGGGTGCCGATGATTTCTGCCCGCCAGTGCGGCCGATAGCGACGTGCCGGCGTGAGTGGTTCGCGGGAGTCTGTGCGGGCTAGTGCACCGAATCCGTCGGTGTAGATCCCTTTGAAAGCACGTCCGCTGACCAGTGCGGCGGCGTCGACGTCGCCTTGGCTGCGCAGCTGGTCGAGGCTGTCGCCAGCCTTGCGGATCGTCGCCTGCCAGGTCTTCAGTCGTCGACCGCTGACCGGCCAGGTGACGGCCTCGAGGATCTGGACGTCGACGCCGAGCTGCTGCAGGTGGGCCATGGTGGCTGCGCTGATCCACCCGGAGGCCCCGCCAGGGATGCTGGCCGGGTTGAGGATGTCGAAGCCGGTCAGGAAGTCCAGGGGCTGGTGGTCCAGCTGTGCGACGCGGTAGAACCCGGCGATGGTTGGATCCCAATCGCAGCCCTCGGTGTGGTGCACGAACTCCCCATCGCCGAGTAGTGCGTTGCCGGCGCCGGCGAGGAAGCTCTTTCGGCGGTCGAAGACGTGGACGAAGCTGTCATGGCTGGCTGCGTCGATGGTCTCCCCGTCGATCCAGGAGGGGTTCGCGGCGATGTGGTTGTAGAGGACGTCGGGGACCGGGACCGGCTTCAGCCCGTCCTTGAGCGCGTATTCGATCGACCCCACTCCGGTCTGGGCGGGGGTGACGGTGTAGGGGAAGCCGATGGTGCGGCACAGCAGGCCGAGCCGGCGTGCGAGCTGTTGAGGATCTGGTTCGCTTTCGAGGATCGAGTCGTATCGGCCGGCGCCCCAGCCGATACCGGTGATGATCGCTGACTTGTTGCCCTGGTGAACCTTGATCCACGGCTTCTCGACTGATCCGACCGTCCGCCAGCCCACCGCGGCCGCCGCGGCGAAGAATGGGCCCTCCCGCATCGTTGACAGTTGCGTGCCGGCATCTTCCATGCCCTCCAGGATTTCGGGCAGGCCCAGCTGCTTGCACAGATCCGGGCTGAGCCAGATCCGGCCCGGTTCGGGCAGGTGCTGCGCGGTTCCGCCGAAGCCGAGCCGAACGTGCTGGGCCCATTCGACCAGGTCGCCGACGTGGCGGATCTCGGGCAGCGGGACTTGCTCACCGTTGGACAGCCAGGCGCCGGCGCAGCTGAGGACGGCGCTGTCGGCGGCGAAGCGTCCGGTTCGACTGGCGCTGGCCCGGGCGGTGTTGGGTGCGGGCTTTGCAGCAGTGGCCGGTGCGCCTTGCTGGGTGCGGGCACGGAACCGTTCGACGCATTCCCCGACGTGGAGGGGGACCCTGTTGAGGGCTTGGCTGGTGGGCTCGTCACACACAGCGCACGCCGGCCAGGGCTTGGGCAAACTCAGCCACGCTTCGCCGCCCTCGAGGCTCAGTCGGGCCCGCTCCTGGCTGGTGGTCTGCATCCAACACACCGGATGGATCGGCTCGCCATCGAATGCCAGCACGCAGGTCTGGCCGCACACCAGGCACACCCCGGCGCTGTCCATGGGCCGTGCCCAGCCTTCCAGCCCTGATCGGTCCAGCCACTTGGTCGGCTCAGCCATCACACCCTCCTGGTCGGTGGGGCTCTCTTCGTTCGCGGCCGCACCTGCGCCTACGTGCGTGTGCGCCTGCACGTCATGCGTACCTTTGTCGGGAACACCTAGAACACCTAGAACATCCCTAGTCGGAGCCGGATTGTCGCCTAGAACATCGCCTAGAACAGGTTGGAACACATCGGGTTCATCGCCTAGAACAGCCCCCTCCGCTGTGCTTTCGGCACCGTGATAGGCGGGTTCGGCGTCGACGTCGGGCATCGGCTGCGGTCGCACCGGCGGCTGCGGGGCGATGCCGTCATCGACCTCGGGCAGCATGACCTTGTAGCACCAGGTCGCCGCAGCTTCCACGCCGCGGCCGAACCGGACCCGCGTCTGCCAGGTCTGAGTGCGGTTCTTCGCAGACCGGTTACGGACCAGGATCCCGGCTGCCTCAAGCTCACGGTGGGCTTGGTCGACGTTGATCTCGGCGTTGCGCGCGAACTGCTGCCAAACCCTCGGCAGTACCGCCACTCCCCCATCGGGAGTGCGAAGACCAGACAGGCCGGTCTGCAACAGCTTGTGCCGATCACTGGCGCCGTGCTGCCCCATCGGATCGGACAGAAACGCGTCGTGGTATTCGTCTGTGGTTGGCCACGCGGCCGGATCCGACATCAGCGAGTCGCGCACCATGGCGATCAGCCGGTCGCCCTCGCTCTCGCCAGGCAGCCACTCGTCAAGGGTGTCAGACACACTCTCCAGCGCAGCCAGGGTCAGGGTCTGTCCGGTACCGAGGAGGTCATCGATCATGATCGCCCCGGCCAGGTGCAGCTGCAGAATGCGAGCCACCTCACCAGCGTCACCTTCTGGATCGGGCAGCATCGCCGCCGCCTCTTCCAGGTACAGCGAGGCCTGCCGGGCGTCGACCGATTCGACGATCTGCATGCCCAGGTGCCCGTAGCAGCGGTTCACCAGCCCGGCCCGGGTGACGCTCTCGACAACCAGCCGCTTGGCTTGCTCGGCGCTGGTCGTGGCCGGGCCCGGGATCTCGATCACGCGCCGGATCACGCCCTGGTATGCGCCCGCGTCAATGCCGGAGGTCAGATGGTCGTTGGCGTTGGTGAACAGGATCGACCACCAGCTCTTGTCGATCTGAACCCGACCATCACGAACATTGGTGCGTTTGCGCGACGCCCCCGCACAGGTGCGGTAGATCAGCTGGGCCCACTGCTGCTTGGTGTAGCCCGCCGAACCGGCGTCGTCGAGGAATGCCGGCATGATGCCCAGCTCGCCGAGCATCTGAGGAACGGCCTGAGCCGATGCCGACCACGGACCAATCAACGTGCCTGAGGCCGTCTTGCTCACCGAGTTACCCCAGATCGCCGCCCCGACCTTCAAGCCGATCGTCTTACCGCGACCGGCCGCACCAGTGACCGAGATCCAGTGCGGCAGTGAGTCGCTGATCGAACTCAAGTACGGCGCGATCGCCGAGGCACCCAGCAGGTGCGCAATCTTGGGCGCATCGCCCGCCTCAGTGATGATGCTGCGCCACACCTCCAACGCCTCGTCGCGGGCGATCGGCGCGAGCTCGAAGTACTGCTCGCCGGGCTCGGCCGGCAGATCCAGCCGTCCGGTCTCCGGATTGATCCGCGGGACCTGCTCCCTCTCGGGTGCGGCCATCGACAACGCCTCGATCGCGGTGGCTGTGGCTTGCTTTACCTTCGTGTCATGAGACAGTGCCCAACCCAGTCGGCCAGCCCAGCGCCCATCGTCGAGCTCGTCACGGTTGACCACCTGGCCCGCGTCTTCCGCAGTGCCACCGATCAGGTAGTCGGTAGCGATTCGCCGGCCGCGGCCATCGCGCCGCACGATCCTGGCCAGCACATAGGGCAGCTTGGCGATCTTCCGCCAAGGCACTGATCTGGTGCACCAGTACACACCTCGCTCCCACGCACCATCGGCGCCGTCGTCGTAGCGCCACTCCCCTGGCATGTCGATCGCGTACCGGGGTCCGGTCTCTGCTCGGACCGGCAGGGCAAACACCTCCGCGTCCACCCCAACGACTTCGTCGTCGTCGGACCGCAAAACAGCCTTCAGATCGTCGTCGATGCTGGCCTGCGTCATCGCATACAACTCACCGACCTCAACGGCGGCGTCGTCGACGACCGCCGCCATCCGAGCCAGATCGCTCTGCTGGGCGGCGGGCATTGCGAGCAGCTGGCCACGCAGCTGCAGCAACGAACGCAGGTGCTGCCCGGCCGCGCCCGCCCACAGCTGCGCATTGGTCTGCACCCCCGCCTCGTCGTCACCGGCCCGCATCAACCAGGCCTCAACCTCACGCCGGCACTCCTGCAGCGAATGCGGCAGCTTGTGGTTGCTGGCCTTCCCACCACCAGCGGTGGCGAGGATCTTCAGCACCTCAACCCGCTGCGCGTCGACCGGCACGAAGTCATCAAGTCCAAAGCCGGCCGCGAAATGATCCCACGCGTCATCACCGGCCGCGGTCGTGGCTGGCAGCCAGAACTCCACCCGCTCGGCGATTCCGTCCAGCGCCGCCGCAGCCTTGAGCGCCTTTTCGTAACCGACGACGTCATGGTCGGGGATGATGCGCACCGTCGCGCCGCGCAACGCTTCGGCTTCGTCACGGTGCAGCTCGCCGAGCAGCACCGTGCTGGCCTCACCGCCCGCCTCGACAACCGCCTGGGCCGCCTTGTGCCCTTCACACCACCAGATCGGCTCACCATGAGCGATCGCGGCCAACACCTCCGGCAGTCGCCAAATCGGCACAAACTGTCCCGGCTGCTTGTTGCCCCAGCCACCCGTGCCATCGGAGTAGGTGGGCAGGATCGACTTCTCCACGAACTCGGTGCCGTCGGCATCTCGGCGCTTCTGCTCCCACCGCACACTGACGGCCACAACCTCACCGTCCAGGTCGATGTGCTCCCACCGCGCAACCTCGCGGCGTCGACCGATGGCCTTGCTCTCCCCCACCGCCTCCTTGGCGATCCGTTCTGGCAGCTTCGGCAGCCTCGGCGCCTTCGGCCGCGCCGCCGGCCGCGTGGTCGAACGGCCCGCGCAGAAGTCGTGGACATAACGCCCACCAGCATCCGGAATCGACAGCTTGCCGCACACCTCACACGGCTGCGGCGGGTCATCGTGAGCCGCCCAGGCCTCCAACCCCACCGCCGACAAAATGTCAGCCACCGAGCAATCGACCGAGTGGCACTTCAGCAGCGTCCGCCGATCTTCTGGCAGATAAGTGATCGACAACGCCGGTGACCGCGTGTTGTCATGCGCCGGACACAGAGCAGTGGCCTGGTTAGGCCCAGACCGACGCACCCGATCCAAACGATCCAGGATCCGATCAAACGATCGCTCACTGCTGGCCGGCGACGGTGAAGTCACGCCACCACCCCCTGGCCGCTAAACCGCAAGCCAGACAGCACAACAGCAGCCTGCGGCGCCACGCCGAGGCTGCGTTCTAGCATCGGTGAAGGGGTAACAGGTACCCTTAACACAGAGCCGGTCATCTTCTGGCCTTCCGAATCGCTCCCCGTTCTGGTCGCCAAACCCCGGGGAGCGATTCAATTTTGTTGCGTGTGTGTGGTGCGCTAGGCGCTGAGCAGTGAGACCTGGATCCCCTCTCCTTGGTCGTCAGGTGGGACGCTGATTCCCAGTGAAATGCGTGAATACTGTGCCAAGGAGACCCCGCGAGCTTCGGCCTCTCTGACGTAAAGGGCGTGATGATCGGCTGGCACGCGCGCGGTGATGTTCTTCCGAGGTCGCGTCGGATACAGCGGCGCCTCGATGTCCAATGAAGGCTGGATGTAGGCCGGAACCTCAAGGTTGTGCTTGACGGCAAGTTCAGAGCACACATACTCGCTGAGCCCAAGTCCGCGTTGCCGCGCCTCATCGGTGAAACGCAGGTAAACCCCCTCGGGGACAGGAATGAGAAGCATGCGCCGATCTCCGCGCGACTTGCGTCCGCCACGTCTTGGCGTGAGCTGATCGTCCATGGCCCCAATCCTGCCCTGGTGCTGTATCTGATATGCGCCGACACGCCGGGGCTTATCAGATAGCCCTGCTGTCGCCCACGTCGGTGCATCACATCTAAGAAGACATCTCAGACGAAAAAAAGTGACAGGCCGACGAGGAAGTTCCTGAAAAAAACCCGGATCGGGTGTCACATGCTCGCCGTAATCCGGTCTACCAAGTCATGGATCCGATTGCTGTCGCGCACCGCTTGGCCAAGCAAGGAGCACCGCCGTTGCCTGGTGAAGTCGCGGGCCACTGCGCTCGATGCTCAACGCCGTCTCTCCTCACCCCCACCAGCAAAGTGGTGTCACGCTCATTCACATCCTGGGAACGCTGGACCGGCCCCGCTGGCGGCCTGTGCCCAACATGCGCATGGCTCTACCGCACTGCCGAGTTGCGCAACCTTCCCTACCTGGTAACTAGGACTCCCCCGACCTTCGCCGCCCAAACAATGGCCGAAGTCCTCAGCCTGCTCCTGACTGGACCCCTGAAACAATCAGCCGCGCTCTCCCTTCCGCTGCGTCCAGGCCGCCGCCACATCTTCGCCGACCTCACCTGGGGCACGATCCGCATCGACAACGCGAATCTGACCTGGGCCGCTTCCGACGCTGGCCGACTCGCCGCGGTCCGGCACCTTCGCCAGGCCGGGTTCACCGCCGCCGACATCGCCGTCCCCGCTCCCCCATTCCCCGTCCTACGCCGTTTGCCCTCTGACCAGTGGACGAGCATCCAGAACTTGTGGTCCTCGCTGGACGTCTGGCGCACCAACACCCCCTGGCTCGCCGTTGCACTCAAAGTCACCTCATGAAGGAGCCCGCATTGCCCAGCTCGATCACCGCCGCGCTCTTCACTGTCACCAGCCCCGGCCACAGCCAAACCCATCTGTGCGCCTCGTCGCCGGCCATCCCCGGAACCAGACCCGATCAAGTGCCACAGCACACCATCTGCGGCCGAAACGCCGGCCTGGTCACCTTCACCCTGCCCGTCGCCGGTGTCGGCTGCCTGCTGTGCCTCATCAACGCATCGAGCTACCTCGAACTGCCCGGCTGGGTGGCCTCGACCACCAGTCTCCCCTCCGCCCACCCCTCACTGGGCGCCGACCGATGACCACCCTCACCCAAACTCCCACCGACCGCTGGCTGCAGCACCTCGAGGGCGTCATGCCACCCCTCACTGGACCCGCAGCCACCGCCGAACGCCTCCTACTCCTCCTGCACTACGGCATCGACTGGGAAGCCTCGTGGGTCGCCAACCACCGCGCCAAGTACTGGGACCAACACCTCCCCAACAAGGTGCTCGTCGCCACCTACCTCACCAACGAACTCCGCAGCTGGTGGACCATGGTCGCCGGCGACCTCAACGCCACCCCCCGCAACGCCGCGGAACGCGCAGAACTCGCCAACCTCCTCGAAGACCCCAGCGCCCCCGTCCTGCAGCTGCTGCGCGAGCAAACCGACGCTCTGATCCTCCGCACCCGCATCGTGGCTGACGCCGTCCGCGCCATCCGCCCACCCAAAGGAGCAGCACAACCATGACCAACATCAAACCCGCATTCACCGTCGACGAAATCGGCGGCGAATGCCCAACCGAAGCCATCGGCCGCTACACCGACACCAACCAGCCGTTCTACTTCCGTGCCCGCAGCGGCCGCTGGACGCTCGAACTCGGACAGCCCGAATGGCCCACCGACTATGTGAACTGGCCAGCCGACGTCTGGCCCTACGAGACCGTCGCCCAGGGCGATGACCCGACTCACGGCGGTATGGCGGACGCCGACGTCCTGGTCATCCTCGCTGCCAACGTGCCACCGCTCGTGGTCGAGGGCGAGGTGGTGCCCGGTTCAATCACCGACCTCCCCTACTGCCCGCCTTGCGCCGTCGACCGAACCGACCCCATCGGCCCACGAACCCGCCCGCTCGAAATCACCGACACCTTCATCAACGGTGTCTCCTACGAAATGGACGGCGCGGGGAAGCTGATCGCGGTGAAAGGACGTCCCGATGCCCAGCCTCACTGACATCTTCGCCGGTGGCGGCGGATCGTCGACCGGCGCCACCCTCGTGCCCGGCGTCCACGTCGCCCTATCAGCAAACCACTGGCCCCTTGCCGTCCGCGTCCACGCAGCCAACCACCCAAACACAATCCACGCCTGCGTCGACCTCCACCTAGAAGATCCCCGCAACTTCCCACACACGGACATGCTGTGGGCCTCCCCGGAATGCACGAAGTGGTCGATCGCTAACAGCAAAGCCAAGGAACTCAGCGTCTCCATGGGCGGCGACCCGACCCTCTTCGACGACGTGCCCGACGACCTCATCTCCGAAGGCGAAGACGAAGTCACACGATCCCGTCTCCTGATGTTCGACGTGCTCCGATTCATCGAGTACCACCGATACCGGGTCGTCGTCGTAGAGAACGTCGTAGACATCGCGACCCTGCCGAAGTACGCAGCAGCTTGGACGGCATGGCGCCTAAACCTGAGGAAGCTCGGATACCAGTTCCGCGTCGTCTCCCTCAACAGCATGCACGCGCAAGCCTTCGGCCTCCCCGCCCCACAATCCCGCGACCGTCTCTACATCCTTGCGTGGCCGGAGACCGAGACCGCACCCAATGTGGAACGGATCCTGCGTCCCCAGGCCTGGTGCCCCCGCTGCGAGCGAGTCGTGGAATCCCGCCAGGCCTGGAAACCGGGCCGCACCGTGGGCCGCTACCGGGCCCAATATGTGTACGTGTGTGGCACCTGCGCCACAGCCGTTGAGCCAGGATGGCTGCCCGCGTCGACGGCCATCGACTGGTCGATCGAGGGCCAACTGATCGGCGAACGCGAACGGCCACTGTCACCGAAAACGATGGCTCGGATCCGGGAAGGCCTACGCCGCTACGGGCACGAGTTCATCGCCGCCCGCGACCTCAGTTCACCACTGAGCACCATCACCGCCAACGAGACAAGCAAGGCCCTCATTCTCGAAGCGGCAGGAAACACCTACGACGCCGCCGACCCCAACCACGCCCAGTACGGCCAGGCGGGTGCCTACTACCGGGTGTGGCCCACCAGCGACCCGCTACGGACCCTGCACGGCACCGCGAGCAAGGCCCTACTCGTCCCCACCGAAGGACGCGACGGCAAGCACGCCCGCCCCGCCAGCTCACCGCTCCGCACCCAGACGACCCGCAACGAACTCGGCATACTCACCATGCTCCGCGGCACCAACGCGCCCAAGCTCACCGATGATGTGCTCGACACCCTCGCCGCCGGCGGCTTCCATCACGGCCTCCTTGTCCCCTCCGGAGGTACCTGGCACGAGACCGCATACCCGTCCGATGCGCCGATGCGAACGGTCACAACCCGCGAAAACCACGGACTCCTCGTCCCGTACTACTCCGGCAGCGAGACGGCCAAACCAACGAGCAACCCGATCGGAACCCTCACGACCGTCGACCGGTACGCCCTCGTCATGGACAACAACCACTCCAACCGACACCGGCCCACCACCGAGCCACTTCCCACGCAGACGACAGCCACCAGCAAGGCCCTCCTCGAGCCGACCACCATCGACCCGAACGACTGCACCTTCCGAATGCTCGAACCCCACGAGATCGCCGCCGGAATGGCCTTCCCAGCCACCTACCAGTGGGAAGGCACCAAGCGCGAACGAGTGCGGCTGGCCGGCAACGCAGTCACACCCCCAGCGGCCCGCGACATCGTCACAGCGATCAGCGAAGGACTCGACGCAGCATGACTTACCTCCTCACCGTGACCCGCGAGGTCGAGTACCCCGATGGCCGTGTCGAACACCTCGGCACCGTCACCATCACCGGCCGTGGCACACCCTTTTTGGCTCGGGCGAGCCGATTGAAGCGGCTCAAGGACGCCGGCACCCGCCACCGCACATTCGGCGGGCTGGTCGAAGTCCGGACCCGGTGCGGGTTCGATGAGTCGGCCACCGAGGTTGAGCGCCTGGAATGGTCGGACCCCGACCAGCCATCTATCGAAGACGAGGCAACACTGTGACACTTCCCTCGATCACCTGGTCGGGCACGATCACTGCCACCTCCTCGATCGCGCACGCCGGCGAGTCCCGGGGCATCATCGCGATGCTTCGCCGCGAGCAGGTCATTCAACCCGACTCCTCAACCGCCCAGGTCCCGATCATCTCCGGCAACAGCGTCCGCGGCCGTCTCCGGCGCCTCGCCGAGGAAATGCTGCGTGACGTCCTGCAGTACGAGGGCCAGCTCACCATCTCCGCCGCCCACGCGCTGCGCGCCGGCGGGTCCCTAACGAAGGTCGGCGAACCGCTGTCGGGATCCCGCCTGGCCCAGATCCGTGCCCACATCCCCCTCATCGGAGTGTTCGGTGCTGCCGCTGGCGGCCGCGTCATCGACGGCTGCCTCAACGTCGGCAAACTCGTCCCCCTGGTCACCGAAACCGACCACGTCACTGGCCACACCAGCAGCCTCGCAGCCTTCAACATCGTCCAGATCGAGAACTACACACGCCTCGACGACTCCACCACCCACAACTTCCCGATCACCACAGACCCCAGCGCTGGCAACGACACCCAGATGCTGTACCAGGTCGAAACCTTCCGACCGGGCACAACCTTCACCACCCAGATCACTCTGCTGCGCCCCACCGAGATGGAGGCGGCGTTCTTCAACACCATCCTCACCGAGTTCCTTGCCCACCCCCGCATCGGCGGCCACCTCGCGATCGGCCTAGGTCACGCGAAAGCCAACCTCACCCCCAACACCGCCCCGCCATCAATGGACTGGGCCAAGTGGCTGCGCAGTCACCGCCAACAGGCCCTCGAAGCGCTGGCCCAACTGTGATGATTCCGCTGCGCGTCACCGCGACCATGGCCACCGGAATCGCCCACTCCCTGCCTTGGGGGATCGCCCTGGACGGGATCCTCGCCTCGGCCATCTGGCAGGACCTCAAACCCGAAACCAGCAGCACCCCCGCCCTGGACGTTGACGACCCCCCAGACCTCGACCTGCCGCTCGCCCGCTGCACCCCGGCCGCTGGCCCATGGCATTGGGTTGCCACCTGCTCCTGGCCCGACCCCACCCCAACCCACCCGGACGTGCACTACTGGACCAGCCGCGTCGACCACCGCCACCTTGAGCACCTCACCCCCGCACTGCCCAAGGTGATCTCCGACCGGCAAGGCCGCTGGAAGGCCCACAGGATGCCGCTGATCACCTACCCGTGCCGATCCCTCACCTGGACAGCAGTGGGCGACCTGGACGCCGTCAGGGCGCTCCTGAGCCACATCCCAGCGATCGGGAAGAAACGCTCGCAAGGTGAGGGTCAGGTGCTGGCCTGGGAGGTCTCCCCCGCAGACCTGGACGAGTTCACCGCCGGCCATCTCACCCCAACCGGGCAGCTCGGCCGCCCCACCCCCTCGGCATGCCTAACCGGCCGCCGCATTCCCACCGGTGGCCTAGGTCTGGCCGCGATCCGGCCACCATCGATGCACCCCTCACGGATGTGCGAGCTGCATCTGCCGGCACCGGTGATGTCATGACCGATCCAGGCCTCAACGTCGACGCGCTCCAGGCGCTGCGGCAGCCCACCCACGACACCGCCCAGATCATTGACCGGATCCGCACCCACCTCGACACCCATGACGGATACCTCGCTTTCTCAGGCGGCAAAGACAGCCTGGCCGCCCTCGATCTGGCCCGCCAGGCCGACCCCAACGTGCCGGTGGTCTTCTTCGACTCCGGCCTGGAGTTCCCCGAAACCTACGACTACCTCGACCAGCTCCAGCAGCAATGGCGCCTCAACCTTCAGATCATCCCCGCATCAACACCACTGATCAACATCCTGATCACCGACGGATCCTGGGACCACCACGCCCCCGACTACACCGCCCCAGACATCACCACAGCCCTCATCCACGACCCCGCCAACCAAGCCCACCACCTGCACGGCCCCGGCGAAATCTGGGGTGTTCGCGCAGCCGAGTCCGCTGGGCGCCGCGCCGCCTACTACGCAGCGCTGTCCGCTGCCGCCCACACCTGCGACTGTCCGGCCAGCAGCCACAAAACACGCTGCGGTGGTGTCATCGCCCGCAGCAATGGCACAGTCGCCTTCGGCCCGATCTGGGACTGGTCGGACACCGACGTGTGGGCACACATCGCACGCCACCAACTTCCCCTCAACCCGGTCTACGCCAAACTCCGCCAACTCGGCGTCGACCAACGCTCACTGCGGATCACTCACCTCGTCGACGCCAACCAGCTGCAATACGGCCGCGCAGTCTGGCTCAAGCACGGCTGGCCCGACCTCTACCAACGGCTGTGCGCCGCGCTCCCCCGCATCGCCGAACACACCTAACGCCGCCGGCGCCGCTTTCGCAGCACCGACCACAAAGCCACATCCGCCTTCGACGGCTCAACCCCCTCGCCAAGAGTCGCTTGGCGATGCCGCGAGATCGCCGCCAACAACCGATCCCTCTCCGACCGCTTCCCGCCACTGACCAGCCGCGACGAATCCAAACCCCGCAGCCGGGCCGCTACCTGCTCGCTGAACCGCCGCGCCCGCTTGTCCTCGGGGTGCACCCGCAAATGCTCCTCGCATGCGCTCAGAAACTCGGTCAACACCTCCTCCGCATCGGCCTGCAGATCCGGCCAATCGGCCAACGTCCGCCACAGCGACTCCCAAGCCCTTCGGCCGGACTCGCTTTCGGAACGGGGAAGCAGGTGGCCGCGCAGTAGAAGGTCGAACTCCGGGTCGTCGAGGTCGACCAGCCACTCGGGTGTCACGACCCGCGGCAACTCCATAGGCGACTCGACTCGATCCCAGACTGGCATCAGCACCACTCCTTTCCTCAACCACGCCAGCAGCCTCACGGCGGCACTGGACCAGGACAGCGATTCGCGTTGCCGCAGCCCGCCGAGCTTTCGCTCGCGCGCGTTCCTGCCGTCGAGCCAAAGTATGCGCCTGACGGCATTCACTGCACCGGCAAGCACGGTAGCGGTAGTGGGCCGGGCTGCCCTCCCCCACGGGGTGAGCCATCAGCTCGGCAGAACCGGCCTCGGCGTCGACCGCAGCGAGGATATCCTCGGCGTCGCCGGCATCGGCCAGGCGTGCGCGCTGCTTGGTGGTGGTTCCTGCCCAGTAGCCCTCGGTTGGTCGCTTCTCCGATCCGGTGTGGAGCGCCTGCAGCAGGCACTGCACTCGGCCGGGGCAGGCTCGGCATAGCTTGGCCATGGCTTCGGGAACCTTGATGGCTTCGGCGGCGGGGACCCATTCGTCAGGGTCGGTACCCACACATGCCGGCGTCCCGATCGGACGGGAGGATGCCGCGGGGGCAGCGCTCCTGGAGGAAGGTGCCCCCGGGGCACCCAGGGTGTTTTTAGTGTCTACAGCGTAGCTGGTCATGATTGTTCCTTTGGGCTCGTGAGGCCCGCTCGGTGGATGGCCGAGCGACTTGGAAATCTTCTGTGGTCTTCAGTTGTGATGGTGCCCGCGTCTACTGCGAAGGCGAGGGGATGGCGGCGGCCAGAATGACCCAGCCGGCCTCCCCCACTTTCTCCGCTGGCAGGCTGCCGGTGGTGCAGCGCTTGATGACGGCGGTGCGTGAGATGTTGAGTGCTGCAGCTGCTTCGCTCACTGACAGCAGCTGCGGGATGTGACCGATCTCTGCCAGCTCACTGCGGCGGTCGAAGTCGGCCGCGGTTTCGACGGTCAGGCTGACCGGTTCGTGCTGAATGAGCAGGGCCCGTGCCGTGGTCAGTGCTTGGGCCAGGGTTTTGGCTGGCACCGAGATGATCGCCGCCGCCCTGCCCAGATCTGAGGGTGTGAGCACGGCACCAAACTCGCTGAGCTCCTCGAGGATCTGGTCGGTGCTTGGGTTGGGGATCTGGGATGCGCCGAGCGCTAGCTCGGCGGTGATGTTCCACATCTGGTGTGGCGACACCTTCTTGGTTGACATGATTAGAAACTAATGCGACTCGCGCAGGTTGTCAATCATAAACTCGGGTGGGTGGCGACAATCGCGCCGAAGATGCCCAGCAACCAGCTAGGTGCTAGCGGGAAGTGGCCGCGCCAACTTCGCCGTCGGGCCGCCACGATGCTGGCCCAGATCCCGGCTGTGAGGATTCCGGCGCCGATTCCCACGCCGGTGGTCAGCCAGCCTTGCCAGCCGAGCATCAAGCCGATCGACACCGATAGCTTGACGTCCCCCCAGCCCAATGATCCGAAGATCGACCACACCGCCGCAGCGGCCGTGATCACGGCGGTGATTGCGGCCGCTTGCCCGAATCGTGCCCACTCCCCCGTCGCCTCGGCCGCGCCGAGCAAGCCAACCGCCGCGGTGGCTGCAGCTGCACCGCTGAGGACGTCGGGGATTCGCTGCTCAGTGAAGTCAACGAACCCGATCCACAGCCACAGCAGCATGACCACCATCAGCACCCACGCTGGCCGGTATCCGCTCCACGCGACCGCGCCCCCACCTAAGCCACCGCCCAAGACGGCACCCAAGACGGCACCGAGCGACGGCGCAGCCCTCGTGCGGGCCCAACCGATTGCCGCGCCGGCACACAGGCCGACCACGGCAAAGAGCCACATCACTTGGCTGGCGGATCCGCCGGCCGCACCTTGCGCGGTTCAGGCATCGACCCGACGAGGAACGACCGCGGCATCGTCAGCTTGCTGCGGTCCTCCTCCGGGCCATTCGTGATCTTGCGGTCGCTCATTGTTCGCTCCTTGCAGGTTCGGGGGTGACGTCGACCAGCTGAATCACCATTCTGCGCCCCTGCCCCCCCGCTCTGCTTCGATATGTGGCGTGGTGCACGCCTACAACGCGCAGCTGCATCCCACGTGGCAGCAGGTGCGCGCTGTGGTCGCTGCCTTCGGATCGGCCCAGGTAGAGGCCGCGGCGGGTCTGGATCTCGAAGACCGCTTCGCGTCCGGCGTGATCGTCGAGCGGCGTGATCTCGTGGAGCGAGTGGGATGCCCCGGTGTAGCGGTCGAAAGCGACCTCATCACCGGGCTGGTACTGGCGCTGGGTATACGCCTCAATGTTGGAGTGGTTGATTGCGGTCGGCATGCGAACGTTGGCATAGACCACATGGCCGCGCCCTGTAGCCGCCTCACACGCTTGGATTGTTCGATCCAAGCGCCTCACGGTGGCCGCGTCGCGCTCATTGAGTGCCTCGACGTCGCCGGCCGCATCGGACAGCTGGTCGTTGAGGCGATGCCACATCCCCGACTCCTCGTGCATCAGCTTCGCAAGAGCCTTGTACTGGGTGGCGGGAAGTGAGTTGAGGACGGCGAGCGCGGCTTTGCGGCGCGCCTTCTGCTGTCTGCCTGACAGTGGCTGTCGGACAGCAGAAGGCGAAGGCAGCTGGCGCTCCTTCAGTGGATGATCGATGTCGGCAGCGGCGTTGCGCGGAAAGGCGCGCTGCGCGTCCCGCTGCGGCCTGGTG
>LSQX01263734.1_pt1 | contig 20200 bp, 11 predicted proteins | sample 654561 | NCBI WGS metagenome assembly LSQX01 (sample SAMN04489861, study PRJNA283612) | anaerobic digester metagenome | isolation source: 4 biogas reactors fed with cattle manure at either 37C or 55C with and... | place: Denmark: Kongens Lyngby | collected 2014 | reverse complement strand
CCTGTACACCACTCCAATCTGACCCATTGTATAATGTGACATCTTCAGCTGTAATTTTCCCATCAAATGCATTATCTGGAATGGTCAAAGTTCCTGTAGGGAGGCTTATTCTGAACATTGCAGACTCACTTCCTACAGAAAGTGCTTCTATCTCAATTTTACTGTTTACACCATCACTGTAGAAAATATTTGTATAATCGTATTTAGCAGTGGAAGTTTTACTGCCAACCGCAATAAACCGACTGTTCTGCGGTGATAAATTAGCTCTGTTTACATCCTTTGCAGAATTATTATATACGTCATGAGTAGTAGAAACCATATCTACTTTAGGTCTAAATACATGTACTTCATCTGGGTAAAGACTGGATTGGAATCTTGCATCTCTATTTCCGATGCTACTACTAAAATCATGGGGTTCTCTTACCCTGTATACGATAAGACCTGTACTAGGTGCTGCAGCATCATAGCTTGTTGCTATAGTAGGATTTCTATACTCCACCATAAAATATTCATTTGGTCTATCATTCAATCTTATCCTGTATGATAAAACTTCGGTCTTAGCGGTTAACGCTACTGGTTTTAGAGAATATACACCGCTATCAACGACATCAACTATTTGTGTGCTTGGAATTCCGCCAACATATTTTTCTCGCATGTATGTCAACATATATTGTGGCGTATTAGTGTTTTGAGCCATTAAATCCCATCTACCTACGGGTACATAGTCGTAGTTATAATGATATAAATCAGGAGCCCCCAAAACGTGACCCATTTCGTGGCATAAAATTCCAGTATTAATAGATGTTGAAAAATTGAAGGAATAGTCGCCTACTTTAGCTCCGCCAAGAGTACTGAAACCACTCCCATCAATAGCATCTAAGTTCCAACTGTGTGGCCATAGTAGTCCACCCCAGGTTGCTTCATTGCTTCCACAAATTAAAAAACTAACACTATCTACATAGCCATCACCATTTATGTCTACATTTTTTCCAGCTAAATCAAACTTGTCTTTTGTAGCATTGATGGCATTTGTTAAAAGCTCGCTTTCCTTTTGTCTTCTTAATGTGGTGTTTGAGTCTTTTATATTGTAGTCCTGTCTATTCCCACCGTTATGCACATAAACGGCACCCGACTCTCTTGGCAAAATACTGTTTATTGTAACGCCATGATAGCTCATTACCTCATAGTAGTTTCTAAGTGAGTTATTTACACCGTTAAAATATGTATCAAAACTTGAAATCGCATTGTTTACTACCGTATCGGTGGTGTCGTTGAACTTTATTAATATTACAAAGTTTACTATAGTTCTTTTTCCCGTAGATCCTGCAAGCAAAGGCTGCTGGGAAACTTCTTCTGTAATTTCTTCGTTATTGTCCCCATATGTAGTAACTAGTCCGCCATTAGTACTTGCCCTATCTTCTTTGCCTAGAAAACCGGGGTTAAGTGATAAATTTATATCTCCTACAGTAATGGTCTCAGTTTTTGTCTCCGTACTAGTCACAGAGACTCCAGTTGATACAACTTTCCCATCATCATTTAAAGTTGCATATGTTAAAGAATCATCTTCTCTAATTAACACATTCCCGTTTTCATCGTGATAGTATCTGAATTTTTCATCGCCACTTTCTTTAAAACTTACCTTTTCTCCATCTATTTCCATACTTCTTTCAAAAGTATATTTGGAAAAGATATCAAGTTCTTGTTTTTTAAACTCTTCATAAACTCTAGTTTCTTTTTGGATAAAAGTAGCAAACCCTATAGCAAAAAGAGATAACACAAATACTGTTATCAGAGCACAGGTTATAAAGTTTTTGGTTCTAATTTTCTTCATGTTTTATGTGTGTTACCTATCGTTTAAACGCATATTTTTCCTATAACATATAATTATCAATGACATGACTATGTTAAAATGTTATGGCAATGTTTAATATTATACCAATTTTCACATCATATTTCCATAATAATATATAATAATATATCACATACACGCGCGTATAAGTAGTCTATTTTTAAATTTTCAGAAAATATCCACTTAAAATCTTATCCTTTTTCAGTTTTTATATTGTATTTTTGACTTTTTCTGAATATTGACACCACGCCCCCCTTATACTATTATGTATCTAACTCAAGATACTATGCGTTATAGGCTATCTAAGTCTTGCATATTATAGGATTTTGTAAGTTTGTAGAAACGGGATTTTTAAAGAAGCTTTTGAGTAGGATAAAGTTTTAGGGGGAGACATGACCACGCTTGCGCACGATAGGAAGTATTTAAAACCATTAGATTACATCTCTTTTGGTGGGGCAATGTTTGCAAACGGAGCTGTAACAGGCTTATTACAAGCATATTTACTAGCATTTTGTTTTATGATAATAGATGAAAAAACATATATCCTAGGGATTATATTTTTTATCGTGAAAGTATGGGACGGTATAAATGATCCGATTTTAGGACTCATTGTAGATAGAACAAAAACCAGATGGGGAAAAATGAGACCATATATCATTTTTGCAGCAATTCCTTTTGGCCTCCTCACCATTGCATTTTTTATAATACCTGCCTCATTTGAAACAACTGTAAAACTACTTTTAGTTTTTTTCTTGTACTTATTATGGGATACAGTATCTACCCTAGTTGATGTTCCGCTCAACGGCTTATATTCCGTCATAACTCCTAATGCAAAAGAACGTACAAAACTAGTAACTTTCACTCGTATACTCGGTAGTGTTGGTGGCGAATCGGCACTGGTATTAGTTACTGTTGCTCTACTTATTCTCGGTAAAGAAAGGATGCGCGACTCTATCACAATAGCAGCCATCATTATAGGTGTACTTGCCCCTATACTTTTGGTGTGGGGAGCAAAGAGATCTAAAGAACGTCTAGCACCTCCTGTCCAAGAAAAACATACTATTAAAGATGTGTTTAAGTACTTAAAACAAAACAAACCATTAATCTTTTTATTATTTGCAAACCTGCTAACATTCTTTAGGCATGTAGTTTCCGCCTCGATAATATATATGGTGGCTATCGTATTTAATGAGCCTGCAAAACAGATTTTATTTGCGCTACCTGGTGCAGTTGCTTCTTTGGTAGGAATGCTCTTAGCTCCTGCAATGAAAAAGAGATTTGACTCTAAATCCATATTTATCATAGCAACAATTGCTCACTCTGTTGCACTTGTGCTGGTTTATGCTGTCGGCAGTTTTGTAATGTCTAAAGATATGCAAATTGCTCTATATGTTATTGCGGCACTTGCGTTTTGTTCAATGCTCCCAGTAGGACTGCTTAATACCGTCCCTACTCTTATGGCGACAGACATAATCGATTATATGGAACTAAAAACTGGCAAACGTTATGAGGGTATTACATTCTCACTTATGACTTTAAGGAGCAAAGTTTCCAGCGGTCTTAAAGATGCATGGATGATATTTTTGCTGGTGATAGTATTTAAGTTTGTAGGAGATAGAACCGCAGACACATTTGCCCCACAATCTGACTGGACAAAGAAGGGAATATTTTGGATGTATACCCTGATACCAGCTGTCACAAACTTATTATCTATTATCCCGCTGTTTTGGTACAAACTTGATGGCAAAACTATGGAGAAAGTCCATGCTGAATTAGACAAAAAACGAAGCGAAGCTGCTCGCGAAAAAGAAGAGGAGGAGGCTGCTCTTAAAAATTGTACGGAAGTAGAAAGCATATAATCAAGAAGAGTTTACAATAGACCTTTAACCGAATTAGAAATTCAACTTAACGATATGTTGGATTCTTTTAAAGCCCCCATATTCAAACCTCTTCCCGAAGCAAATCAAATAGTCGCACCTACACCACAAGCAATAACAGAAGATACTCCCAAAGGAGCCTAACTATATACAAACAGGCACTAAAAATTATCGCATATCGTATCTTTAACAGCTTGTCTTTGGTGCCTAAACTATAATATTATGACACATATAGACAATGATAACTCTCGTGCATTTTACGCTCGCAACCTTATGATTTGTTGACAGTTAAGAGCATGAGGATTATTATGTAACTATACAAAAAATCAATATTTTGGAGGCAATAATTATGACAACAATCGCTATCATCGGTCTAGGAAGCAGAGGGTATATGTATGCCCGCCATCTTAAAGCACAGGGAGCAAAAATAGTTTCCATTTGCGAGAAAAAACAAACGCTACTTGAAACTTCAGCAAAAACTTTGGGTGTCGATCCCAGTAAGGCTTTTTTAGATGAAAAGGACTTCTTTGCGCAAGGTAAAATCGCTGATGCTATGGTCATTGCTACCCAAGATAGAGACCACTATGGGCATGCAAAACAAGCCCTAGAACTTGGGTACCATATTTTATGTGAAAAGCCAGTTTCTCCAATTAAGGAACAATGCGAAGAATTAAATGAGCTAGCTCTATCCAAAAACCTATATATGGTTGTGTGTCATGTTCTTAGATATACAGCATTTTATGATACCATTAAAAAAATAATCGATTGCGGTCTAATAGGCGATATAACATGTGTTAACTTAGTAGAAAATATTGGCTACTACCACTTTGCTCATAGTTATGTTCGAGGTAATTGGAGAAGAGAAGATGAAACTGGCCCTTCTATTCTTGCAAAGTGCTGCCATGACTTAGACATGATATATTATCTAACGGGCAAAAAAGCAAAAACCGTATATAGCGCAGGATATAGAAAGGCATTTTTACCTGAAAACGCTCCCGAAGGAGCCCCCTCCCACTGCTTATCTGGATGCCCCGAAGAAAACACCTGCCCTTACCATGTAGACAGGATTTATCTATCACCTAAGAAAAACTCCTTCCCTTTCATGTTTGTAAAGCGTAGGCTAATTTGCGAAAAACCTGGAGCCACGAGAAAAGAGTTTAAGGAAAAACTTAAAACCTCTCCGTATGGAAGATGTGTATATAAGTGTGATAATGACGTTATGGAAAATCAGGTAGTTTCTTTAAAATTAGAGGGAGATATTCCCGCAACCCTAAATATGACATGTCACTCTAATAGAATCTACAGACATACAAGAATTAGTGGAACTAAAGGCGAAATCGTTGGCGAAGGTGGAAAGTTCAGACTAAATATATTTGCAGGACCTAAAAAGACATATAAATTTAGTTTACTTGAAGCCATTGGACACGCATCTGGCGATAAAAACATTGTAAAAGACTTCTTAGAACTACTACGCACTAACGAAGTAGCCCCTAGGCTTTCATTGATGAAAGACACCATGGAATCCCACTTAATCGCATTTGCAGCAGAAGAAAGCCGTAAAACCAATAAAATAATCGAAATGCCTGAGTATTAATCTCTAAAATAGCAACATAAAAACATAAAAAAGGTGGCTGTTACTTTTGATTATAGCCACCTTTCATTTTTAAAAAAATTTTTTTGCTTTTATGAATCCGCAAACTCTGATTCACATGTTAGGTTTATCCCTAACCTGTTATATACCTGAACTTCGCTTTCTGCGAGCATTATAGTCGAGTGAGCCTCACAATTTGCCAGTTGAGAAAGCACGGCCATAGCTTTTGCTGGTAAATCCATTGTGGATGCAGAAAACGCTAGTGCGATAAGTGCCTCTTGTAAATTAAGTTTGCTTTGAGTTAACCCCAGATTTTCTCTTTTTAATTTTTCAATCGCTGCTATCGATTCAGGAGAGATTAGATTAAGCCTGTCAGTAATTCCTGCCAGTTTTTTCAGTGCATTCATCAGCGCGGCGGCAGATGAGTTTATAGCTCCCTTACCCCTTCCCGTAACTATATCACCGTTTGCAAGTTCTATTGCGACCACGGGGTTTTGAACCTCAGCAGCCCTCTTTAATGCGGCTTGAGCAACTCTTCTCTCCGAAGGTTTTGCACCTAAACTATTCATTAAGACTTCAACCCGAAGAGCAGTATCTATGTCCACCCTTCCCATTTTGTATTCATTGTATGTTTTATAGTATCTACGAATTATTTCTTGTCTTGAAGCCTCTTTTATGACATCTTCATCTATTATGCAATCAGCTACTCTATTAACACTTAAGTCGGTAGGAGACTTAAACATTTCAGCTCCCTTTATTCTCTTCAGAATATCTCTTATGACAGGGAAACATTCCATATCTCTATTGTAGTTTACTGCACTTATACCATATGCTTCTAAGTGAAAATAATCTATCATGTTTCTGTCTGCGATATCTGCAGTTGCAGCTTCGTATGCCACATTTACCGGATGTTTCAATGGTAAGTTCCATACTGGGAAAGTTTCAAACTTTGCATATCCAGCGTTAATACCCCTTTTATACTCGTGATAGATTTGAGATAGGCACGTTGCAAGTTTTCCACTACTGGGACCTGGGGCATTAACAATGACAAGGGGCTTAGTGGTTTCAATATATGAATTGGCACCATATCCTTTATCTGAAACAATCATGTCAACATCGTTTGGATAACCTTTAGTTATGGTATGAACATGTACTTTTTCTCCCATCTGTTCTAACTGATTCCTATACATATCAGCGGATGGCTGGCCAGAATATTGGGTAATAACCACACAATTAACTAGCATGCCTAATTTTCTTATAGCCTGCATAAGCCTTATTAACTCATTACCGTAAGTTATCCCAAAATCTGCTCTAATTTTATTCTTTTCAATGTCTGGGGCCCCAATACAAAAAATTAATTCTGCTTTATCTTTTAATTTTCTTAAAATCTTTGTTTTGCTGTTAGGGTCAAAACCTGGAAGAACCCGGGCTGCATGTAAATCATCAAATAATTTTCCACCGAACTCGAGATAAAGCTTATTGTATTTTTCAATCCTTTCTAAAATACTAGCTGTCTGTTTTTCAATGTATTTTGCATTATCAAACCCGATTTTCATCCCTTCCACCACCACTTAAGTTGCGAGTCTTAAAAATGGTATCAGACCCCCTTTAAACCCACTATAGACAATTATACATTTAGCACCTTCGTATGTCAATTTACAACTCTTTAAATTAATATGAGTTAAGACACCAAAACAATACAAAATAATAGTTACAATCTATCTCAAAAAAACATCTAAAATCTATTAAATTTGCATACTATACGCGGTTGCTTGTCTTTTTTTACATACTATTATATAATGAAGACGACAATGATAAGGAGGATGAAACTATGAAACTTGAAGATCTACAAAGAAGTTTAGACTTAAGGAAATGGCATGACAGTGAAGATAATGCTATGGATATGTGCCGTCACTATGATTTCTGTGTCTTTTGTAAATTTGAAGCAGACTTCCCATGTGCAAGAGCATATAACCGTTTTGAGCAATCAAAGGAAAAGGAAGCAACCGCAGCGAAAAAAGCTACTACTGCAACTAAACCAGCAGCAAAGAAAGCCACTACAGCTAAAAAACCGGCAGCCAAGAAATAACATTTCACTGTTTTTATAGTTTAAATAGCAGAGGGCGCTTATTTGCGCCCTCACAAAAAGACCTGTCAAGGTCTATTTTTTAGTTTTTAATCGGTCTAATATTGTTTATAAATTTTCTAGCAGTAAAAAATCTTTTAATTTTATGTGTTTTATAGCGCTAGTAGAATAATCAATATCATCATTTGTTATGATTATTTTTTGAGAAAGATTATCTATGTCCGAAAATGCACTAAACTCTCTATTGTAAGTTTTTTCCTCTGCAACACTATATGCAACTTGTATATAATATTGTTTATTATCTTTTGTCGCTAAAAAGTCAATTTCTTTGCCTTTATTATCGTATACATAAATTTCGTATCCCATATATACCAATTCGTTATATACTATGTTTTCTAGATTATGAGTTAAATCAAAACGATTATTTTGCAAACGCAAAGAATTAAAGCAGACATCTGCGTTATATATTTTTACACGATATGACAATTCTCTTTTTGTTTTTGTGGAGTATTGTTTAACTGTATCTATAATGTAAGCTTCCTCTAAATATCCTAAATACTTTATTATCGTGTTAATTGAACAGCTCATACCATCCTTCTTTAGATAATTATGAATAGAATTTGCTGAAAAAATCCGCCCGTTGCTACGTAGCACGTAATTAACTAAACTTTTAAACAACTGATCCTTTCTTATTGCATGTCTTCTAATTAAGTCATTCACAACAATTGTGTCATCTAAATCATTTAAATATCTTATTTGCGCATCTTGCGAATCCAGTTCGAACCGTTGAGGAAATCCGCCCCATATAAGATAATCTGTTATAGATGTTTCTTTACCTAATATTTTGGCATATTCCAAAATTTCTTTGTATACAAATGGTCTAATACGAAAAGCAACATACCTTCCGGAAAGTTCTTTGGTAAACTCTCCAGATAATAACGTAGAGTTTGATCCCGTAATGAATAATGAATAGTCATAGAGTCTCAACGTTCTGCATGCATATTGCCAACCATCTAGCATTTGTATCTCGTCTAGAAACAAATAACATTTTCCACTTTTTTTACGTTCCTCTACATATTTAATCAACTTATCAACGGTTGTTATATTGGCAGAAACTTTTTTATCTTCAAAATTTAAATAAATGATATTATCGCTTCTTTCACTTATTTCTGCCGCAATTTGCTCTAGTATTACCGACTTACCGCACCTGCGAATGCCTGTAATTATTTTTATTAAATCAGACTCATAAAAAGGTCTTACCTTTTTGATATAATTTTCTCTTTTGATCATGTTTTCCACCTCTATCTACAAAGGTCCTTTTATTATTAACACTTCCATTATATTATACTGAAAGATTTTAACAGTTTCAATCAAATCTTTCACTACTACTGAAAGATTTTTGCAGTTTTGGCATTTTTGTTCACTATACTGAAAGATTTTATATGATTCGTAATTTTTGTTCACTAGAAAGTAAATGGAGCGTTTTTTAGACAATAAAAAAGGTGGAGTACAAATTTCCACCTTCTCAATTATTTGGTATAAGACTTATTAGTTATTAGCCACCTAAGTATTCCTTTAGAATTTTCTCAAGTTTTTTGGTATCCATTTTCAAAGTGTCTTTTAAGTCCTTTTCAACTTCTATTTTGGTTTTTTCATTTATCTCAAAATACTTATCAGGGGTTTTCGATGTGACATAATCGTTATATATAGTTTGTTTTTTAGAGCTTTCTATAGTTTTTCTAATCTTTTCATAGTATGAAACACCCGTGTTATCAAATGTTCTATTTAAGTATGCTAACTTTTCTTCATCGTTTGCGAAAGTTAATGCTACGTCGTTTGTGTCGTTTGCAAACGGTACAAAACTAATAGCAACCATGTGCGGACCATATACAGAGAATTTATGAAGCAGCCCTACTGTTCCGTCATCTTTTAACCCAAATGCGTTTCCAACTTTACCGCTATGAGCAAACACAGCTTCGCTTAATTCAATAAAGTTTTTATCAAATGAATCATTTACGCCGTAATAGCCTAAAGAGTTGTTTAATATTCCACCATCTTCAGAGTATGTATACATATAGTCTTCAAACAGTGCTAAAGCATCACGTCCTTTTTGTTCATCTGTTTTTTCAGCATCTTCATAGATTGCTTTAAGTTCATTTTCAAGTCTAGCCATTACATCAACAACGTTTTCTTCATAATCAACTACTAATTGGCCATCCACTATTTTCCCAAATGGGACAGATGGGCAAATGCCTTCTCCTTCGTGAGCACAAGTTGCGCCGTCTTCAAAATCTTTATGGAGTGGGCACTCAAATTCTGGATCATAGTCCGGATTGGCTGGCTTTGTTTTTAAATCTTTCAGTAAATATTCTTGATAAGCTTTTAACTCCTCACCTGTGCCGCCACTCTTCTTTAAAAACTCTACTTGTTCATCTGTGAATTTGAACAGTAAGTTATATACATAAAAAACACCTTTTAGATTTTCATATGCAGGATAATAATACATAGCATCTATTTTTTCACTGATTTTTTGTTTAAATGTTTCAGCATTTGCTTCTTTAGATGCAGCATCATCCCCAGCTTTATATTCCTTTTTGGCAGACTCATACAAGAAATCAAACTGTTCTAAAACTTCCTTTTGAATAGACTCATCAGTTACTGCATTCAATGCTTTGATTCCAAGTTCTGCTTGAAGAGCTGATACAACTGTAGTTTTATATGCTGTTTCGTAATAATATTCCACAGTTTTATGGCCTCTTTCAAGGTTAGAAAGTAAATCTTCATAACCTTCTATTAACATGGCATCTGAACCAGTTGTGTTCTTCAAATTTTCAAGCTCTTTATTAAAATCTCTTTCTTCATAGTATGCACCCTTTGCTTTAAGTTCCGCGATTGTGTCATACCTGCCGACTTCCACGTCTTCTATTTTGAATACATCGAGCTTTACATCTTCTTCGGGATCATTTTTTGTTGCCCTCGGAGCTTTTAGCGTGTATTTATGCTCTAGTTTATTCTCAATATTTTCAACATTTTCGCCCGTTCCAACTTCTTCGGTAATAATTATTTCGATTTTCTTTTCTTCGGGGTTTTTAGATTGATTGTCCTCTCCAAATGCCGAACTGAATTCTGTTTTAAACATACTGGATGCGACTGGGAACTCTGCACTTTTGCTACCATCTTTATATTCGATATAGATGACTATTCTTGCTCTATCAATTTTATACCCAACATAATATACATCTTGTAAGTATGCCTTTGTTTCGTCAGTGAAATGTAATTCTTTAATATTTTTTTGTTCAATATTTTTAGATTTTTTGTTGATGTCTTTTATTTTTGCTTCTTCTTTTAACTGTTCGATTGAATCGTCCATATTTTTATTCACTGAATACACTGCCAAGCTTTTTTCTGCAAACGTCAACACATCGACTGGCTTTTCAGCTTTTCCTCCGCCAACTAAAGAATTAAATCTCTTATCGCTAGTTTCTGCTTTATTTACTAGAAACGGCATAGCTTCAGTTAATAGATATGCACTTTGAATTTTTCCTTCAATGGCTCCTTTTAAAATCTCGTCAACGCCATAATATCCTTGCTGGATATACTGTGCATACTGGTTATACACGGTATAAAACTGATCTAATATTTCATTTTTGGTTACTTCGATAGTTATTCCATTCTTTTTTACTTCGATTAATGCCTCGTTAGCGACCCTATCTTCATTCAATCTAATAAGAGAACATGCAGGTAGCACAATAACAGCTAAGATAGATATAACTAACACTATTGCCAACATTTTTAGTTTTCTAGATTTCATTTTATCTCCCACGAACCATCTTGTTCATTTTGTATTTACATTAGAAAGCGCACACACGTGCACTAGTTTTAATATTATATTATATAGTGGTGTTATTCGCAACCGTTTTGTTTTTGATAAAGACAGTATAACCTTTTGTTCCGTTTAAAACACCAGTCTTAAACACTATTAAACCGACAATTTTCATGTCGGTTTAACTGGTCTGCATTTTAAATTCTCTCAATTACTAGTTTATTTATCTCGTCCTTTGGGAGGGTTGTAACTCGCAGCTACGTCAAACCACTGCATCTTCACTTTCTCCTTCTCATACATCGCTTGATATTTATCTTGGTAATAGTTTTCAGTATAGTTATCAAACGATCCATCTGAATATGTCCTTACTATAGTACAACCTCTTTGTGCTCCTTCCTTAGCAATTCCAATATACGCTAAATAGTCTAAAGCTTTCCCATATGTGAAACGAATTCCCCTGTACTCTAAACTTAGGTCGTTGTAGTGATCGTGACCGAAAAAGAAACCTTTGGTGCTACCAAGTTCTAAAGCCTTTTCAAATACTTGATCCTCACCGCTTCCAGAATAAATAAATTTACCTTTTTCCTTTATTTGACCATATACATACTTCACATCTTCTGTGTCACCTTTATCTTTATACACTAAATATGCTTGCCTAAATTCATCAAGAGGAATATGGAAAAACGCTAGTGATTTAACCGTTTTAAAATTTTCTGCAGCATCTGGGCTTAATTCCAATGTGGCTAGTTTTGCTTGATTATATGTGTTTAATTTCTGTATCTCTCCTGCGTACCAATCGACTTGGTTGTCTTTAATGTTATCATAATCCCATTTCACGCCAAACTTATCGCTTTCGATATAAGAATGGGAATCCATTAAAATAAGAGCTTGAGAAACTAGACCTTTTGAGTTTTTAACTTTTATAATGCTGTTTCCATATCCCGCAATATTATCTGGCCCCTGTTGAAACAGGCAATATTTATAGCCTTTTTCTGTCCTTAGCCCCTCGTAGAACTGGGAGATAGCTTCTCTATCATACCTACTGTAACTTTCTGTATCATGATTCCCAAACGTTAGAGTCCAATATACGCCAATGTTTTCCATAAAATCAGATAGCATTTCTGCTCCTGTCATATTATTAGATGTCCCTGCCTGAAAAGGAACAGGATATACAGAATCTCCGTTGAAAATAACAAGATCTGGTTTTTCATACCTTATCATCGCTTCTAACGCATTAAACAAATACCTATCTTTCTTGCCACTAAAAGCTCCTGCTCCAATGTGCAAGTCGTTAAATAAACAAATACGAAAGGGATCATCTGTTGTAAAAGTATAATAACCATCACTATCAATCACAGGTTTCAGCTGATTTCCTGCATATGCTATTTCCATATATTTATAATCCGCAGTTCCAAATTCAGCAACTAGAGAATTTGTCTTTTTAACACTTACAGCAGCTGCTATTGCAAAACTTGCAAACACAACGCCTATAATTAAAAATATGGATACAAAAATAATGATAAGTTTCTTAATTAAACGTTTTTTCTCTCTTTCTGTTCTTTCTCTTTTAACTTTAGCCATACCTTCCCCTTTTCCTTTCCTTCTCGCTTTGCGTAGGTTTAAGGTTTTATTATTATATAAAATAACTATGAAGTAGTCAATATTGGTTATTATCGGGTTCGTGTCAGTTTTTTCCCCTATCAAAAGTTGCACTTATCCTGTGATGCTCGAAGGTTTATCTACCGTTGCACTTACTATGACAACTGACAGTCAGCTTTTTCACGCGTTTTCTGTTGTATATCCAGCAGCTACTAATAAGAAAGAACGCATAAGTTCAATTTTTTCATCTTGGCTACGTTTTGACTTGTTAAACACAATCATTGGCGGATCTGCAGGACTCAATACTGCTTCGTTTATGTATCTATCTAACGCCTTAAAAACATCAGGCTTCCCGAATAAGGTGTTATCCCAAAAATGGAGTCCCATTCCATAATTTGTAACTACAACCTGCCTTACCCCTATAGATTGAGCTAGCTTTTTCAAAAGCCCCATCTTAAGCAGCCTAAGAGCGGGTTCTGGAAGGGCTCCATCTGTGTCCTCGTAGTGTTTAATGAGTTCTTTTTCTTCTTCGATACTGCCAATTTGAGATATTCGCTTATAAAATTCTACCCTTCTACTTGAGGCAGTTATGTAGTCCGTGGGCAAGAATATATCGCCATCTATTTTCAACTCAACCTGCTTAGTTTCTTCAACTTTTTCACCTTGCAATTCCTTAACAGATTCGTTCAGCAATCTGCAGTACATATCATAGCCTACTTTTTGCATATTCCCGTGCTGTTCTCTTCCTAATATATTTCCTGCCCCTCTTATTTCCAAATCTTCCATGGCTATCTTAAATCCGCTTCCAAGTTCCGTGTACCGCATTAGCGCATCTAGTCTTTTAACAGCTTCCTCTGTCAAAACCTTTCCTTCCCTGACAGTAAAATATGCATAAGCTAAATTGTGACTCCTTCCTACTCTGCCTCTCAACTGATAAAGTTCTGCAAGTCCTAGCCTATCGCTGTCTATTACTATCAGCGTATTTGCGTTAGGTAAATCAATTCCATTTTCGATAATAGTTGTAGAAATTAGCACCTGATATTTCCCGTTATAAAAATCACTAATTCGGTTTTCTAAAGTGGCAGGACTCATCTGACCATGTGCATAAGTAATGGTTACTCCTTCAAGCATATCTTTTACATCTTGATAAAATCTTTCTATCCCTTGCACCCTGTTGAATAGAATAAAAACTTGTCCTCCTCTGCCGATTTCTCTTTTTACTGCGTCTACAAGCAGTGCGTCCGTATACTCTACCACATAAGTTTCTATCGGAAGACGGTTTTCGGGTGGAGTTTCGAGGGTGGAAATATCCCTTATGCCACTTAAAGCCATATGTAGAGTTCTAGGTACTGGGGTTGCCGAAAGACTTAATACATTTACATTGTTTTTCATTACTTTGATTTTTTCTTTTTGTTCAACCCCAAACTTTTGTTCCTCATCTAAGACCAGAAGACCCAGGTCCATAAATTTAATATCCTTACTCAAAATTCTATGTGTTGCCACCACTATGTTTATCGTACCCTCTTCTAGCTTTTTAATGATTTCAGTTTGCTTTTCATTTGATACAAACCTAGACAACATTTCGATATTTAAATTGTATTTCTCTAATCTTTTTGTAATGGTATCATAATGTTGTTTACAAAGAATGGTTGTAGGCGCAAGCACTACTGCTTGTTTTCCTTCTATCACGGTTTTGAAAATCGCCCTGATTGCAACTTCAGTTTTCCCAAACCCTACATCCCCACACAAGAGCCTATCCATAACTTTCCCAGACTCCATGTCTTTTTTAATCTCAGAAATAGCAAGAAGTTGGCAATCCGTTTCTTCAAACTCAAAATCCTCTTCCATCTCTTGCTGCCAATATGTATCTTTTTGATAAACGTGCCCTTTTACCTTCATCCGTTTTTTGTATAATTCGTGGATGTCAAAAGCCATCTTCTTTATGGATGTCTTTACTCTTTCTTTCAGTCTTTCAAAGTCTCTGCTACCTAACCTGTGAATTGTAGGGCTACCACCACCAGTATACTTTTCTAACTCATCCATCCTATCCACTGGCAAGTATAGTTTATCTCCATCCTTATAACGAATTAGATAATAATCTTTAATTCCGCTCCTAGTTTCTAACCTTACCAGCCCTTCAGATATCCCAATACCATGTATTTCATGTACAACAAAGTCGCCAACTTCAGGCATAACAAAGCGCTCACGCTTTCTCTTTAAACTCTTTTTGCGAGTTTCCGACTTGCGGATTATATCATCTGTACCAATGACAGTTATTTGACCACTTGGAAGAGTAAACCCACGGCTTAAGCAGTACGGATAAATTACCAAAGGATAGTCAGATGTATAACTAGTATCTATAACCGATGCCAGCTTTGCATCACTAAAAAACGCTTGTAGATAATTTGCGCTATCCATAGTTCCAGCGTAAATAAAAACTCTGGTACCGAACATTAAATTACCCGTGATATTTTCAACTAGCATATCGTAATTTAAGCTGTATTTTGGAATGGCGGGAGCTTTTATAGTATCAATATATTCTGGCTCAAAAATAGGATTGGCGCTTGTCACATTTTGGAAAGCAAGAATTGTGTTTTTCTTAATGTTACCGTATATATCTTCTCTACCAATTATACTGTTTTCATGTTCAAATACCGCTTCTCCAGAAGAGACAAAACTCTTAACTCTTATGTTGTGAGCATTGGTTAAAAGCTTCATTTTATCATCTATACTTCTCGGTTCATCTAGCACTACAATACTATCTTTCGGAAGATATGAAATGATATTATCCATAGCATGATTATAAAACGGGAGCGCCCAAATTAAGGATGGTTCTTGTGGATTAGTTTCAAGCTTCAAAATCATCTCATCAATTATTTCTACAAGCCTTCGAGACGCATTCCTTCTATGGCTATTAAGTTGGTTTAGGATACTGTTTACTATATTTCTGGGGAATAAAACATCACTTTTAGGAACTATTGTACACGCATCTATTTCCCTTATCGATATCATTGTTTCTGGAGCAAACACCCTCATTTTTTCTACGATATCCCCGAAAAACTCTATTCTTATAGGGCTTAATTCTCCTGCAGGAAAAATGTCTAAAATATCTCCACGTACTGCAAACTCGCCAGGTAATGTTACTACATCTTCCTTTCTGTACCCCCCAGAAATAAGACTATCTACGATATTTTCAGGCGGTATGTTATCTCCTGTTTTTATATTAATCGTTGCTTCTTTTACTGCTTCTTTTTTGGGGAAATATTGAAGCAATCCTTCAGCGGAAATAACAGCCCCGACAGCCTGCCCAGATACTATTTTATTTAGCGCATGCATCCTTTCATTCAGGGAAACGTCTGAAGACATAGAAACATTCAAAAGCAGTTCGTCTTTTTCTGGTATTAATACGACTTCACCACTTGCATACTCGTTCAAAATTGTATGGGCGTCTCTTGCAGTTATCCTGTCTTGCGTAACATATAAAAAGAATTTATTTAACCTTGTTGTAAGAAAATATCTTGTGTTCTGGGCAGCGTAAAAGACTGCGGAAGATTTTCCACCCCCCACAGCCTGAAACAGTGAGTTAGCCTTCTCACCTAAATTAGCAATCGAGAAAAACTTAGAATTAAGCATTAATTTTCTGGCCTTTTCATCTATCTATTTCTCGTCTCAAACTAGAGCCATAGACTAGAGACTAGCATACAACCAACATAGGTTTATAAACTTACATTCAGTATTATTTCACTAGTGAGATAGATAAGTATATAATCAACCTAAATTTATAAACTTACAATCGGCATTATTTTCTAGTGAGATAGACGAGTATATAATCAACTTAGGTTTTACCTATAGTGTTTATTTAATACCGACTAGTGTTATTTCAATTTTATCAGTTGGTTTAATATCTTTCAGTAACAAAATTCCTTTGTCTGTTTCCACTTCACAGTGCTCACCATTTTTCAAAATTTCCGCGCCTGCATATCTAGTGATGTTGGCAAAATTTATTTTGTAGTCTCTACTTTCTGGCACATATGTCGTATCACCTTCGGCTGGGAAAATTATGAGTTTTTGTTCATCTTCGGTTAACTCAGTTCTAAATTGAGTTACAGCATAAGCACCGTCTTGATATTCCTGACCATCACCCTTGTCCTCATATAGTCTATATCTTCCTTTTCCTCTATAAACTAAAAGTTCTAACTCTCTTGGATTATCTACGGAGTTTCCACCATTAGTTCCTAATGGAATAACCGAACCACTTCTTGCAAAGACTGGTATAGATGTCAGGTCTCTTTCTAGCGTATATGTTCCGCTTTGTAGTACTTCGCCTGTAAATATGTCTGTATATTCCCCACGTGGCAACCATACTTTAACTTTGGCTTTACCTGTCTTCTTGTTAGCAGGGCTAGTTATTGGCGCTACTATCAACTTGCTTCCAAAGAAATATTGACCGCCTACTTTGTATGCCATTTCTTTAGTTGGATGCCCGTAGTACATAGGTTCGATTATTGGTCTTCCTTCTAAATAGTTTCTATAGTACTCGGAATAAATGTATGGAATTAGCTTATGTCTAAATCTCAAAGCCTCTTTAGCTAGATCTTCCACTTCAGGATGATTCCACGGTTCCTTACTGAGAGCAATCCTAGTGCTATGCAACCTTAAGATTGGTGAAAACACTCCAAACTGTATCCATCTTAAGTACAGTTCTCCGTCTTTTTGTCTTCCAAACTGGTGACCACCAATATCGTGAGACCAGGTTGTGTATCCACAATTTGCAGCCGTTGCTGTAAAATATGGCTGTAATTTTAGCGACCGCCATGTAACAAACGTATCTCCCGAAAAACCTACTGGGTAACGGTGCGAGCCAAGCCCGCCATATCTAGACAACACTACTGGTCTTCTTCCATCCCAGGCATTATCTAAAGTGTGATAGTGATTGCATGCCCATAATGGATCAAGTCCAGGGATTTTACTCTTACTCCCTTGTTGCCAGTCTATCCACCAAAAATCTACGCCCTCCTCCTCAAGAGGATGATGAAGATGACTAAAATATGCATGTAAAAACTCAGGATCTGCTATATCAAAGGCGATAGGAATCTCATTTTCATAATCAGTACCTAATTCCTTTGCCATATCTTCGTAGGCATCCTCATGAGCTCTTACTCCATCTGCAGGATGTACGTTCAGGGATATATGAAATCCTCTTTCGTGTAGTTCATTTAGCATTTCCCTATGATCAGGAAATAGTTCTTTATTCCAGCTGTAGCCCGTCCAACCACTTCCATATTTATCCTCCAGCTTTACATGGTGCCAATCCATATCAATAACCGCAACTGAGAAGGGAAGTCCCTCCTCCTTGAAGCGATCCATGAGCTCCATGTATTCCTTCTGGGTATAGGCATGAAATCGACTCCACCAATTTCCTAAGGCATAGCGAGGTAATAAGGGCGTCTTCCCACACAAATGAAAGAAATCCTTTATACAATCCATATAGTCATGACCATATCCCCAAAAATAGATATCATGGTGCTCCTTCAGGGGTGTCTGGACCCATCCATCGTCGCCTATTGTCATTGATTGACTATCATCTATGAGAGCAAATCCTTTTCGCGAGAGTATTCCTTCCTGTAGCTCTATAGCACCATCTACTTCATCAAGGGTTCTGGCGGTACACATTAAATTATCACTGCTGTCTCGATAACGCCAGATAGACTTATTAGAAAATGTCTGTCTACACAGGCGTATGCTGAGTCCATTACTGGAGAATTCTCTTTTATCATAGCTAATTTGCAGATACTTTGTAGTAATATCAACTTGATTCTCCTTGTCAATAACACTAAATTGAGGCAGCAAAAAATCTTTATTGATAACCGTCTGTGTCATTCGGTCTTCAAATACTCCATGCTTACTATATTCCATTCGAATCAGCCTTTCTGTCAATACACTAATTCGATAGTATTCACCCTTTATCATACATCTATCAAGAGCCTTTGGATTTGCTTCTAAATGATATACTTTATCCATAATATCCCACCGTTATCTTTCTTATCTTTTTATCACCTTAATATCAATATTGCCAGATATCCAATCTATTTCATAGGAGTTATTACCCCATTTTATTACTAGCTCGTTATTCAAATTATCCTTAAAATGATACTCTCCCGTATATCCAGTAATATAAAAGCACAAATTCATATAGCTATTTGTATCGTTACTAACATCTGACCCTAGCTCAAGAGTGTTGTCTAGATTTACTGCAATACATCCTCCCTCACGGATAAATACAGGAATACGATCTAAACCGCATCTTATTCTATACCAACACCCTCCCCTTAAGAGGTGGGAAGCATCCTCTTTTCCCTTAGATACCAGCTTTTCTGATAATGAACCACCCCCTTGATCCATTAATTTGGAATCCATCTGCCATAATGGAATCCAATTTCCTTGTGGAAGATAAACTACTCTTTCCATTTTATCTTCTTCAAGAATAGGAGCCACCAGCATATCGCCAAGCATAAAACAGTCATCAATGTTATGTACTTTTTTATCCTCGGGATATTCCAGGATTAGATGCTTCATCAGTGGAATCCCAGTTAATGTTGAATCGAGTGACAAGTTATATAGATATGGCAAAAGATTCATTCTCAAATTATAATGAAAACGCAATCTCTCAATTACCAACTAATCCTCATATAATATACTCATATTCCAAGGGCTTCTGTCATTAACACCCTGCTTTGTCGAAAGAATATCAGAATACTGACCCCCTACTGGCTCTGAATGCCATTGCATGATTGGTGCAAATACTGCCATTTGAGTAGCACGTTCGTATAGGTTTAAGCTAGGCATGGGACCAGCAAATCCACCTAAGTCGAAGCTCCAAAAAGGTATTCCACTTAAGCCTATACTTAATCCAGCTGCTAGAATATGCCTAAACTCTTCCCAGGTTGACATCTGATCTCCTGCCCACTGTATAGAATACCTTTGCTGCCCCTTATATCCAGCCCTGCTAAATAGTACTCTGTCTTTCCCAATGAAATGGCTGTACGCCTCTACATAACTGTTCCAAACTCATCGGCTCGGAGTCTGTCTTCAAGGTCTTCAAAAATTATATCTATAATAATACAGGGCTCGAATAATGTCCTTGAATCACCTTACAATGCAACGATGTTGGGAAATATAGTGCAACGAGTCCAAGAATATAACTACAATGCAATGGTACACTTTATCAATGAATATTCGGACGTTACAAAGCATCTACAATCATGGAATGCAGAGGGTGCCGTCTTTCTTGGGACCTTTGATAAGAACATTCAACAAATACAGGCCGATAATAAAATACCACTAGTTTTTACAGACAGCTATAGTAGTGTAAGAC
>LSQX01252659.1_pt2 | contig 20203 bp, 17 predicted proteins | sample 654561 | NCBI WGS metagenome assembly LSQX01 (sample SAMN04489861, study PRJNA283612) | anaerobic digester metagenome | isolation source: 4 biogas reactors fed with cattle manure at either 37C or 55C with and... | place: Denmark: Kongens Lyngby | collected 2014 | reverse complement strand
AATTTGACACGTTACACTTAATACGAATTGGAGGACTGATGACGGACTTGAAAACACATTATTTAGGACTCGAGCTCAAGAATCCTCTTGTGGCGGCAGCTGCTGCGTTTTCGAAAAAACTGAGCACGGTTAAGAAAATGGAAGATGCAGGGATCAGCGCGGTCGTCATGTATTCGTTGTTTGAAGAGCAGATCACCCATGACAGCCTGGCCTTTAATTATTTTATGGAACATGGCACAGAACGTTATGCTGAGTCACTGAGCTATTTTCCTGACCTTGATCGTTACAATGTCGGCCCAGATGAATACCTGGAAAAGATTCGAAAATATAAAGAAGCGGTGGAAATTCCCATTATTGCCAGTTTGAATGGCGTATCCAATTCTGGCTGGGTGGAATACGCGCAAAAGATGGCTCAAGCTGGCGCGGACGCCCTGGAGTTAAATATCTATTATTTGCCAACCAGCCCGGAGGTGAGCGCCAGTGAGTTGGAAGATAACCTGATTGACCTGGTGAAGGCAGTGTATGCACATGTTGAAGTCCCCGTTTCCGTTAAATTGAGCCCCTTTTACACGGCACTTCCAAACCTGGCACAGCGCCTTGTTGGTGCTGGAGCACAGGGCCTGGTGCTCTTTAATCGCTTCATTCAACCCGATATTGACATCGAAGAGATGGAAGTTGACCCTACACTGAATCTTTCTACATCGGTGGAATTATTATTGCCGCTGCGCTGGACAGCCATCCTTTATGGACGGGTGAAAGCAGATCTGGCGCTGACGTCGGGCGTCCATACCGGTGTCGATCTGGTCAAAGCTGTTATGGTTGGTGCCAATGTAGCCATGGTGGCATCGGAGTTTGTGGCAAATGGCCTGGGCAGAGCAAGAGAGATGCTGGCAGAGATGGAGAATTGGATGAGTGCCTATGATCACATCTCAGTTGAGCGCATGCGCGGCAGCATGAGCCAAAAACATGTGGAAAATCCGGCCGTTTTCGAACGTGCGAATTACATGAAGGCCCTGCAATCCTTCGATAATAAAATGCCGTAAAACTGATCAATACAACCGGTGTAATTCAGAGTAAAGGCGCTCCGTGGGGCGCCTTTGTCGTTGTAGCATCTACCTGGTAGCAATGTTTGTGAATAAGCGCTCTCTGATTGGGAAATAAGCCTGGCAATTGATCAATCGGGAAATAGCTAATTTCAGACACCTCTGGGGAGGGTGTGAATTTTAATTCCCCGACGATTTCTGCTGAATACACCAGTGTGATCCGGGGATGACTCTCTTTCATATCCACATCGATCAACCTGATAACGTGGATATCCAACCCCGACTCTTCGAAGACTTCTCTTTTAATGGCGTTTTCTGGATGTTCGCCCCTTTTTAAATAACCGCCGGGAAGTCCCCAGGTGTATTTTTGTCGATAGGGGTGATTGAACAGTAAACAAGCGTTATCGTCGTTAACGATTAAAGCATCGACAGCAACCAGGTACTTCGGATTAAGAAACCAGATAATCCCTTCCCGGATAAAACCCGGGAAAGGAAGAACCCGCCACAACCAGAAGAGAAAAGCATTGATCATTCGTTTCATCCTTAGCCGTATTTTAAAATGGCTTGGTGTTCAGTTATAAAATATGCGCCCATATTGACCTTTTCTATCTCACCAGATTCCTGGAATTAAACGATAGCGGACCTTGTGTGAATATTCCTGGTAGCCGGCCAGTTTCTCTTGCAGAAATCGATCTTCCAGGGAGGTTCGCAAGAAAATGATCCCCAATAATAATAAGGCCGGCAGCAAAGACCACCAGGATCCTAAAAGGAAGGGTGCGGCGAAGTTGCTGATGAGCGCGCCAGCATATCCGGGGTGGCGCACCCACCGGTAGGGGCCTGTGTTGATCACGTGGTGCTCTCGTTCGGTTTGAATGCGAACCATCCCGGAGAAATAGCGGTTGGTGATGAGCGCATAGGCGCCCAGCGCATAACCGGACAGCATGAGCAGGATGGCGATGATCTTTAACGCCAACCCAAACTGCGCCGATGGGCCAAAACGCATATCCAGACCAGCGACCAGCGGGATTAACGCCCCGCCTAAGGATGATAATGGCGAGAGATATTTATCCCAGGGCTCCGGGTTGGGGTTCTCCAGGTATTGCCCGCGCTCAACCAGCAAATCCGGATGGCGCCGACTGGCCAGGTAACGGCTGATGGCAAAGCCGAAGATGGCGATAGCTGCGCTGACCCAGGCTTCCCACCAGTTCCAACGCCAGGAGATCAGCAAAGGCAGCAAAGGCATCCCGATCACAAATACCAGCAGCAACATCAGCATACGCAAGGTTAATGTCTCCTGATTGTCCCTCAAGCCGATCTCCTTTTCCAAACCTATCGACAAATTTTAACTTTGCTACCACCAGCAGCTTTACGCGTGTTTGCTGGTTGTGGCTTCAGCTTTTCAGGCAGTCGGGCTCAGCGCTTGTTCAACTGCAAGATGAATTGATGGAAGGGCAGGATGACCTCAGCAGTGGGCATTCCGCCAGGCTGCCATCTGCAGTAAAAGCGCGGGTATTGAATTTGACTTCATCCAATAAAACCTCATTGATACTGCTTCTAGCGTTTAATAATGGCAACAGGTATTTATTGGACTGTTATGATTATACCTTGTGGCAGAATTCAAACACATCCCAGGGCTTGCTTAAAACAATCACCCCCAGCCGGCGTTGCCAGGGGTGGAGGAACTTTCAAAACAAATTGATCGGGTATTGTAATTCTACCAGAATTAATGATAGCACAAAATAGATAAAAAAAACAGTCAGATATGGTGTTTGTGTAATTCCTTCTAAATAGAAACTGAAAAAACTCTTCAATGACCATTAAAAGAAAAAGCTCCTCGACCAGGACTCGAACCTGGAACCTAACGGTTAACAGCCGCTCGCTCTGCCAATTGAGCTATCGAGGAAGGCGTAAAGTATTATACGGAAAAGCGGGTTAAGTGTCAAGCTTTTTGGGGTGGGCTAAACTCACCAAACCCCATATTCAACCCTCGCTGCCCACCTCGGCGATAATCGTTTTAGCAAGATCAATTAAGGTCTGCTTCTTGTCCTCGTCCAGGTTGCTTTGGCTGGTCTCCCAATAGATATCTAAGAGTTCGATGACACTCAGTTGGTTGGCGGTCCGCCCTTTTGGCAGGCGGACTCGGGTTTTTACATGGGGACGTTTTACCAAATGAAATTCAAAAGCGCCTGCAGTCAGGGTGCGTAATTCATTTTCGTCGATCAGGGGTTCCCACTCACGAGGGTATTCGATTACCATGCGCAGGATAGCGCCCAGCAATTCCTCTGATGGGGGGAGGTGTTCCTGGAGGGTGCGGTTAATGGCCTGATCCGATTCCAGCTGGATATGGATGTCGAGAAAGGGGCGGATGTTTTTTAGCTCGTGCCAGGTGATCTGTGTGTTACCTTTGCTGATTTGCCCGGTGACGAAGAATTTACGATCGCCAGCCTCACCGAAATTAACCCGTTCGATGGAGCCCGGGTAAATGACGGGTGGGTGGGCACCTTCATTCAGATTTTGAGCTTTATGAATGTGTCCGAGAGCCACATAATCAAACCTTGGGTTTTTGACCAGCTCGGATGGCAGAGCCAGATCTTTAGTCAACATGACCATGCGCTCTGAACCGTAAGCTGCGCCTTCGACGGATGCGTGTGCGGTCAGAATGGTTGGCAACTCAGGGTCAGCCTCTTCCAACCAGGTATTTACCAATTCAAACAGATGGGTATTTAAAGCTGCATTGACCTGTCCAGGTTCCACCCCGCTAAAATTCAGGTTGGTTAGCATCCAGGTGCGAGAAATCCAGGGCAGAGCCAGCACCTGAACTGACAGGTACTCCAGGTCAGCCGGGGTGAGGAATTGAGGATGTTGCACCACGCGCACGTGGGGAACATCCAAAGTGTCAAACTCCTGGATCGCATGGGCACGGCCTGTAGCCGGGGAAATATCGTGGTTTCCGGTCAGCAAGAGCGTCAGGATACCCGCCCGCGAGAGGCGCATGATCCGTTTCCCCCATTCACGTTGAAAGGTGGGCGCGGGCGCGCGGTCTTTATAGGTGTCGCCGGCAAATATCACCAGGTCAACATTTTCGGTGAGGGCAGATTCCACAATTTCATCCAGGGAGTTCAGAAAATCTATCACCCGCAGCGGAAGGCCGGTTTCCGGGTCTTGCTTTCCAAAGTTAGCCATATCGATGTGGGCGTCGGCAAAATGCAAGAATTTGATCATCAGACTGTTTTCACACTTTCATCATAGGCAGTGCGGCGAACAGGCAGTTTACTTTATCGGCATCATACGCATCGAAAAAAAGCCGCAAAATGACCAGCATTAGTCCTGTTGTTCGCGCTCTTTAGCCAGTTTTCGTTCAAGGCGCTTTTCATCTAAAAGCTTTAATTTGTAGGCTTGTATGGCAGTATTGGTCATGAAGTAGAGGAACATGATTAAAGCCAGAGCACCTGTGACCAGGGTAAACAAACTTGTCTCACCCACCCATGGCAGGTTGTAGGTAACCTCACCGCTATAGAAGATGATGATATTGATAATGACAGCCAGCAGACGGATTTCTGTTGGGCCGATATAAGCGTTGGTAATGGTGAAAATACCGGTCACATAGGTGATCAGGTACACCATGATAGACACCAATAAATAGCTGATTACAGCCAGGCTGGCTACCAGCAAATTAACATAGGGCGAGAGGCCCAGCCCGAGGAAGATCAACAGGGTGCTGATGGCATCAATCCAGTGATCGATCAGAAAGCCGTAACGCGGACGTTCGATTTTGCGGTAACGCGCCAGTGTGCCGTCCAGACTATCGCCAAACCAGTTGAGAAAAAAACCCAGATTGGCTAACCAGAGGTAATTGGGGCTGATGTTGGTGAGGCAATAACTGACGAAAATTAGAACAGATGCGCCAATTCCGATCCAGGTTAGGATGTCCGGGGTCACCCAGGTGGGCATATGCGCTGCCAGCCAGCGCAGAGCGGGTCGTTCTAAAAAGCCCAGCAGGATTTTATTTTCTCTTTTATGTTTTTCAACTTTTGGCATTTAAATTCACCTTTCTGGTTATATGCCCAGGAATTGAGGCCATACAGGATAAAACATTGCCCACTGCTGGGGGTATTTTCTGATCAGCACTTCAGCGACATCGAGGACTTTGTGGACGTTTGCCAGTATTTCTGTTTCAAGGTCATCGTGTGGTTCCATCCAGATGGGCGCTGAACCCTCCAAATAGTATTTACCATTAGGCAGGTAAGCGGCGGCAAACACAAATACAGGCACATTGGCTTCTAAGGCCATGCGAGCATACGCAACCGGTAAATGTGTTGGGTACCCGAAGAATTGGGGCTGATACTTTTCGTGAGCAGCCTTTTCAAGTGGACGGTCAAGACCAGTCAACACACTGCCTCCTTCGCGTAAACGCTGTCGGGCTTGTCGAAATGCGCTCAGACTCATGGGCGTCACGACGATTCCTTCTCGATGACGCAGTTGATTTTGCCAGCGATAAGTGGCCACCGGGTCTGGAAAAGATAGCACCTGGATGCGGACATTGTGGATGGCCAATGCATAGCCCATCAGGTCAAAATTACTCAAGTGAGGGCAGACGATCACACAAGGCTCGTTGTTTTCAATGCGTTTGATAACCGCTTGTGCCTCGGGGCTGAAATGAACAATTTCCTCTAATTTTTCTGGTCGAGTGAGAAAGTAGAAATAATCGAAAAAACACTTGGAAACCGACCGAAAAACAATCCGAGGGTATTGCCTTAATTCTTTTTTAGAAAGCTGCTGGTCATGAATCACCCATTGATTCGCACGAATAGCTCGATTCTGGGGCAATAATTTAAGGCTGCCCATAACGGTTCCAATGATACTGGCCATTAATAAGCCAAGCCATCTTGGCAGAATCATTCCGAGCAGGATAAGAATCTGGAATAGAAAGGGAAGTTGTTTTAATTCTCGATATTTCATCTTGTGAATGGATTTGTTATTAAAAACACCCGTTTTGCGGTTGCAATCAGCAATTTATTAAGTGTCATTAGAACGTTGATTTTACTTCATTTCTGTAAACTTTGTTGACATATTAAATATAAGATTAAAATATATCGTTTTGTTTGGGTTTGCTGATATGGGTTCAAGTTTTTGAGAGCACATCATTTTTGCAGCCGGTTAAAAACGATTTCATGTGGTATATTTTCATTCGTTGGAATTGCTTTTTGCCGATCTCAAAAAATGACCCTCAGTTTGGCGCCGCAATCCGACGGATTAATTATGAAAATTGTCAGCATTAGCGCTTCATTTGTTCCATCCAACGCTGCTAACAGCCTTCAGGTCGTTAAAGCAACCCACGCCTTAGCTGAATTAGGGCATCAAGTAACCTTAATCGTTCCGGGTGAACAACCTACACCTTCAAAAAACCTTCAGGCGCATTATGGGATTCAGCACCCTTTGGAGATCGTTTGGATTCCTGAAAACCTGGCCCATAAACGCTATGGCTTTGCCCTTAAAGCCGTGGGTCAGGCGCAAAAAATGGGCGCTGATCTCGTATATACCTGGATGCTCCAAGTTGCTGTATTAGCATTGTGGAGCCAGATACCGACAGTCCTTGAACTGCACGACCGTGTGACGGGTAAAGTTGGACCGTGGTTATTCCGGCGTTTTTCTGCCTCGAAAACGCGTCAGCGTTTGTTGACCAACACCAATGCCCTCAAACAAGTGTTGATGGATAATTTTGATCTCAAATCGGGGGACCTGGATATCCAGGTCGCACCCAACGGCATTGAATTAGAGCGTTACCAGGGCTTACCCGATGCTTCGCGAGCCCGCCAGATGCTGGGCTTACCCGAGCGGTTCACAGCCGGATACACCGGGCACTTTTATGCTGGACGGGGGATGGCGTTGATGTTCAACCTAGCAAAGACCATGCCGCAGGTGCAATTCCTGTGGGTTGGGGGCGAGGCTGCTGATGTTGATTATTGGAAGCACAGGGTGCTTTCAGAGGGCCTTAACAACCTGACCCTGACCGGGTTTGTGAGTAATGCAGCTCTTCCGCAATATCAAGCGGCGGCAGACGTACTTCTGATGCCCTACGGCTGGCAAATTGCTGGTAGCGGGGGCGGAGATTCAGCGAAAATCGCCAGCCCGATGAAAATGTTTGAATATATGGCGGCAGGCCGGGCAATCATCAGCAGTGACCTGCCTGTAATTCGTGAAGTCTTGAACGATTCAATGGCAATTTTTTGCCCCCCAGATGACCTGCAGACCTGGGTTATGGCTTTAGAGCAACTGCAAGCCAATCCTGCCGCGGCCCGGGCTTTAGGGCAAGTTGCCAGGGCTGCGGTTGAGGCTTATACTTGGCAATCTCGGGCTGAACGGGCTTTAGAGGGATTGCTTTAAATTAAATTTGTGGTGAAATTGCGCTAATGATTAACCCGGTAAAGAAACGACTTTTAATCTGGTTGGCAATGGTTTTGATCGTTGCGATCGTTCTGAGAGCATGGTTGTTCATCAGTTATCCACCAGTTTCTTATAGCGATACATATAGTTATCGTCGATCGGCTGAGGCTGTTTTAGGTGGATTTAAGGTTTATGACGGCACACGTACACCAGGTTACCCCGTCTGGATAGCGCTTTTTGGCTCTGATCGGGTGGTTTATGCCTCTCAATTGGTTTTGGGTTTAGGAATCACCCTGGCCTGGTTTTATATTGGCTATCGGGCAAGCGGTAAACCTTATGTGGGTGGGCTGGCAGCGCTAGCACATACCTTGAACCCGGGGCAGTTGTTTTTTGAGGCAAATTTATTAACTGAAACGCTGTCAACTTTTTGGTTGACGATGGCTTTTTTAGGTGCATTTATTTGGCTCAAAGATCGCCAACACCGTTCTTGGTGGCTGGGGCTGGGAATTGGGCTAACAGCCGCGCTGGCGGCTTTGGCCCGACCGTTGTTTGTTTTTATGCCGATCTGGCTGGCATTCAGCTTAGGTATTAATTTTGACAAAAAAAAGATCCACATACAATGGAAGCCTTTAGTGGCGGTGCTATTGCCAGCCATCCTGTTGGTTGGCGGGTGGATGCGCTGGATACAAAGTAACTATCATATGTTTAGCCTGACGACCATGACGGGTTATCACCTGGTGCAACATACTGGATATTATTTTGAGGCAGTACCGGATGACTATGCTGAATTGCGTGAAATCTACCTGGACTATCGAGATGCCCGTATAGCTAACACAGGCAGCCAGGGTAATGCCATCTGGGATGCGATCCCAGCCATGCAGGCGGCCAGCGGACAAAACTTTTACCAGCTTTCACGCACGTTACAGAGTATCTCAATTGATCTGATTCGTTCACACCCTGGCGAATATCTCTCTCGGGTATTGAGGGGTTGGTGGCTCTTTTGGCGGGCGCCGGTTTACTGGAACCCTGGCGGGATTTCCTCACCAGTATTGGCTTCCGTGTTGCCGCTTTTAATACTTGGCATGCGTGCTTTGTTATTTGTGGCCAATTTGACCTTCGTTTTTGCCAGCCTGTTAATCTTGGTTTCGAAACGGCTATGGGAAGCATGGGAGATTACGACCTACCATGTGATACTTGCAGGTTCCGTCTGGGCATCGGCTGTGGCCTCCTCATTAATAGACCATGGCGACAATCCGCGCTTTCTGGTGCCGCTGCAAACAGTCGTGGTTTTCTTGGTGTTGTGGGCTGCTTATCGGTCGTGGGAAGTGTGGATTTTACCGAAACGAAAGAAGGTTCAGGTTATTAATGGTTGAACGAAAACAGCGTCCTCAATGGCTATCTCATCTCGGAATAGTTTTTTTTGCCAGCCTTGGCCTGGGCGGCCTGATCCAGGCTGTTTTGCAGCAGGGTGATTTCTGGCGGGGCTTTTTATCAACTTCGCTGATGATTATTGTGGTTGCAGGCATCTTATTTGTTGCTTGGAAGAAGGCCGGCACTGGAAAGACGCTGGCTTTAATGATGTTTCTGGCTTTCCTCTTGAGGGTGGGGTACGGTGTTATTTTGACCTGGGGCTTGCCTCGATTTGGTTATGAAATCGATATCCAACAGGCTGGTTACGTCTTTGAGGACGCCTATCGTCGGGATCGCAATGCCTGGGCGCTTGCACAATCAGACCAGCCATTGTCAATGGCATTCAGTGAAGAATACGAGGTTGATCAATACGGTGGTTTGCTGGCGTTAAGCAGTTTTGTTTACCGCTATATTAGCCCAGATGAACACCGGCCAATTTTAATTACGATATTGGCAGCCGGTGCGATGGCGCTGAGTATTCCATTTTTAATAAGGGGTTTAAACCGTAAACTCAGCCCTTGTGCCGCGACCTGGGCAGGCTGGATTATGGTTCTCTACCCTGAAAGTATTTTATTGTCTGCATCGCAAATGCGGGAACCCTTTATCATCCTGTTTTTCACCATGCTGTTTTGGTCGGTTTCACGATGGGTGGAAAGAACGCGAGATCGCAAAGCACTGGTTGTCTTTGCGGTCAGCACTATCAGCTTGCTCTTGTTTTCTTTCCGGTCAGCTTTGCCGATATTTGGGGCTGTGTTTTTGTGGCTTTGGGTCATTAAATCAGCAGAGTTGCCGAAAAAATGGATGAAAATACTGGGCTGGGCATTGATCCTGGCTGGAATTCTGCTGGGATTTTGGCTTATGCGCGATTGGGTGGTCTCTGTTTTGCATTGGGATGCCAAGCAAACAATTACTAAATCAGGCAGGGTTCAATTTCAACTGAGTCAGCTACCGACCTGGTTGCACTTCCCCTTTATTTTTATCTATGGGGTTTTACAGCCCGTACTCCCAGCTGGAATAGCCGCACCTGCTCCCCTAATATGGCATAGTTTAGCCATCTTCAGGGCTTTGGGATGGTATTTACTATTTCCTTTATTAGCCTATGCCTTGTTTCGAGCCTGGTGGTTGTCGCCGTCTCTGCAACGTAAAATGATTCTGGCGTTTGTTCTTGTTATTTGGGGTTGGGTTTTGATTGCTTCAGCCCGTGCAGGAGGGGACCAATGGGATAATCCACGCTACCGCACACTTTTTCTGCCCTGGATGGCAGTTGTGTCAGGCTGGGCTTTGGCTTTTGCGAAGCATACCCACGATCGGTGGTTGAAACGAACTTTTTTAATTGAGGGTATCTTTGTGTTGTTTTTCACCCAGTGGTACCTAAGCCGTTATTATCCTCTTTTTCCCCGGCTGGGTTTGTGGGAGATGGTTGGGGCGATCATTATCTTGAGTTTGGGGGTTATTGTTGGCGGCTGGCTGTGGGATCGCAAGCATCCGCCTGGTGACTTGACAGATCATATCCCGTCATTATAATTTGTCTGTCGAACATATTATTGCTTGTTTGAAAAATGATTGCACTTTGCGCAAGGATCGGGCTGACCTTTGAGTAAAGTGCTCCAAATAAATACGCTTGCGAACATCGCCCCCCTCTGCCAGGGGGATGTTCAATGATGTTTGAGAGATGTCACCAGCCGTGCCGTTCATCGAATTCAATTAATGTTGAAAGTAACACCATAGACAGCCTCTCATCATTAATCGTCAAAGATAAAGATGCCTCTTCTGAATAAAATCAACTTGCATAATAACGCATCATCAGAAAGCCCTCAACTGAGCCAATTGACAATTCTGCGGGTTTATCTCCTCTTGGCTTTACTGGTTACTCTTATCAGTGTTTTACCATCGTTGTTGGCAACCTATGGGCTGGGGTCTGTTCTGGGTTTTTCGGGGAGTATGTTAGTCAGATTGTCGCCGGGACTTCTTTATGCCCTGACCTTATTGGTAGGCCTATTTTTACTAGAGCAACGTATTGGTGTGCAAGCAATACGATTTGCTCGTAAAATAATCCAGCTCTTCAAAAAGCTGGGCTTTATAAACTGGTTGCTGGTAACAATTCTGATCTTCTTATTGATCTACCATACCCTTTTTGAGGGATCTTTTCTCTTCCAGAATCAGCAGATGCAGTTTTTTATTTTGGGGCATTTAAGTCTGCTGTGTGCACTGATGCTGATTGGCACTGGAAGAGTTAAACCTTTATCGGCGTTAATCGGTGGTTTCAGCCTGTGCGGGTTGGCAATTTGGGTGCTGTACTGGATTCCTGATATTCAAGCTTATCCATTTTCTATCGGCTGGTCAGAAACTACATGGTTTTATGATGCATCTTTATTTTTCTCACAAAGGATTTATGGTTTTCGGGTGCCATGGTCATCCTTGCATCCCTCAAGATATTTAATGCAATCTGCTGCATTTCTAATTCCAGGTTTGGGGTTATGGGGTCATCGCCTTTGGCAAGTATTGCTGTGGATTGGATTGACACTGGCGGGGGGGATTGCTTTAAGTAGAAGAATTAAACCCGCAAACTTTTGGATTGGTCTGGGTGTTGTTGCCTGGTTTTCTCTGTTTACCTTTCAAGGCCCGGTTTATTTTCACTTGATGGTAGTCATCATTATTGTATTGCTAGGCTTTAATAAGGATAAGCTTGTCTGGTCGTTTTTTATAATGGTGTTGGCATCCTTATGGGCTGGTTTCAGCCGTGTTAACTGGTTCCCCGTGGCAGGTATGCTGGCAGCCACAATGTACATTTTAGAAAAACCGCTCAATGAACAATCCTTTTGGGAATACTGGCTTTGGCCGGTGTTGACTGCATTTTCAGGCTTGCTGATTGCATTTGGATCATCGCTGGCTTATATTTTTCTCAGCGGACGACCGACAGAAGATTTTGTTACCAGTTTTAAATCACCGTTACTAATCTATCGCTTATTTCCAAACGAAGCCTATGGCATGGGTATAATCAACCTGTTGTTGATTGCCAGTGTACCAGCGTTTGTTATCATCCTTTGGCGAGTATTAACTGCAAAACAAGCTTGGCGACCGCTGCGATTATTGGCTTTGTTAACCCTGCACGCCGCTTTATTAATTGCCGGCCTGGTTGTCAGCACAAAGATCGGCGGGGGAAATAACCTGCACAATTTGGATGCTTTTCTGGTTTTCCTGGCAGTAACGGCTGTCTACGTTCTATTTAACCAGTTTTCGGCAGATGACCCGACCCGATTGACCCGGATGAATCCACCTTTAACACTGATATTATTGGCTGTGTTACTGCCAATTCTGTTTACCGTCAATGCCTTGAGGCCTTATCCAACCCCAGATTTAACGAAGGCTTGGCAAGTTATAGAACAGATGCAAGTATTAATCGAGCAAAGAACTCAAGAAGCTGGTGAAGTGCTCTTCATCGAAGATCGCCATCTGCTCACCTTTGGTTTGATTGAGGGCGTGAAATTGGTGCCAGAATATGAGAAAGTGTTCTTGATGGAAATGGCAATGTCAGAAAATGAGCCGTATATAGAAAGATTCCAAAACGATATCCAAACACAACGCTTTGATTTGATTGTTGTTAGCCCCCTGCACTTGGGATTAAAAGATCAAACAAAGCCTTTTGCTGAAGAAAATAATGCATGGGTTAAATACGTTGCCAAGCCAATAGATCGGTATTATGAGATTGTGTTTACTGCCGATGATGGTCAGATATCCCTCCTGGCCCCAAAACCGATTGATAAAATTAAATAACAGGTCATCGAGAAAATAATTGGTGATGACGCAATTAATAACTTATGTAACTGATAAAAAACCTAATTAAGACCAGGCTTTACGTTCTCAGGCCAATGATTACCCTGATACCTTTTGGCCTGCAAGGGCTGAAATGAAAAATTTGATCATTGGTTTCGGTAAAGCGTGTTTTCAATACACGCACAGTTCTGGATTGAGTGATAGAAAATCTGCCAAAGGCGCAAATTAGGCTATATAATTACAGCTGGAAGGCTGGTACGTTACACTGTTATGATACAGGACTATAGTTAACATTTCATCCTGCGATGAATCGCAATGTCTATAGTTTGTCCGTTTGACTGACCTGTATTGAATACCAGATCCACTGAATAGAGAATTGCAGCATGCCTGCCCGATTGTTGTGGATTGACGATAAACATTGAATGACCTAAGATAAACATCGGTATGATTAAACAATTATGGAGAAAACAATGAATTGGCCTGAAAAGAGGATTTGTGTCACCGGCGGCGCGGGATTTTTAGGTACGCATTTGATTGAAGATTTACGTGCCCGCGGGGCAACAAATATTTTCATCCCGAAAATTGAAGAATACGATTTGGTCGATCCTGCTGCCATCAAGCAAATGCTTGCGGATTCGAACCCGGATGTGATCATTCACCTGGCTGCACATGTAGGCGGCATTGGTGCCAACCGGGAACATCCAGCAGAGTTCTTTTACGACAACTTGATGATGGGCGTTCAACTTATGCACCAAGCGTATTTGAGGGGTGTGGAAAAATTCGTCGCGATTGGCACGGTCTGCGCCTATCCAAAGTTTACGCCTGTGCCCTTTAAAGAAGATGACCTGTGGATTGGCTACCCTGAAGAAACGAATGCACCTTATGGTCTGGCCAAGAAAATGTTGTTGGTACAATCGCAAGCATATCGGGAGCAGTATGGGTTTAACAGCATCTTTTTGCTGCCAGTAAATTTATATGGGCCTGGTGATAATTTTGACCCACGCAGTTCACATGTGATTCCGGCATTGATTCGTAAGTGCATTGAAGCACAAGAAAGCGGGACGGGTCAGATTGTTGTCTGGGGCGACGGAACGCCCACGCGAGAATTTATTTTTGCAAAAGATGCTGCTCGGGGAATTGCCCTGGCAACCGAACAGTATAATGAATCCTTGCCTGTAAATATTGGATCGGGTTTCGAAATCAGTATCAAAGACCTGGCAGAAAAGATTGCCCGGTTGACCGGCTTTGAAGGCGATTTGGTATGGGATACCAGCAAGCCCAATGGTCAGCCTCGGCGGGCATTGGATACCCGCCGGGCTCAAGAGAAATTTGGCTTTGAAGCGCAAACCGATTTCGATGAAGGATTGCAACGAACGATTGACTGGTATCGTGCCAATCGAAAGTGATTGTGTAAGTTGACGGAAATTACCCGAGAAAATAAAGACCAGACCCCTGTGATCTTTCTGCGTCCGGCAAAGGGTTGGCTGGGGCTTGACCTGCGAGAGCTATGGCGTTATCGCGAGTTGATCTTTTTCCTTACCTGGCGTGATATCAAAGTGCGGTACAAGCAGGCTATTCTGGGGGTTAGCTGGGCTTTGCTGCAGCCATTATTAACCGTGTTGATCTTCACGATGATTTTTGGCATTTTGTTAAAGACACCCTCCCAAAATCTGCCCTATCCATTATTTGCCCTGTCTGCACTGCTTCCCTGGCAGTTGTTTGCCACGGCCTTGCAGCGGTCGAGTGTCAGCCTGGTTGGAAATGCCAACCTGATCACCAAAATCTACTTTCCCAGGCTCGCCATTCCTTTGTCGACAGTTTTTGCAGCTCTGGTGGATTTTTTAGTATCTTTTCTGGTTCTGCTGGGGGTGATGATTTACTATCGACATTGGCCCAGTCTGAATAACCTGTGGCTGTTGCCGATTATCCTGCTGGCGTTGTTGACCGCGTTGGCCGTTGGGCTCTGGCTTTCGGCGTTGAATGTGCAATATCGCGATGTGCAGCACATGGTGCCCTTCATCATCCAGGTTTGGATGTATGCTTCTCCGATTGTTTACCCCATTGATATTATCCCGGCAGGCCCCTGGCGGTTATTATATGGGTTGAACCCTATGGTAGGGGTGATTCAGGGATTTCGCTGGGCATTGTTGGGTACAGAACCGCCCGATATGACCATGTTGATCTCTGCCGGGGTGGTGTTGATCTTGTTGGTAAGCGGTTTATATTATTTTCGGCGGATGGAAAAAACCTTTGCCGATATTGTATAGGAATTTATGCCTGAACCTGTTATTCGTTTAGAAAATATCTCCAAACAGTACCGTATTGGGATGTTGCAAGAGCGCCCCGACACGTTGAGAGATGTACTGACAACCAGCGTCAAGCGAGCGGGCCGGCTGTTTACACGACGTAGCACTGGACGTGATGACAGCCCTTCGTATATTTGGGCGTTGAAGGACATCAGTTTTGAGGTTGAACGCGGCCAGGTGCTGGGCATTGTGGGTCGGAATGGCGCTGGCAAGAGTACCTTGCTGAAAATTCTCTCGCGGGTCACTGATCCCACGCTTGGCTTTGGCGAGATTCGCGGACGGGTGGGCTCGCTGTTGGAGGTGGGCACGGGGTTTCACCCCGAACTCTCCGGTCGGGAGAATATCTACCTGAATGGCGCCATCCTCGGTATGCGCCGAGAAGAGATCGACCGCAAATTCGACGAAATTGTTGAATTTTCTGAAGTTGCCAAATTTATCGATACGCCGGTCAAGCGCTTCTCCAGCGGCATGTATTTACGGTTGGCTTTTGCCGTGGCTGCGCACCTGGAACCGGAAATTTTGGTGGTGGATGAAGTGTTGGCGGTAGGCGATGCCGAATTTCAGCGCAAGTGCCTGGGAAAGATGAGTGATGTGGCCCAGGAAGGCCGTGCCGTATTGTTTGTGAGCCATAATATGTCTGCTATCCTGCGGTTGACGCAAGAGACGATTGTTCTTGATCAGGGGAAAATGGTGATGCGCGCGCCAACACCTGATGCGGTGGATCATTACCTGAATATGGGGCTGACAAAACAAGGTGAACGTTACTGGGACCAAGACCCGTATATTTTACATGGCGCTGACTTTGTTCCTGTGGCGCTGCGGGTATTAAACCCGGCTGGGGAAGTGGTCGATACTGTTAACGCTGCAGAGGGCTTTTCAATCGAGTTGGTTTATCAGCTGACTAAAGAGATCAGCGGATTACGGGTAGGCATTTATATGATGACCACCCGGGGTGAATTTGTATTCACCAGCTTTGATACGGACGATGCTCGGTTGTATGACAGATACGTGAACCGCGGCCCGGGACGCTATATCAGTCGTTGTGAAATCCCGCCAGATTTAATGAATGAAGGCCGCTACATACTGGGTGTTAACGCCAGTACTTATCGTATTCAACGCTATTTTCAGGACGATAAGGCGCTTACATTCACTGTAGACGCTACTGGCGCACCTGGAACGCAATGGCCTGAACCACGCCTTGGACCGGTTCGGCCAAAATTGGCATGGAAGATTGGGAAGGTTGAAAGATAAATAACGATGAAGCGGTGCAGTGTTAAGAAAATACTGGGGCAACTGCCCTATACAGCTGAACTTTACTGGCACCTGGTGCAGCGCCATAAGCCCTGGGAGGCACATTTTAAACTGAACCTTTTGGAATCTGTGCTCCCCGAAGCGGTTCAACAAGCTGAGGAAGCACGCCAGCAGCGGGAAACCGGTAATAAGGTATTTATTTTTGCGACCCTGCATTATTGGATTGAATATGCGGCTTTACTGGGTGTTGCTTTGGCTGGACGAGGCCACCAGGTGACTCTGTCCTTTATGCCCTATGCCAGCTGGGATGAACCAATTGATAGATTTGATCTGCGACGCCAAAACCTTTATGCTCGGGATGTACTCAGCCCGGCGGGCAGGGTTTTAAAGGTACAGTCGCTTTTGAATGTCAAGCCTTTTTCGAAACATTTACCGCCAGAATTGGAACAGGCTGTTGAGCAGGTGAGTATTTTTGATGCTCAATACGCACTCCAGGTGGAGGATATTGACAAACAAGAACCGCTTTTTCAAGAGCGGGTCAAGCGCAATCGGGAAGCCGCGTTGAATGCACGCGCCTGGCTGATGACCTATCAACCTGATGTGGTTGTTGTCCCCAATGGCAGCATCCAGGAGATGGGTATGGTTTACCAGGTTGCACAGAATTTGGGCTTGCAAACGGTGACCTTCGAATTCAGTGAACAGCGCGAACGTATTTGGCTGGCTCAGGATTCCGAGATCATGAAAAATAATACAGACGCACTTTGGGCAGCACGTGGGAAGGATGCCCTGACTGAGGCACAATTGAACCCATTGCGCGACCTGTATGCCGCCCGGGTGAATTCGAAAACCTGGCAGAACTTCACCCGTCAGTGGCAGGAAACAGCCACCCAGGGCAGCGCGGCTGTGAAGAAAGCCCTCAACCTTGATGACCGCCCAATCGTTTTGCTGGCTTCCAATGTGCTTGGCGACAGTTTAACCTTGGGGCGACAGAAATTTAGCGATAGCATGAAGGAGTGGGTTGTACGCACTTTGCGTTATTTTTCAGATCGTGATGATGTACAACTAATTATTCGTTTGCATCCAGGTGAACAGTTAATGCATGGTACCTCTATGGCTTCCATTGTTGAAAAAGCAGTTGGTGAGTTTCCGGAGCATTTTCACCTGGTTGAAGCCCAGGCTAAGGTCAACACCTATGATATTTTAGATATCGCCAGCTTGGTGCTGGTATATTCCACCACGGTTGGCTTAGAAGCGGCCATGGTTGGTATCCCTGTGATCGTTGCTGGCAAAACCCATTACCGGAGCCGCGGGTTTACCACGGACCCTGAAACCTGGGAGATGTATTTTTCGAGCCTGGACGAAAAACTGGCCGATCTTTCCTCTGCCCGGTTGAACCAGGAGCAGGTTGAACTGGCCTGGCGTTATGCTTATTTGTTTTTCTTTGCCTTCCCGAAGCCCTTTCCCTGGCATCTTTTGGACTTGAAAAAGGATATTCACACCTACCCCATGGTGTATGTGTTGAGCGATGAAGGTGAACAAAAATACGGCCAGACCTTTGATGCTCTGACCGGCGTACCACTGACCTGGTGAATGAACGATTTGTGCGATCGGCCAATACTTTTTGAGAAAGCTGGTATTTACTTCCAACATGAATGAAGAGCATATTAAACAGACTGTGCGAGAATTTTACAACCGGGTTGGCTGGCAATCCATTGGCGAAACCCTGTATCAGAATGCCCAATATGAGGATTTACGCCCGGTTTCACAGGAATATCTGCACCGCTGTCATATGCGAGTCAAACGCCACCTGGCTCAAAAGGGAATATATTATCTGGATGCGGGATCCGGACCGGTTCAATACCCGGAATACCTGACTTATTCTGAAGGCTACCGGACGCGGGTTTGCATGGACATTTCGATTGTTGCCCTCAGGGAAGCGCGCAAGCGTGTGGGCGCACATGGATTTTACGTGGTGGGCGATATCGCTCACCTACCCTTTGAATCGGAAATCTTTGATGGTGTTTCAGCTTTGCATACGATTCATCACGTCCCCCTGGGGGAAAAGCTTATGGCTTTCGAGGGGCTTTACCGTGTGCTAAAACCTGGACAGCAGATGGTGGTGGTGGATGGTTGGACCCGTGCACCCTTGATGATTGGCCTGGCTAGATTTATGAATTACATTAAGCGTCTGCGAGCCTGGCGAGATGAAAGGGCCAATCAAGCAGGGGCTGAGGATATCGAGCCTGAGAACTTGGCTGATAAAGCTCTTGAAAAAGCGCAGCCGGTGGGACCACCTTCACCAGCGGGGACGTTTGTGGAGAAATTTGACGCTGACGGCTTGATCGAGCTGCTTTCCGAGAAGATACCCTTTGAAATCCTGGTCTGGCGGAGTGTCAGTGTGGCCTTCTTGCGATCTGTGATTTACCCGGATTGGGGTGGTAAGTTCTGGCTGAAAATCATCTTTTGGTTGGAAGAATGCTTTCCCAGGCTATTAGGCCGGATTGGGCAATATCCGCTGATCCTGATCAGCAAGCCGACTGAGGGAGCGCTAAAAAACGCATCTGAAGTATAATTTTTAGCAAAACTTCCAGGAGAATATAATGGATTGGACCAAGCAACACATACTGGTGACCGGTGGGACGGGCTCTTTTGGCAAAAAATTTATTGAAGTCATTATGAGTGAATATAACCCGGCCAGGTTAATTATTTACAGCCGAGATGAACTCAAACAGCACGAGATGCGCATGTCCGGGTTTAACCATCCTAAATTACGTTATTTTATTGGTGATGTACGTGATCTGGACCGCTTGCACCGTGCCTTAAATGGTGTGGACCTGGTGGTTCACGCGGCAGCGCTCAAACAGGTGCCGGCCTGCGAATATAACCCGATGGAAGCCGTTAAAACAAATATTTTAGGAAGCAGTAATGTGGTAGATGCAGCCCTTGATGCGGGGGTTAAGAAAGTCCTTGCGCTCAGTACGGATAAGGCTGTTAACCCGATTAATCTGTACGGCGCTACCAAGCTGGCAGCCGAGAAGTTGATGATTCAGAGTAATGCTTATGCCGGCGGTCGTGCTACACGTTTCAGCTGTGTACGCTATGGCAATGTTGTCGGATCACGAGGCAGTGTGGTGCCGTTATTCATCCAACAGCGGGAAAAAGGTGAAATCACCCTTACCGATGATCGCATGACCCGTTTTTGGATTTCTCTTGAACAGGGCGTGCGGTTTGTGATCCGCTGCATTGAAACGATGCAGGGCGGTGAGGTGTTTGTACCTAAAATTCCCAGCATGAAGATGACAGACCTGGCCAAAGCTATTGCCCCGGAAGCGAAAGTTCGCAACATCGGCATACGCCCGGGTGAAAAACTGCATGAAGTGCTGATTTCGGAGGATGAAGCACGCTCTACGGTTGAACTGGAAGATATGTATGTGGTTCAGCCGCAAGCTGCATTGTGGTTTGGTTATGACTGGTCTAAAAAAGGAACGCTACTTGAAGAAGGTGTCCATTATGCCAGTGACAATAATACCGAATGGCTGACCGTGGAAGAAATCCAGGCGATGGTTAGCAGCAACGAAACTGGTTTGAGTTTGGGGGAGTTGTAATATGCGTTTGCTGGTGACGGGCGCCAGCGGACTTTTGGGCTTGAATCTCTGCTTGGTTGCGACTGCCCAGGGCCACCTGGTAAGCGGTTTAACCAATCAACATGACCTGCGTGAAGTCCCGTTTGATACTTATTCTGTCGACCTGCTTAAAATAGCAGATGCACTGGTCACGATTGAAAAAACCAGGCCTGAAGCTATCATCCATTGTGCGGCGATTGCCGATTTGAACCTGGCAGAGAACAAACCCGAGCTGGCACATCAGATGAACCGGGACGTCCCCGCTGAACTGGCTTCTGCTGCTGCACGCTGGGGCATTCCAATGATCCATATTTCGACAGATGCCGTCTTTGATGGCTTTACGGGTGGCTATGACGAAAACGCGCCGACCCACCCCCTGAGCGTTTACGCCCAAACAAAACTGGAAGGCGGA
>LSQX01223120.1_pt1 | contig 20204 bp, 21 predicted proteins | sample 654561 | NCBI WGS metagenome assembly LSQX01 (sample SAMN04489861, study PRJNA283612) | anaerobic digester metagenome | isolation source: 4 biogas reactors fed with cattle manure at either 37C or 55C with and... | place: Denmark: Kongens Lyngby | collected 2014 | reverse complement strand
CGATCACGCTCATGGCGTAGTCGAGGTACGACTGCTTCATCTCATCTTCAATATTGACTGGAAGAATTTCTCTGGCCAGCTCACCCATGAAACGGCATTCCTTTTATTGTTGGCCACCCGGAGGTGTCCATGCGTACACAACGCGGAACGAGGCCCTGTCGGGTCCGGATCAAAGCGGCAAATGATACCACAATCCATGGCTCCACAGGGAGTTGTGCGATATGCGCCCGCCCCCGGCATCCGCTGCCCAGCCGGGAATCCCACCCGGAGGAGGCAGCTGTTTCAATGCAACCGCTGCGGGCTCAGCAGCTCGGCGATGCGACTCTCATCCGGGCGCTCGACCAGACCACGCTCGGTGACTATCACATCAATCAACTCGGCCGGGGTGACATCCAGCAGCAGTTGGTCATTGACCATCAGCAGGCTGTCGTCGGGCTCGAGTTCGTCGGCATTTTCCAGTGCCAGATCAAAGGCCGAGCTGGATGCCACCACCATGAAACGCAGGCCGTGATGCATGGCCAGAATGGCCAGCGCGTAGGTTCCCACGTCATTGATCACATCGCCATTGGCGGCAATCCGCTGGGCGCCCACCACCACCCACTGCAGGTTGTCGGACTTCATCAGCTGCCCGGCTGCGCCCACCTGCTGCAACGCCACCGGCACCTCGGCCTGATCCAGCTCCCACTGCGCCAGCCGGGTAGCATCGGCGCTGGCGTCGGCACACATATAGACCTGCTCTACCAGCCCGGCGGCATGCGCGCCCTGGATCGCACCGAGCGCAGCCGGGGCAGCCTGCACCAGGAACTTCTGGGCCTCGCGATCATGCCGCCTGATCGCATGGGCTGCCAGTCGCCCGGTGACCCGACGGGTTTCCAGATCACTGGCATGCAGGCTGATGGCGGCCTGGGCCAGCAGCTCAGGCACATCCAGCTGCGGATCGCTGAGACGCCGCAGCCGCTCACCGAGCATGCGCAACACCCAGTTCAGATGCACGGAGGATGGCTGTGTCCGGGCCAGCGAGGCAAAATCCGCCTCCAGCGCAGCAACCCAGTCATCCGCCCGACCGATGCGTTGCGCCGCCAGCGCAATACCGTAGGCGGCGACCAGCCCGGTGGCCGAGGCATCCTGCACCACACCGTCACTGATGGCGGCGGCCGCATCTGCAGCGTCGCGGCACTCGACCCAGATCCTGCTCTCGGGCAGGCAGCGCTGGTCAAGAATGCGCAGATGATTGTCGTGCCACTCCAACGTCGGCACATCGGGCCGTACCGGCACCCGGGAATGAAGCTGCATGCAAGGACTCCAGCAGAAAATGCCATTATACCCGCAGCCATCCGGCGCGTGCTCAAATGTCACTGCCAGAGGCCCGGGCCAGAGGGTATACTGCCGCCCATGACAGGCTGGCCCCGATGCCCCGCGCAGGGCGCGGCATCCGGGACTACACTGGCCGCAGGGCATACCGGCAGCGCCGCAGCGCCAGCCGACCGCCACCATCAACTCGGCAAAACTCAATGAGGGGAACAGGATGACGCTTAACGTCGATCGTGCGGAAGTTGCCAAATTCGAAGCACTGGCCAGCCGCTGGTGGGACCGTGAGAGCGAATTCAAGCCACTGCACGAGATCAACCCGTTGCGCACCAACTGGATTGACGACAAGGCCAGTCTGGCCGGCAAGGAAGTGCTGGACGTCGGCTGCGGCGGCGGCATCCTCGCCGAAGCCATGGCCCAGCGCGGAGCCCGGGTAACCGGCATCGACATGGGCGAAGCGCCGTTGGCGGTGGCCCGCCTGCACCAGCTGGAATCCGGTGTGGAAGTGGATTACCAGCAGAGCACCGCCGAGGAAATGGCCGAACTGCATCCAGGCCGCTTCGATGTGGTGACCTGCATGGAAATGCTCGAACACGTACCGGACCCGGCCTCGGTGATCCGCGCCTGTGCCACCCTGGTCAAACCGGGCGGCCACGTGTTCTTCTCCACCATCAACCGCAACCCCAAGTCCTTTGCCTTCGCCATTGTCGGTGCCGAGTACCTGCTGCGCATGCTGCCCCGGGGTACCCATGAATACGCCAAGTTCATCCGTCCTGCCGAGCTGGGCAAATGGTCGCGGCAAGCCGGACTGGACATGCAGGACATCATCGGCCTGACCTACAACCCGCTGCTGCGCCACTACAAACTGGCCCAGGACGTGGACGTGAACTACATGATCCATTGCCAGCGCGGTGTCTGAGATGCTGGACGCCGTGCTGTTTGACCTGGATGGCACCCTGCTGGATACGGTGGATGACTTTCTGGCGATCATCCTCAGCATGCGCCAGCAACGCGGCCTGCCGGACGCGCCCCTGCACCTGATCCGCTCCACCGTCTCCGATGGCTCGGCGGGCATGCTCTGCGCCGCCTTTTCCATCACCCCCGAGCACACCGACTTCAACGCCCTGCGCGATGAATTTCTGCAGCGCTACCAGCAGGAACTGGGCCGCCATGCCCGGCCCTTCCCCGGTATCAGCAGCCTGCTTGACTGGCTCGATGCCGAGGGTCTGCCCTGGGGTGTGGTGACCAACAAGATGAGCTGCTTCAGCATCCCGCTGCTGGAGGCGGTCGGGCTGGCCGAACGCTGCGCCAGTCTGGTCTGCCCGGACCAGGTCAGCCAGGGCAAACCGCACCCCGAGCCGCTGTTCAAGGCCTGCACCGAGATGGGTGTAGCACCCGGGCGCAGCGTGTATGTCGGCGATCACCTGCGGGATATCCAGGCCGGCCGCGCCGCAGGCATGCGCACCGTGGCCGCATTGTATGGCTACCTGCCGCCGGGGGATGACCCGCAGCAGTGGAACGCTGATTTCAATATAGAGAATGTCGCTGCCCTGCGCCCCTGGCTGGAGCAGCTGAAACAACAGGAGTCTTGCCATGTTTGATTACCGCGCCGCAGCGGACCTGCTGCAGGGACGGGTTATCCTGGTTACCGGTGCCGGTGACGGCATCGGTCGTGCCTGCGCCATCAGCTGCGCTGCCCATGGTGCCAGCGTGGTACTGCTGGGCCGCACCCTGAGCAAACTCGAAGCGGTGTACGACGAGATCGAGGCCGCCGGCTATCCGCAACCGGCAATCTGCCCGCTGAACCTGGAAACCGCCGCCGAGAAGGACTACGACGACCTGGCCGACCAGCTGTTCGACACCTTCGGCAAGCTCGACGGCCTGGTGCACAACGCCGCCCTGCTCGGCCCGCGCACCATGCTCGACAACGTCAAGAACGAGGACTGGCAGCAACTGATGCAGGTCAACGTCAATGCCCCCTTCGCCCTGACCAAGGCCATGATGCCGCTGCTGCGTGCGGCGCCGGATGCCTCGGTGGTGTTCCTCTCCTCCAGCGTCGGCCGCAAGGGGCGCGCCTACTGGGGTCCCTATGCGGTGAGCAAGTTCGCCCTGGAAGGACTGATGCAGGTACTGGCCGATGAGCAGGATGGCACCAGCGAGATTCGCGTCAACAGCGTCAACCCCGGCGCGACCCGCACCGCCATGCGCAAAGCCGCCTACCCCGCCGAGGAACCGGAAAAGAACCCGGAACCAAGCGAGATCATGCCGGTATTCTTGTACCTGCTGGGAGCGGACAGCAAGGGCGTCAACGGCCAGGCGCTGAACGCGCGGGATTGATCAGCCCGGCTCAGCGGCCTCTCCCCCGTCATTGCGAGGAGCGTAGCGACGCGGCAATCCACCAGACTTGCCGCCACGCCACGGCCCATGGATTGCCACGCCCTTCGGGCTCGCAATGACGGTGAGGTTTGTGGCAATAGAGAGTGGGCGACTTATTTGCGGGTGCGGTCATTGCCTCTGGGACGAGTGCCTTGCTTGTTCTGCCGCACCACCCGGGCCTGGTGCATTGAGGGTTTGCGGGCCTGGCGCTTCTGCTTTTCCTTCTCCGCCACGGTCGCTTCCGGCAGGCGGATCGGTTTCAGGCCGACTTCGGTGCTGAGGATATCCAGCTCGTTCTGCGTCATTTCCCGCCAGCGCCCCACCGGCAGTTCCGGGCCGAGGAATACCGGCCCGAAGCGCACCCGCTTCAGCCGGTTGACCCGTACGCCCTGGGACTCCCACAGGCGGCGCACTTCGCGGTTGCGGCCTTCCAGCAGGCAGACGTGGAACCAGCGGTTGATACCTTCACCACCGGAGCTGACGATATCGGTAAAGCGCGCCGGGCCGTCTTCCAGCATTACCCCTTCCTTGAGGCGTTCGAGCATCTCCTCGTCCACCTCGCCCATGACCCGCACCGCGTATTCGCGGTCCATCTGCCAGGACGGGTGCATCAGGCGGTTGGCCAGCTCACCATCGGTGGTGAACAGCAGCAGACCGGTAGTATTGATATCGAGGCGGCCGATATTGATCCAGCGGCCCTGCTTCAGGCGCGGCAACTGGTCGAACACCGTCGGACGACCTTCGGGATCATCGCGGGTGCAGACTTCGCCTTCGGGCTTGTTGTAGATCAGTACCCGGCGAATCACTTCGGTGTTCAGGTCGCGCTTGAGCGGGCGGCCGTCCACGACGATCTGATCCAGGCTGTCGACCCGGCAACCGAGCTGGGCCACTTCGCCGTTGACGCTGACCCGGCCTGCGCCGATCCAGCCTTCGATCTCGCGACGGGAACCCAGCCCCATGCGGGCCAGTACTTTCTGGAGTTTTTCCCCGCTGGCGGGCTGTTGCTCCTGCTCGGGGTTGAGGGGTTGTTCTGGGATATCGGTCATGCCTGGCACCTCCCGGTGTAATGGAATTCAATGGCTGCGCAGAATAGCACTCCCGTCGCCCCGCAGCCAGTGACATCCTGTCGTCTGTCAGTCGTCTGTCAGTCGTCTTCCGGCTGCGGCTGGTCCGGCTCGCTGCCGGGCAGCGGCAGATCGTCGAAGTCGGTCTTGATATTGGTTTCCATGGCATTGAGTTCTTCCAGCAGGGCATGGAAATCCCGCCCGGCCGGGGCGTCCGCCGGGGGCGCAGACTCCTCGGTGCTGCTGACCTCCTGCTCCGGCAACTCGCGTTCCAGCTGCTCCTGCAGCGCCGGACCTTCCAGCACCTCGCTGGGCTCGCGCAGGGCCGCCAGTGGCGGCAGTTCGGCCAGGCTGCGCAGATTGAAGTAGTCGAGAAACTGCCGGGTGGTGGCGTACATCGCCGGGCGGCCCGGCACCTCACGGTGCCCGACAATACGCACCCATTCACGATCAACCAGGGTGCGCATGATCTGGCTGCTGACCGCCACGCCGCGCACCTCCTCGATCTCGCCCCGGGTGATCGGCTGGCGGTAGGCAATCAGTGCCAGGGTTTCCAGCAGCGCCCGGGAGTACCGCTGGGGGCGCTCCTCCCACAGTCGGCCGACCCAGGGGGCGTATGCATTGCGCACCTGCAGGCGCCAGCCGCTGGCCACCTCCTGCAGTTCCACCGAGCGCCCGGCGCAGTCCTGGGCCAACCGCGCCAGTGCCGCGCGCAGCTGTTCCAGTGAGGGGGCCTGGTCTTCGTCAAACAACTCGCGCAGGCGCTCCAGCGACAGGGGTTTGCCCGCCGCCTGCAGGGCCGCCTCGAGAATCCGTTCAAGCGCTGGCTGGGTCATCCGTCCTTACCTTGACGTGAATGGGGGCAAAGGGCTCGCTCTGCACCAGGTCGATCAGTTGTTCCTTGATCAGCTCCAGCACCGCCATGAAGGTGACGACCACGCCGAGCTTGCCTTCGTCCAGATTATACAGATTGATGAAGGGCACGAACTGTCCGCCCCTGAGCCGCTCCAATACCTCGGCCATGCGCTCGCGGGTGGAGAGGGTTTCCCGGCTGATCTGGTGGCTCTCGAACATGTCCGCCCGGCGCAGCACCTCAGCCAGCGACAGCAGCAGCTCCTCCATGCTCACCGGCGGATGTGCCACCTGCGCCTGCAGTTCCGGCGGTGCCGCCGCAGCCAGGACGATATCGCGGCCGACCCGGGGCAGCTCGTCCAGATCCTCTGCGGCCTGGCGGAAGCGTTCATACTCCTGCAGACGGCGAATCAGCTCGGCCCGGGGGTCGTCCTCATCATCGCCCAGCTGCTCCTGTCGCGGCAGCAGCATGCGCGATTTGATCTCCGCCAGCATCGCAGCCATGACCAGATACTCGGCGGCCAGCTCCAACCGCACCGCCTTCATCAGTTCCACGTAGCCCATGTACTGATGGGTGATGGTGGCCACCGGAATATCGAGGATATCCAGGTTCTGCTTGCGGATCAGGTACAGCAACAGATCCAGCGGCCCTTCGAAGGCGTCGAGAAACACCTCCAGCGCCTGGGGCGGGATGTACAGATCCTGGGGCAGTTCGGTCAGCGGCTGACCATTGACGATGGCCAGCGGCAGCTCCTGCTGCACCGGAGCCTGAACCGCTGCCTGGGTTGCACTGGCAGCCACGGTCAACTGTTCCGGCTCCGGCGCGCTCATCAGCTGCGGCGGTAGCTCAGGCCCATGGCCTGACGTACTTCGGTGAGGGTGTCACGGGCGGCATCACGGGCCCGCTCGGCACCTTCGTTGAGGATCAGGCGCACCGCATCCGGGTTGCTTTCGTATTCCACCGCCCGTTGCTGGATGGGTTCCAGTTCCGCGCAGATGGCGTCGATCACCGGTTTCTTGCAGTCCAGACAGCCGATACCGGCACTGCGACAGCCCTGGTTGACCCAGTCGTGGGTGGCCTGGTCGGTATAGACCAGATGCAGCTGGTATACCGGGCACTTGTCCGGATCACCCGGGTCGGTGCGCCGGACCCGCGCCGGGTCGGTGGGCATGCGGCGGATCTTCTCGTTCACCTCGTCGCTGGTATCGCGCAGGGTGATGGTGTTGCCGTAGGACTTGGACATCTTCTGCCCATCCAGCCCCGGCATTTTCGAGGCTGGGGTGAGCAGCGCCTGGGGTTCGGGCAGGATGATCTTGCCACCGCCGTCGAGATAGCCGAACAGCCGTTCCTTGTCGCCCAGGGTGATGTTCTGCTGTTCCTGCACCAGCGCCCGGGCGGTCTCCAGCGCCTCGGCATCGCCCTGTTCCTGGTAGGCGGCGCGCAGATTGCTGTACAGCTTGGCGGCCTTCTTGCCCATCTTCTGGATGGCCGTGCGGGCCTTGTCCTCGAAGCCCGGCTCCTTGCCGTACAGGTGGTTGAAACGCCGCGCCAGTTCCCGGGTGATTTCCACGTGGGACAGCTGGTCGGCACCCACCGGCACCAGGCCGGCGCGGTAGATGAGGATGTCGGCGCTCATCAGCAGCGGGTAACCGAGGAAGCCGTAGGTGGCCAGATCCAGCTCACGCAGCTTTTCCTGCTGATCCTTGTAGGTCGGCACACGCTCCAGCCAGCTCAGCGGCGTGGACATGCCCAGCAGCAGATTGAGTTCCGCGTGCTCCGGTACCTGGGACTGGATGAACAGGGTCGCCGAGGTACCGCTGACCCCGGCGGCCAGCCAGTCGATCAGCATGTCCCAGACGTTCTGCTCGATGTCCTGCGGGTTTTCGTACAGGGTGGTCAGGGCGTGCCAGTCGGCGGCAAAGAAGAAGCACTCGTACTCGTGCTGCAGCTTTACCCAGTTCTTCAGTACACCGTGATAATGACCGAGGTGCAGGCGTCCGGTGGGACGCATGCCGGACACAACCCGGTGCCGGGATTCAACGGAACTCAAGGGATACTCCTGATTGTCTGGTTATTCATCATGTTGGCTATGGTTATCGGTATGACTCAGTCACGGCTGACGCCAAAGGGCTCCGGGTCGCCGAGGCCGATACGCCGCACCTCGGTTTCCCCATTGAGCAGCGCCACCACGGTGGTCGGCTCGATGGCGCAGGCACCGCCGTCGATAATCAGGTCGACCTGATTGTCGAGGCGCTCGCGGATATCCTCCGGGTCGGTCAGCGGCAGGTCTTCACCGGGCAGCATCAGGGTCACGCTCATCAGCGGCTCGCCGAGAGCTTCCAGCAGCGCCTGGGTAATCCGGTGACTGGGAATGCGCAGCCCTATGGTACGCCGCTTGGGATGCAGCAGGCGTCGGGGCACTTCGGTGGTGGCATGCAGAATGAAGGTATAAGGGCCCGGGGTGTTGTTCTTCAGCGCCCGGAAGGTGGCGTTGTCGACCTTGGCGTAGACGCCTAGTTCGGACAGGTCCCGACACACCAGGGTGAAGTTGTGCTTGTCATCCAGCTGGCGCAGACGACGGATGCGTTCCAGTGCATTCTTGTCACCCAGATGGCAACCCAGCGCATAGGCGGAGTCGGTCGGATAGGCGATCACCCCACCGGCACGGATGATCTCCACGGCCTGGCTGATCAACCGCGCCTGCGGGTTGTCCGGGTGGATCTGTAGATATTGGCTCACGGCTGCATTCTCATATCTGTTTTGCGGAGTGTAGGATCTATTGCCGGTGCATCACAACCGCCCGGGCAAAACGCTCATCGGCCCACAGCGGCGCGCAGCTGTCCGGCAGCGGCGTCATCGCCCCCAGGGCCATCCAGGGTGCATCCGGATGATGGAAGTCGCTGCCGCAGCTGGCCAGAAAACCGAACTCCAGGCTCAGCCGCGCCAGCACCGCGACATGCTCGGGCGCCTGCTTGCCATTGGACACCTCGATGGCGCGCCCACCGGCTTCGGCAAAGTCACGCAGCAGACGGCGCAGTTTCGAGCGGGTCAGGCCATAGTGCCAGGGGTGGGCCAGCACTGCGACGCCCTCGGCATCGCGCAGTTGCTGCACCGCAGCGGGCAGTTCCGGCCAGTGCTGCTTGATGTCGCCGAGCTTGCCCGCGCCCAGCCATTTGCGGAAGGCCTCGGTACGGTCTCGCACATAGCCGGCCTGAACCATCCAGTCGGCAAAGTGCGGACGACCCGGTGGGCTGTCAGCATCACCACCGCTGGCCTGCTGCATGGCCACGGCACCCTCCAGCGCCCCCGGCATGCGCTTGGCCGCCAGCCGCGCGGCAATCTGCTCGGCCCGCTGCCAGCGCCCATCACGCATCGCCGCCAGCGCATCCAGCAGCACCGGCGCCTGCTGATCAAAACCATAGCCCAGCACATGCACGGTATGACCCTGCCACTGGGCGGACAGCTCCACCCCGCTGACCCAGTCCATGCCCAGCTGCCCGGCCGCCACCTGCGCCTCCGCCAGACCGTCGACACAATCATGGTCGGTCAGCGACACCAGCCCGACGCCGCTGGCCGCCGCCCGGGCCATCAGGTCGGCCGGTGCGAGCACGCCATCGGAGGCGGTACTGTGCATATGGAGGTCTACCAACACATCTGGCTCCCGCTCATCCAGCAAAAGAATTTCGCTATTATGCCGTCTGGGCACTGACAACACCTAACCGAATCGCATAACGTAAGCCTTTTGACCCGACCGGATCATCATCAGGAGCACCCATGTTCTACGCCATCATGGCCACTGACGCAGCAGATACGCTCGCCGCCCGGCTCGCAGCCCGCCCTGCGCATCTGGCCCGCCTGCACCAACTTCAGGACGCCGGACGCCTGCTGCTGGCCGGTCCCCATCCAGCCATTGACAGTAACGATCCCGGCGAGGCGGGCTTTACCGGCAGTCTGGTAGTAGCCGAGTTCAGTTCACTGGAAGAGGCCCGCAGCTGGGCTGATGCCGACCCTTACGTGGCCGCCGGCGTCTATGCACAGGTGCTGGTCAAGCCGTTCAAACCCGTACTGCCCGCCTGAGCAAGGAGAAGCCCATGCCCCGCACCCCGATACTGGCCCTGCTGGCCGCCCTGTGTCTGCCGCTGCCAGCATTGGCCCAGCCCGCCGATCCGGAGCTGGTCGACGTGGTATCCAGCAACGCCAGTGAACAGGAAGCTGAACAGGATGTCGGTACACTGCAGGCCGAACTGGCCCGGGTGGAAGCCGAGCGGCAGCAACTGGCCGACGCCCTGGCCGGGGCCGATAACAGCGTGCAGCTGGAGCAGCTGAGCGCCCAGAATCTGGCACTGCGCGACCGTCTGTCAGCCATGGAAGAGCTGGCGGATGCCCGGCGCAGTGACGAACAACGCAAATGGTTCATCGTCGGCGCTTCCACCGTGGCCCTGAGCCTGCTGGTCGGCTGGTTGCTGGCCCAGCTGGGTGGCCGCCGCAAACGTAGCATGTGGCTGAATTGAAACAACATATCCTGATGATCGATGACGATCAGGAGCTCTGCGAACTGCTGGGTTCCTGGTTGCAGGCCGAAGGCTTCCAACTGACCAGCGTGCATGATGGCAGCGCCGGGCTGGAGGCCGCCCGCAATGGTGACTACCAGGCCATAGTGCTGGACATGATGCTGCCCGGCATGAACGGTCTGGAGGTGCTGCGCGCCCTGCGCCAGAGCTGCAACACCCCGCTGTTGATGCTCAGTGCCCGGGGCGAACCGGTGGACCGCATTCTCGGTCTGGAACTGGGGGCCGACGACTACCTGGCCAAACCCGCCGACCCCCGGGAGCTGGTGGCCCGGCTGCGCGCACTGTTGCGCCGCAGCGGCCCGGCCAGCGAAGGTCAGATGCTGGAGGTCGGCGATCTGCGTCTGGACAGCGCCAGCCTGATGTGCTGGCAGGGCGAGGAGCTGCTGCCGCTGACCCAGACCGAGGCGCTGATCCTGCGCGAGTTGCTGGAGCACCCAGGCCAACTGGTCGACCGCCAGAGTCTGTCCCGGCAGGCACTGGGCAAACCACTCGGCCCCTACGACCGCAGCCTGGACATGCATATCAGCAACCTGCGGCGCAAGCTCGGCGTGCAGGCCGACGGGCGCAGCCGTATCCAGTCCATCCGTGGCCGGGGCTATCTGTACGGTTGATGAGCTGACGAACATTTACATTGTCTTTACCGAACACCGGCGCTGGCTGACACGCCGATCCCTAGACTGTCAATCAGTGGCCGGATTCACCGGTCGTCATTACGGGAGCTAACCCATGAAACATATTCTGATTGCCGGCCTGTTCGCCCTGACTACCGCTGCCAGCGCCAGCGCACTGGCCGCCCCCGAGAGCCCGGACAGACACCATGCAAGACACCTTGAGCGCCTGTCCAACGCCCTGGAACTGACCCCTGAACAGCAGGAAGAACTGCGTACAGTGCATCAGGAACACTTCGAGAAGATGAAAGCGCTGCATGCCGAAAAGCAGGAGCAGGTCGACACCATCCTCACTGCCGAGCAGCGCAACAAGCTGCAGGAACTGCGCGAGCAGCGCCGCAACGACATGAAGAAACACCAGCATGAGCGTCGACACAAGCGCGGCGGTGAACGCACCACCACCCAGCCCCAGGAGTAACTGCGCCGATGCGGCTGTTCTGGAAGGTCTTTGCCGTTCTCTGGCTGGCCACCCTGCTGGTGGGCGGTTCGGGCTTTCTGATCAGCCGCGCGTTGCAACAGGACTGGCTGCTGCTGCAGTTCCACCCGCAGCTGCGCGACTTCAGCGAACAGCTGGTGGGCGTCTATGAGCAACAGGGCTCCACCGCCGCCCAGCAATGGCTGGAACAGCAGCAGAAGCAGCATCGGCTGCGTGCCGAACTGTTCAACGACCAGGGCCAGCGGCTGCTCCAGGGCACCCTGCCGACCCTGCCCCGGCGCGAGGCCAGCCCGCAGCATGGCGGTGAGCAACAGCGCACCCGCCATGGCCGACTGTTCCAGCTGGCCTGGGACTCGGAGCAGGCCTCCTATCAACTGCTGCTGCATATCCCCGGACCCGAGCTGTTCCGCTGGCAGCGCACCCCCTTTGCGCTGATCTCGAACATCACCATGGCCATGCTGCTGCTGGCACTGCTCAGTCTGCTGCTCAGCCGCTACCTGACCGCACCGCTGCAGAAGCTCGGCGTCGCCGCCGAGGATCTGGCCGAAGGCCGGTTCGATGCCACCGCGCTGACCCGGATCGGCCGCCGCCGCGACGAGATCGGCCAGCTGTCCCGCCAGTTCCAGAGCATGGCCGACCGGGTACAGAGCCTGCTCAACAGCCAGACCCAGCTGATGCGCGATATTTCCCATGAACTGCGTTCACCGCTGGCCCGGCTGCGCATCGGTCTGGCACTGGGCGACAAGCAGGGGCTGGCCGCCGATGACCCACTGTGGGAGCGACTGGATCGCGAATGCAGTCGGCTGGACAGCCTGATCGGTGACATTCTCACATTGAGTCGTCTGGACGCCCGGGATATTCCGCCGGCACCCTTCGAGCTGGACGCTCTGGTAGCCGAGGCGGTGGAGGATGCCCGCTTCATGGCCGAAGGTCAGCGCCTGAGCCTGCAGGGCAGCACCGACTGCCAACTGCAGGGCTGGCCCGATCAGCTGTCCAGTGCACTGGACAACCTGCTGCGCAATGCCCTGCGCTTCTCCCCGGAGGACGGCGAGATCCGCATCAGCCTGACCGCAGATACCCGGGGCTGTGAAGTGGTAGTCAGCGATGAGGGGCCGGGGGTACCGGATGAATGGCTGGCGCGTCTCGGCGAGCCCTTTGCCCGGGTACCCGGGCAACCGGCGGACAGCGGCCACGGTCTCGGTCTGGCCATCGCCCGCCGCGCCGTAGCCCGGCACGGCGGCAGCCTGAGCTTCAGTCGGGCCGCCTCCGGTGGACTGCGCGCCTGTATTCAGCTGCCACGCAGTGCTCAGGCCTCAGGCCAGCGGCGGAAGAAATCCCGGGACTCCAGTGCCGGCACCGGCTTGCCCTCCCCCAGCGACTGACCGACATACAGAAAGGCGATGATCTTCTCCTGCGGCGCCAGCCCCAGGCCATCGCGGATGATGCTGTCGCGCGCCGGATCGCCGGTACGCCACACCCCCCCCAGCCCCAAGGCGTGGGCGGCCAGCAGCATGTTGCCGACGGCTACCGCACAGGAGGCCTCCTGCTCCTCGGCGGGCACCTTGGGATGTTCCTTCGGACTGCTGATGGCGACTATGATCATCGGCGCACGCAGCGGCAGGCTGCGCGCCCGCTGCACGGTTTCGGCAGCGGCATCACCGGCCTCGGCCAGTGCGGCGGTATGCAACAGCTCACCCAGTTGCTGCAGCGCCTGCCCCTCCAGTACCAGAAAGCGCCAGGGGCGCAACCAGGCATGATCCGGCGCCCGCAGCGCCGCTTGGAAGAGCGCTTCCTGCTGCTCGGCAGTGGGTGCAGGCCCGGTCAGGCGCGGCATGGAAACCCGGTTGTGCAATACGCTCAATGCGTCCATTATTATCAGAACTCCGCAAACGTGAATCGGAATCATAATAACAAAGGAGCCCCCATGACCACCGACGCCAACAGCCACACCCAGGCCGCCCCGCCCGCCAGCGAGCGGCAATTCAACAGCTTCGCCGAGTTCTACCCCTTCTATCTGAGCGAACACAGCAACGACACCAGTCGCCGTCTGCATTACTGCGGCAGCCTGCTGGTACTGATGCTGCTGGCCTGCGCCCTGTTCAGCGCCAACGGCTGGTTGCTGCTGGCCCTGCCGGTGGCCGGTTACGGCTTTGCCTGGGTCGGACACTTCTTCTTCGAGAAGAACCGCCCGGCCACCTTCAAGTATCCGCTGTACAGTTTCATGGGCGACTGGGTGATGCTCAGGGACGCGTTTACCGGACGCATCCGCTTCTAGATCCAGCCGACAGCTGAGCTTTCTTCCCGCAGCCGGGCATATTATGATCAATCCACCCGGATCGATCAGCCCGCTGCGTTGATCAGCCCGTCCGGACTGTCAGGCCAGGGAACGACTGATCATGAATCTGGAAACGCGAATACAGCCCGTCCGCCCACCGCTGGAAGGCTATTACTCCAGGGTAATGGCCTATCTATGCGTTGCTCTGGTGTTCGCGGCGATCGTCTTCGAGCAGGGATTGACCCCACTGAATGGCGGCGTCGTGCTCTACGCGCTGGCCTACCCCCACGCGGTCCGTCTGCTCACCCGTTGGCGCCATAAACATGGGCGCAGCAACCTCAACCTCATCATGCTGGCGGTGGACGGGCTGCACACCGGGCTGTTTATCAGCCTGTGCCAGTTCAGCATGGTACCGAGCCTGGTCTTCATTCTGCTGATCAGTTTTACCGCCATCATCATCGGCGGGCCACTGTATCTGTTCTCCGCTGCGCTGCTGACGCTCACCGGCACCGTGCTGTCGGCAGCCATTCTCGCCCCAGAGCCTCTGCTGATCAGCAGTCCACTGCTGTCCTTCTGCAGCCTGACTGGTGGCGGCATCTTTACCGTGGTCATGGCGACCTTCATCTATCGTCAGGGGCGGCGGCTGGAGCAGGCCCAGCAACTGGTCGGCGCCGAGCAGGAGAAGGCCGAGCAACTGGCCAGCAACCTGTCCAAGTACCTGTCGCCCCAGGTGTGGCAGTCGATCTTTTCCGGTAACCAGCGGGTCACCCTGGAAACCCGACGCAAGAAGCTGACGATCTTCTTCTCCGACATCCGCGGCTTTACCGAGCTGGCGGAAGAGATGGAAGCCGAGGCGCTGACCGACCTGCTGAACAACTACCTGAACGAGATGTCACGCATCGCTCTGCAGTACGGCGGCACCATCGACAAGTTCATCGGTGACTGCGTCATGGTGTTCTTCGGCGACCCGGTCAGCCGCGGGGCCAAGCAGGATGCCGAGGCGGCGGTGTCCATGGCCATTGCCATGCGCAAGCACATGAAGGTACTGCGCCAGCAGTGGCGCAGCCAAGGCATCACCCGGCCGCTGGAAATCCGCATGGGTCTGAGTACCGGCTACTGTACGGTGGGCAACTTCGGCGCGGACATGCGCATGGATTACACCATCATCGGCCGCGAGGTGAACCTGGCCAGCCGCCTGGAAGGCACCGCCGAAGCCGGCGAGATCCTGATCTCCCATGAAACCTGGTCACTGACCAAGGATCTGGTCATGTGCCGGGACAAGGGCCAGCTCAACGTCAAGGGCTTCAGTCGACCGATGCAGATCTATCAGGTGGTGGGCCTGCGCCGCGATCTGGGTGCGGCGCCGACCTTTGTCGAACATGAACTGCCGGGCTTTTCCATGTATCTGGATACCAATGGCATCCGCAACTATGACAAGGAAGACATCGTCAAGGCGCTGGAGCTGGCAGCGCGCAAGTTGCGCGACAAGGTGATTATCTAGGACGAGCGACGGGCGGCAGGCCGCCCCGTCGGCTGCCGGAGTCAGACCGTCTCCGGCAGTTTTTCCTTCAGCGGTTCGGCCTCTGTTACCTGCTCGGACTCAGTTGCCGGTTCGGACCAGTGATACTGGGTGATACTGCCATCCCAGTGTTCGATCAGCGCCGTGCACGACTCCACCCAGTCACCGCAGTTGTGGTAGGCGATGCCATCCACATCACGGATCTCGGCATGGTGGATGTGGCCACAGACCACCCCCTGCATGTCACGCTTGCGACACTCGTGGGCCAGCGCATCCTCGAAGTCGCTGATGAAGTTCACCGCCTTCTTCACCCGGTGCTTGAGATAACCGGACAGCGACCAGTAGCCATATCCGCAACGGCTGCGCCAGTAGTTGAGCCAGCGATTCAGGCGCAGGCTGAACTCGTAGGCATAATCGCCGAGGAAGGCCAGCCAGCGGTGGTAGCGGGTGATGACATCGAACTGGTCACCGTGGATCACCAGCAGGCGGCGACCATCGGCGGTACGGTGCTCGGCCTCGTCCACCAGCAGCAGATTGCCGATATTCAGCATGCCGTAGCGGCGCAGGAATTCATCGTGGTTACCGGTAACGTACACCACCCGGGTGCCACGCTTGGCCATGGTCAGTATGCGGCGAATGACGTTGGTATGGGATTGCGGCCAGTACATGCTCTTGCGCAGCCGCCAGCCGTCGATGATATCGCCGACCAGATACAGCTGATCGCACTCATGCTCCTTGAGAAATGCTGCCAGCTTCTCTGCCTGGCAGTCCCGTGTGCCCAGGTGCACATCGGAAATCCAGATGGTGCGCACCCGTTGTTTACCGCCGGCAGAAAACTCTTCCACGTGGGTCATCTGTCACCCCCTGTTCCATCCATGCGCCCATCCTGCCGAGCATGGGTGACCGGTGCATGACAGCTGCATGACAACCCTGTGACAGCGACCGATCGTCTGCCGGAGTGCTGGCAGTTTCACCACAATCCGCGCGCAGCCTCGTATACTATGCCCCGTCCAATCTGCTCACTGCTCAGTCATCAGGCCTTACCATGTTCAGACCTGCCCTCGCCCTGCTGCTCATCCTGCTGTCCTCCCTGTGCCTGGCTGACACTGCCCCGGCTCCCGAGGTGCGAACCGGACTGGTCCTGTCCGGCGGTGGCGCCCGGGGGCTGGCCCATATCGGCGTGCTGAAACAGATCGAGCAGATGGACATCCAGCTCCACGCCATTACCGGTACCAGCATGGGCGCGGTGATAGGTGGTCTGTATGCAGCCGGATACAGCGCCGACGAGCTGGAGCGTATCGCCCTGGAGCTGGACTGGCCGGAAGCCCTCAGCGATGCCCCCCAGCGCGAGGATATTCCGTTCCGCCGCAAACAGGATGACCGGGATTTTCTGGTCAAGCAGCGGTTGTCCTTCAAGGACGGCAAACTGAGCTTCCCGCTGGGCCTGCTGCAGGGTCAGAACCTCGGGCTGGCACTGGAAAGCCTGCTGGTACACACCAACGACATAGACGACTTTGACCGGCTGCCGATCCCGTTTCGCGCAGTGGCCACGGATATTGCCACCGGCGACGCGGTGATCTTCGACCGTGGACACCTGCCCCAGGCCATCCGGGCCAGTATCGCCCTGCCGGGCTTCTTTGCCCCGGTGAATATTGACGGTCGCCTGCTGGTGGATGGGGTGCTGTCGAAGAACCTGCCGGTGGATGTGGCCCGGGCCATGGGCGTGGACCGGGTGATAGTGGTGGACATTGCCACCCCGCTGAAGCCCGCCAGTGACATGAACAGCATCCTCGATGTCATGGACCAGACCACCACCCTGCTGACCCGGCACAACACCCAGGAACAGCTGGCCACCCTGACCGACAGCGACATGCTGCTGCAGCCGGAGCTGGGCAGCATTGCCTTCAGCAGCTTTTCCGAAGCCGAGCAGGCGATTGCCGCCGGGGAGCAGAGCCTGCTGGACTCGCCGCTGCTGTACGCCTACGCCCAGCCCGGTGCCGCCAGCCAATCCGGTGGCAACCTGGCCCGGCATCGCCCCCAGCGCCAGCCCATCATTCACGAGATACGGGTCATCAACAGTGGCAAGGTAGCCGATGCGGTGGTGCGCAGCATGGTCCGCCAGCAGCTCGGCGAGCCGCTGAATACCGATCATCTGGCCAAGGACATGGGCACCATCTATGGCACCGACTACTTCAGCCAGGTGAACTACGAGATCCTCCATGAGGGCGAGCAGAACACCCTGCTGATCCGCACCCACGGTCGCCAGACCGGTACCGACTTCCTGCGGCTGGGGCTGAATCTGGTGGATGATTTCGAGGGCGGCAGCCAGTTCACCATAGGTGCCAGCTTCCGCGTCAACGGCGTCAACCCGCTGGGCGCCGAATGGCTGACCCGCCTGCAACTGGGTGAGCACCAGCAGCTGTACAGCGAGTTCTACCAGCCGCTGGACTACGGTTCACGCTACTTCATCGCGCCCTTTATCGATGCCGAGGCGCGCAACGTGGAAGTCATCCTGGATAACGACCCGGTTGCCGATTACCGCCAGCAGCGCTATGGCGCGGGCATCAATATCGGTCGGCAGATTGCCAATAACGGCGAGGTGCGCTTTGGCCTGTCGCGCTATGACGGCAAATCCAGAATCCGCGTGGGCGACCCGGATCAGGATACGCTGAGCTTCAATGAGGCGTTCTATTCCCTGCAGATCGACCGGGACACCATGGACAATGTCAACTTCCCCCGCTCCGGCGATGCCGCACGCATCCTCTGGCGCCAGTCGGAACCGAATCTGGGTGCCGACGAGCGCTATCAGCAGCTGGAGATACGGGCCAGTCGCGCCTTTGCCCAAGGGCCGCACAGTCTGCAACTGGGTGCCTTCATCGGCCGTACCGATGATGACGTGGACGTGGCCCAGAGCAGCTTCATTCTCGGTGGCCTGGGCGAGTTTTCCGGCTTCCGGGAAAACGGCCTGGCCGGGCAGAACTACAACCTGGTACGCGGCATCTATTACCGCCGCCTGAACCCCAGCAGCATGCCCCTGACCATTCCCATGTACCTGGGCGGCAGCCTGGAGTACGGCCGTGTCTACAACAAGGGTCAGGATGAACTGGATACCGGTTACATGGGCGCCGCCAGCCTGTTGCTGGGCATGGACACTTTCCTCGGCCCGCTGTTCCTCGGCATCGGTGCCAACGAGGAAGGCGAAAGCGCCCTGTACATGAACCTGGGGCATACCTTCTAGGGGGCGGCCTGCACCCCGGCAGCACCGAAGCTTTCCCGGTAGCGCAACGGGCTGACCCCCAGCTTGCGCTGGAAGGTGCTGCGCATCTGCTCCGGCGTGGCGAAACCGCACTGCCAGGCAATCACCTTGAGCGGCAGGTCGGTCGCCTCAAGCAGTTGCCGCGCCTGATCCAGCCGCACTCCGGTGACATATTCATGCGGGGTAATACCCAGCTCGCGCATGAACAACCGGGAAATACTGCGCAGGCTGACACCGGCAATCTCGGCCAGTTGCTCCACGCTGAAGGGCTCGCCGATATGCTCCATGACATGCGCCTGCACCCGACCGACCGGGGTTGTCGGGTCGCCGGGTGGCTGCAGCAGCGGACTGAACTGGGACTGCCCGCCCTGACGCTGGGCGACCACCACCAGACGCTTGGCACAGGCCAGCGACAGCGCTGAGCCGTGATCTTCGCTGACCAGCGCCAGGGCCAGATCGATCCCGGCGGTCACCCCCGCCGAGGTCACCAGCGCCCCATCCCGGGAGAAGATGCGATCATGTTCCACCCGTGCCGCCGGAAAACGGGTCGCCAGTTGCGCCGCATGCTGCCAGTGGGTAGTGACCACCCGCCCATCCAGTAAACATTCAGGCCTTCTACGACGGCATCAAGCACAAGCCGGAAACCACCTTCGGCAACGTCAAGGCCGACGTNNCTGGTGCTCGTCCCTCCCGGGAGTATCGCCCTGCTCTGCGTCAGCCGCTGATTTCCAGTATCAGCGCCGCGCGGATGCAGTGCAGCACGCCCTCTTCCACCGGTTCATCCAGCTGCTGGGCTACCGCCCGGACGCCGGGCAGATCCTCCTCGGCGTCGTTGAGAAAGATATCCTGTATGCGCTCCAGCTGCCCCGGTGGCAGATCTACTGCGTGATGCAGCTCCAGTTGCCCGGTACTGATGGCCTGGGCCAGTTTCTGATACACCTGCCTGATCGGCAGACCGCTCTGCGCGGCAATCTGCTGCGGCTCCATGCCGGCCAGCGCCAGCGCCTGCACTTCCTGGGCTTCATGCACCACTGTCGCCGGGGCGGAATCCGTACCATCGGCCAGCAGCACCTGCAGAAAGTCCGCGCCGTAGCGCTCCAGCTTGTGCGCACCAATACCGCTGACCAGGGCCATGTCCTGCATGGTGGTGGGGCGTTGGCGCAGCATGTCGACCAGGGTGGAGTCGGCAAATACCACATAGGGTGGTACCCCGTGGGCCTCGGCCAGACGCTTGCGCAGGGCTCGCAGTTGCTCCCAGAGTTCACGATCCGCCTCGGCAATCACCGGTTTGTCGCCCTTGCGGGTCGGCAGCGCCGCCGAACGGGCGATATCCTTGCGCAGGGCCAGTGACTCTTCGCCACGCAGCAGCGGGCGGCAGCTTTCCGCCAGGCGCAGGCTGCCGAACCCATCCAGATCAATTTCCACCAGCCGCCGGGCAATCAATTGGCGGAATACCGAACGCCATTCCTGTTCGCTCAGCTGCTTGCCGATGCCATAGGTGGACAGATGCTGGTGCCCGGCACCACGGATCTTCTCGTTGTCCCGACCCAGCAGGATATCGGTCAGATGGCCGACGCCGTAACGCTGGCCGCTGCGGTAGACAGTGGACAGGGCCATGCGCGCCGCTTCACTGCCGTCCCAGGTGTCCGCCGGTTCCACACAGTTGTCGCAGTGGCCGCAGGGTTGTTCCAGCGTCTCGCCGAAATACCCCAGCAGCGACTGACGCCGACAGCCGGTCAGCTCGCACAGCGCCAGCATGGCATCGAGCTTGTGCCGCTCGATACGCTTGTGCCGCTCATCCCCTTCGGAGTTGGCCATGATCTGGTTGAGCAGCAGTACATCCTGCAGACCGTAGGCCATCCAGGCGTCGGCCGGCAG
>LSQX01221518.1_pt2 | contig 20205 bp, 15 predicted proteins | sample 654561 | NCBI WGS metagenome assembly LSQX01 (sample SAMN04489861, study PRJNA283612) | anaerobic digester metagenome | isolation source: 4 biogas reactors fed with cattle manure at either 37C or 55C with and... | place: Denmark: Kongens Lyngby | collected 2014 | reverse complement strand
AGTCGATCGCGATGATCTCATTGTCTTCGATGTAGAGGTTCGCTCCCTCCAGGACACGGTCATTGTAGTCCACCGTGACAATTGCCTGCGCGTTTCGGATCAGAAGCCGGTTCATATCAAATTCTCCTTGAATCGTTCGGAATGCCTGAGTATTAATCTCTATAATACAGGAAAGAGATATCTGCGGCATCCCGACTCACGATTGAAAGTTTGATCTATGGCTTGTATTGGTCGACCAGTTTATCGGCTGTCTCCTTGGATTGGAATGCTGGGATCACGGCACCTTTGTACTTGTCTTCGATGAAACTTTTCACCTTGTCACTCTGAAGCGCTTTGAGAAGTTTTTGAAGTGATTCTCTGCTCGCGTCACCATCTTTGACCGCAATAATATTGACATACGGACTGGACGAATCTTCTATCACTAGCGAATCGCTAACCGGGTTCAGCCCATGTTCGATCGCGTAGTTGCCGTTGATCACCGCGGCATCGGCATCGCGATATGCCTGCGGGATCGTCGCGGCTTCCAGTTCTGTGAACTTTAAACCCTTTGGATTGTTCTCAATATCGGCGGGTGTCGCCGTACTGCCCTGAGCGCTGGCTTTGAGTGTGATCAGTCCTGCCTGCTCGAGGAGTAGCAGTGCGCGTCCCTCATTCGTTGTGTCGTTGGGGAGCATGATCTCCGCGCCGTCGGGAAGCTCGGCAAGTGAGGCATGTTTGGTTGAAAAGAGCGCCATCGGTTCGATGTGGATGCCTCCCAGCACCTCTAAGCCGAATTTTCCCACACTGTTTTCATCCGCGAAATACGGGATGTGCTGGAAAAAGTTCGCGTCGATCTCTCCGTCGGACAGCGCGATGTTTGGCGTTTTGTAATCGTTGAACTCACGAATCTCGACGGTGATCCCTTGTGTTTTCAATTCCTCAACCACTTGTGCCACAATATCCGCGTGCGGCGCCGGGCTCACTCCGATGATGATCTTACTGTCATCTTTTTTTCTAGCGCATCCGGCTGTCAGCATAAGTAAGGTTACTACCAGCAAAACACACACCAGGCCTGCAATTTTAGCTCTTTGTTTTCCACTCATTTTCTTTTTCTCCTAACAATTTAAAATGTTTTCTATAATCAGCTTTGTACATTAAAGCGACACTTCCGGCAGATCACGGCGCAGACTATTCTCTACCGTCCGACCGAGAAGCTGGACAATCTGAACAATCACAACCATGATCACAACCGCGATCAAAAGTTTGGCTGAGTCGCGTCGGTAAAGACCATAGCGGATGGCGAGGTCCCCTAGACCTCCCCCGCCAATCGCGCCTGCCATGGCCGAGTTCCCGATGATATTGATGACCGTGATCGTTACCCCGTTGACGAGCGCCGGCAGTGCCTCCGGGATGAGGACGGTCCGGACGAGTTGTCCGACTCGAGCGCCGCACGCGAGTCCGGCGTCCAGGACACCGATATCAACCTCAAGCAGGCTTTGTTCCATAATGCGCGCGACAAAAGGGATCGCCGCAACCGCGAGCGGCACGATCGTTGCAGTTGTCCCCGTCGCCCGCCCTACGAGCAGGCGAGACAGTGGGAAGACAACGATCATGAGGATAATGAACGGCACGGATCTCAGGACGTTGATGACAAAATCAAGCACACGATAAAAGGGCGGTTTTGGTAGCAAGCCTTCCGGCCTCGTCAAGACGAGCGCTACCCCGAGAGGAAGCCCGACTAGTACGGAAAATAGGCTGCTCGCGCCCACCATCAGGAGTGTCTCGGATGTCGCCTTCAAAAAGTCATTCATGACACGAGTCCTCCCTTTGTATGGTGAAGGATTCCTTGGGATTCACCATTTGTCAGGCGAATCATCTCCACGCCTTGCCCTTTCAGCGAGTCGATAGCCGCAACAACACCCTCTGATTCGTCGTCAAAAGAGACGATAAGATAGCCGACATCGCCCGATACGAGCGCGTTAATATTGCCCGCCAGGATATTGACGCCGATGTCAAAGCGTCTGGAAATATCCGAGACCAAGGGGCGCATCACAGAATCAGTTCGAAAACCAAGCCTGTAAACAGGTCCCGTCGCCAGTGACGCAAAGTGTTCCAGCGGGATATTTTCATCGAACCCGCGCACGAGCTTCCTGCTTGCCGCTTCGCGCGGTTGAAGAAACAGCGCTTCCACGGTGTTCTCTTCGACGATCCTCCCCTGTTCCATAACGGCTACGCGGTCGCAGAGCACTTTAGCCACTTCCATCTGATGCGTAATCAAAACAACCGCAATCCCGAGGTCTTCAACGACACGCTTGAGCATAGTGACGACCAGCTCCGTGTTAACGGGATCGAGCGCCGAGGTCGCCTCATCCGAGAGGAGGAGACGTGGATTGAGAGCGAGCGCCCGGGCAATCGCCACGCGCTGTTTCTGACCTCCGGAGAGCTCCGCTGGATATGAGCGCGCATGAGCGCTCAGCCCGATGTAATCGAGAAGCTCGTCCACGCGCGCATCGATCTCAAACTTTTGTTTGCCCGCGATGCGCAATGGATAGGCGACGTTTTCCCGGACTGTTTTTCTCATAAACAGATTAAAATGCTGAAATATGATGCCCATCTCACGGCGTTTTTCGCGCAGCATCTCCTCCGCTTGATTGACAAGATTCAACCCTTCAAACCACACTTCTCCCTCGTCCGGCTTCGTCAGCAAATTGAGACAGCGCACGAGGGTCGATTTTCCCGCTCCGGACAAACCGATCAGTCCGAAGATCTCTCCTTGATTGACCGAGAATGTGACATCGTCCACCGCCTTGATCGTCTCGCCATCGAGCGCAAACGATTTGCTCAGGTTTTTTACCGATAAAATACTCACTGGCTCCCATTCCCTTTCTTGTTTCCAGATCCGGCCAAATAAAAAACGCCCGCCCCGGAATCTTTCTTAAAAAGATCCCGGGACGAGCGCACATATGCGTCGTGTTACCACCCAGTTTCGCCTGCATCTCACAATACAGACCTCAAGGAGTACCATCATACTCTGGCGCTATCACGGGCGCACCCGTCAGAACCTAACTACATATCGTTCTGTGGAACTAATGGCGTTCCCCAGTATGTTCTCAATTCTGCGGCTCAGGGGCCATGTTCAGCTTTCGGTCTCGTCCCGCTTCCACCTTCCCGGGTTCTCTGTTCGATACCAGCTAGCTTACTCTTCCCATCACTGCCTTTATCATTATTCAATTATTTGACAGTTTCTCACAGTTCGCGGGGCGTGTCAATCGGTCTGCAAAATTACATCAGTGTCGCCGTCACCCCATCAATTCATCACTTTGCGACAACGATATTGATGAGCCTTCCCGGAACGTAAATCTCCTTGATGATGCGCTTGCCGACAAGTTCAGGAGCGAGCAGTTCGTGGCTTTTCGCGAGCGCGACTGCCTCATCTTTGCCCAGATCGTGCGCGATATCGATCCGCGCTTTGATCCTGCCGTTGATCTGCAGAGCAATCTCGACCGTCTGGTCAATGGTCTTGGCTTCCTCGTAGGTTGGCCACGCCTGATCTGTCACCACCCCCGGATAACCGCGGCGTTCCCATATCTCTTCTGTTATATGCGGCGCGAAAGGGTTGAGCAGTAGCAGGAGCGTTTTGAACTCCGCGTCGTTGACGCCGCCGACTTCGTCATAGCGATTGGTCAGTGTCATGAGTTGGGCAACCGCCGTATTGCCTTTCAACGTGTCGATGTCACTTGATACCTTCTTGATCGTCTGGTGAACCAGCGTCTCAACCTCAGGGCGATAGGCATCCCCCTTGACAACCTTGTCCTGCAAGGCCCAGACACGGTCGAGAAATCGTGAACACCCTTTGATCGAATGAGTGCTCCAGGGAGCCGGTTTCTCAAAATCTCCGATAAATACTTCGTAGAGCCGCAATGTGTCAGCGCCGTATTCCTCGATGATATCGTCCGGATTGACGACATTACCCCTCGATTTCGACATCTTATCGCTGTTCTCGCCGAGAATCATGCCATGACTCGTTCGGCGCAGATACGGTTCAGGCACAGGTACAAATCCCTGGTCGTATAGGAATTGATGCCAGAAACGCGAGTAGAGCAAATGAAGCGTTGTGTGTTCCATTCCCCCGTTGTACCAGTCGACCGGCAGCCAGTAATCGAGTGCCTCTTTCGAGGCCATACCCGTTTCACAGTGCGGATCCGCATAGCGAATGAAATACCAGGATGATCCCGCCCAGTTGGGCATCGTATCTGTCTCACGCGTGCCAGGACCGCCACATTTCGGGCAAGTCGTATTTACCCATTCAGTAAAATTTGCCAGCGGTGATTCGCCTGTTTCTGTGGGTTCATACGACCCAACCTCCGGTAAGCGGAGCGGGAGCTCTTCTTCGGGAAGGGGCTGCCAACCGCATGTCTCACAAAGCACCATGGGGATAGGTTCTCCCCAATAGCGCTGGCGTGAAAACACCCAGTCTCTGAGCTTGTAATTGATTTTGCGATGACCAATTTCTTCTTTCTCAAGCCATTCGATCACGCGTTCAATGGCTTCCTGAACGCTGAGCCCGTCAATAAAACCAGAATTGACTATGATTCCCGTTGCGATATCGGTAAAGGCCTTTTCACTGATGTCCCCGCCTTCGACCACGCAGATAATCGGAAGATCGAAAACTTTCGCGAACTCATAGTCGCGGTCATCGTGTCCCGGAACCGCCATAATCGCGCCCGTGCCATATGTCGTGAGCACATAATCTGAAATAAAGACCGGGATTTCCTCTTTGGTGCCGGGATTGATGCCTCTGACACCCTCAAGGCAGACGCCTGTTTTGTCTTTATTGAGTTCTGTGCGCTCAAATTCCGATTTACGCTTGGCTTCATTGCGATAGGCTTCGACCTCGTCAGCATTATCCAGCAACCCCTGGGCCAACCAGTTCGCGAGCAGTTCGTGCTCGGGCGACATCACCATATACGTCGCGCCCCAGAGTGTGTCCGGGCGTGTCGTGAATACCGGCAGAGCGTCGCCTGCGGTTGTTCCGAAGCTGATCTCAGCGCCAGTGCTCCTGCCAATCCAGTTGCGCTGTTGTGCCTTGACGCGGTCAATGAAATCAACCTTGTCGAGGCCATCGAGAAGCTTCTGCGCGTAATCCGTGATCTTGAGCATCCACTGGCTTTTCACTTTGTGCGTTGTGTCCGCACCGCACCGCTCACATTTGCCGTCAATCACTTCCTCATTCGCGAGGACAATCAGGCAGGCGGGACACCAGTTGACTGACATCTCCTTTTTATAGGCAAGATCGTGCTTATAGAGCTGCAGGAAAATCCACTGAGTCCATTTGTAATACTCGGGATCGGTTGTATTGATCTCGCGCGACCAGTCAAAGCTGAATCCCAGCGATTGCAACTGTGCTTTGTAACGAGCGATATTCGTTTTCGTGACAACAGACGGATGAATTTTGTTTTTGACAGCGTAATTCTCAGTGGGCAACCCAAACGCGTCCCATCCCATGGGATAAAGAACGTTTAGACCCTCGAGACGCTTCTTGCGCGCAACGAGATCGAGCGCTGTGTAGCTCCTCGGATGGCCGACGTGCAGCCCTTCACCGGAAGGATACGGGAATTCTACCAGACAATAATATTTTTCCTTATCCGGCGTGTAGTCGTCCTTTGGCTGGTCGGCGTGGAACACACCGGTCGCTTCCCAACGATCCTGCCATTTCTTCTCGATCGAGGTAAAATCGTATCGATCCATCTCACCCTCCAAAAATAAGGCGCGCCAAAGCGCCTGCTAGTTAAACAATCATACTTGATTATATACGAATCTTGGATAGAGGCGCCGATTAGAGACGGCGTAAGTATAAAAACGACGGATTTGGCTGCTACATTTGAATTTACAGATTTGGTTTCATATAGAGTCACCTGTGGTAATCTTTCATCAAACCTAGCATCGAATTACAAACCAATCTTTATGGAGGATATATGGAACTACAAGAAAAACAAATAAAAAATATTGGGGTGCTGACAAGTGGCGGTGATGCACCGGGAATGAATGCAGCCATAAGAGCAGTTGTAAGGACGGGGAGTTATTACGGGATTAAAACATTCGGAATAAGGCGAGGGTTTCATGGTTTTCTAAAAGGTGAAATAGATGGTCTCGATAATAGGGATGTTTCTGAAAAACTTCAGCGCGGAGGAACATTTTTACAAACTGCAAGGAGCGAGTCTTTTAACACGGAAGACGGCGTAGTGAGAGCAGTAGAAATGGCGCGTGTGTTTAACTTAGACGCTGTAGTGATTATCGGTGGAGACGGCTCCTTTCGTGGCGCCAGAGATCTTGCACACAAGGGCCTTCCTGTTATAGGAATTCCCGCAACAATAGATAATGATGTAGATTGCTCAGATTATGCGATTGGATTTGACACTGCAACGAACACTGCCATGGAAGCGATAGACAAACTAAAGGACACCGCTTCATCACACGAACGGTGCAATATAATAGAAGTTATGGGACGGCAAGCAGGGCATATAGCGTTAAATGTAGGAATAGCCTGTGGAGCCGAAGTCGTCTTAATCCCCGAGATTGCCCATACGATAGAAAAGAATTTAATTAAGCCTCTTTTGGATGCCAAGAATAGAGGTAAACGACATTATATAGTTATTGTTGCCGAAGGTGTCGGAGATACTATTAAAATGGCAGAGATTATCGAATCAATGACGGGAATAGAATCAAGGACAACCATATTGGGACATTTACAAAGAGGGGGAAGTCCAAGTGCACGTGACCGACAAATGGCAAGTTTTATGGGAATACATGCTATAGAGTGTCTGCGTGATGGAAAATCAAATAGAATTATTGCTTATCAAGATGGATCTATCTTAGATATAGATATAGATGAAGCCCTTAAAGCATATAAGACAATTTCTGCAGAACTAGTTAAACGCGCTATGATCTTATCTTTGTAAAGTTTGCAATTGTCATACAATTCTTTTATAGAACACAGCGGTCCTGCCATTTCTTCTTGATCGAGGCAAAATCGTATCAATCTATCTCATTCTCCAAAATAAAGCGTGTTAAAGCGCCTATTTTCCGAGCAATTACCTTTTTTACATGTGAAACTACGTTCAAGGCACCGCTTCAATGCGCCGGACATATAAAATTCGTCGGATCAAGCTGCCGCAGGAACAGCGTTCACGTGTTATGACACCCCTATCACCTGTTCGATATCGGATAAACGGCATGCCCGTGCGCGTCAGAGTCGTGACGACGAGTTCGCCCTCTTCCCCGTCCGGCAAAGCACTCCCGTCGAGTGCGATCGTCTCAAAATAAAGATCATTTTCTCGAATGTGCATCCCTTGATGTGCTCCGCATTCGACGGCACCGCCCAGTCCCGTCTCCGTCATGCCGTAATGGTCAAAGATCTCCGCTCCCCAGCATCGTGTGAGTTCTGCTCTCATGTCTTCGCTCAACACCTCGCTACTCGAAAGAACATTGCGCACCGGGCAATCTGTTGTCTGGTGCGCCACTTTAAAAATCCATGACGCGGGACCGCAGACGATGTCGACCGTCTGTTTTTGAAAAATGTCCTCGGCATACTCCGGCGTGGCGCAACAGACAGTGAGACCGAGTTTTTCTAAGGCGATCGCAAGCAGCGCGCCGACACTGTCCGGCGTTTTAGCCGGGAACAAAATAAGTGCCGAGTCTCCCGGGCCACAAAGCGTTTTCATGCCGTGTTCGAAAAAATCAAGCGTCAGGTCAATGTCTTGACGCGTGAAATAGACGCGTTTAGATGGTTGAGTTGTCCCGGATGTTTGAAGCGTCACGATGCGCGTGATCTCACTTTGACTGACACACAGAAATTCATGCGCACGCTGTGCGAGGTCACTTGCCGTGGTCATCGGGAAATGCGAAAACGCTTCCATTGATTCGGGAAGGTCAAAGTTATGATAAAGACGCGCGTACAGTTTTGAATGAGAATGGGCATAATCGCACAACGACCGGATTCTTCGGAGCTGATACTGCTCAACGGCAGAACGGTCACTCGTATCGAGATCGTGCTTGCTTTTGATCCATTGGTCAAGCGATGTGCGTTTCATAGAAGACCAGACATCCTGATTACCGGTAAAGCGTCCGCCCATCCTGGGCGGTCAAATTATAAGCGCAAAATGGAATGAGCTTGTGGCCGTCCGCGATATGGATATAGCAGTCGCGAAGTCGGTCAAGATCGAGATTCCACGCGTCCATGAATGCCATGGCTGAAACGGCGAGTTGCCTGTTGTGCAAGGTGTCGAGAAAGTCATCCAATGATTCAGTGCCCGAACTCTCCATCTCCTTGGCAGGTTTCGCACGAACAGATCCTTTCCAGGCTTTAGCGACATATGCGCGCGCCTGACTGGCGCGATCGGCCGCCAGAGGCATCGGGGAACCACATCCGCAGCTTGTTTCTTGAACAGGAGAACCGCACCCGCAACTAGATGCCCTGCCCTCTACTTTCGCTCGGAATGTGCCGTCACGATTGACGAGAAAACTGCCGGCGAATGAACAGTAAGCGTTCTCCGCCTCAGCCGGAACAAAATCAATCATTTTCATCTCGCGGTCCGTCTGTTCTTCTATAGCGTAGAGCAGGTGCGAAAGCGTAAAACGATGGACTGGAGCACCCTCGGGATAACGTCCCGCGTAGGTCATCGGTTGGAAATGTACGCCGCGTACGGTCGGAAGATTGTTAGCGGCAAACCGAAGAATCGCGCCGATCTCTCCCGTGTTGACGCCGTCGCAAAGCGTGGGAACCAATACGACCCCGATTCCGGCATCACCGCATACCTCAATCGCGGCTTGCTTGACGACCATGAGATCGCGTCCTCTAATCATTCGATAAACGTCGTCCGTCACGCCGTCGAATTGGAGGAATACACAGTCGAGTCCCGCGTCGGCCAAGGTTTGGGCATAGCCCTTTTCCTCAGCGAGACGGATGCCATTGGTATTGAGTTGGAAGAACGGATGCCCCATGGCCTTCCCCTGCCGGATCAATTCGGGTATGTCATCGCGGACAGACGGTTCGCCGCCTGAGAGTTGAATATTGAGCGGGCCGCCGCGCGTCAATAAATCGCGCAGAGTGTCGAGAAGTGTCTCAATCGGCAGATCGTCGGCCGCGTCACCGCTGGAGGCAAAGCAGATAGGACACCTGAGATTGCATCGCTGTGTGACTTCTAAAAGCACACAGCAACTGTGTTGTCGATGATCCGGGCACAGCCCGCAATCAAAGGGACATCCGCGGGCAACGACCGTGGCCGGATTGACGGGTGTCGACGGTTCTTTGACGCGGTTCCAATCCTCATACGACAGGTGACCGCCCCAGACCTCAACGCTAAAGTCACCGTGTTCGGGACACGTTTTTTCCAGAAAGACAGCTTTCCCTTTCGCTACGCGCTTTGCGGGAAGACGCTTCAAGCAAACAGGGCAGACACTATCAGTCCAACTCAGTATTTTCTCATCGTTCATTGTCTCTACGCCCCTGACTTCTAACCTCACTCTTAATGAGGTTTGTCTTTAAAGCTCCAACAACCCGTACTCGTCAAGCAATTCAACTATTTTGTAGTAGGCGGCTTCAATCATAGCCGGGCAAACAGTCTTGGAGAGTTCACGGTCACCGCCAATAATGTCGTGGCACCTGTCTGAACCGTATTCAGTACGAAACCAATCAACATACCTGGCAACAATCTCTCGCGCTTTTTCGTGCGGGATCTCATTGGGTTCGCCATTACCTGTGAAATAGCCGAGCGCCGCGCAACCTCCGGTGAGCACACCGCAGGCGCTGCCGCTTCCTCCCATGCCGGAATTCAATCCCGACATCGCGCGAACTAATTCGGGATTGTCATCCCCGGCCAGATCGAGCGCCAACTTGACCATGATCTGGGCGCAATGATAACCCTCGCGGGTCAGCCGCAATAAAATCATTTCAAAATCCATCACATCCTCCTTCATTTTTCTTGGATGACAGTGCCTTATATACACCACTGAAATAATGGGAGCCGCGGCAATCGTTCGGAAAGCTTGTCTCTGTCTCCCAAATCCAGCGCGCAATAAACGCCTTGAGCTGATCCGTCTCATCTTGCCAGTCAATGAGTTGGAATCCCGGAAGATCAAACGGTTCGCCGTCGCACACGTCGGTTAGCAGAAATAGTCCTCCCGGTTTCAACACCCGGCGCACCTCGTCAAGCACAAGCGCGGAATCATTGAGCAAATGAAAACTGCATTCGCAAAGCACCGCATCAAACGTTTGGTCTTCAAACGGCAATTTTTCGCTTGGTTCTGCTTGCGCGCAAACCCATACACTGTGCGGCAGGTCGTGGTATTTTTCTTTTGCGTGAGCAATGACATTCTCTCGGTCAATACCGGTAGCGGACATCCCGCGCGCTATCATCAAGGCAACGCTGTCGCCTGCGCCGCAACAGAGGTCAAGGATCGCCGATCCCTCACCAAGCCCACTTCTCTCGAGGATCGACCGTGTTGTCTGCTCCCCGCCCGGATGGCCGAAATCAAATGATCGCCAAAGATCACTTTCGTAAAGCCGGGTCACTTGTCCTCCAAGGCTCGTTCTACTTGGAGGATCTTGCCAATCGCGAGCTCTTCCGGGATGAGTCCCTGGCCGCAAATCGGACACTTCGGCATCATGATGGGAAAATCATTACCCATGTAGTGCAATGTAATGGGCCCATTTTCAAGTGGAACGTGACATTGTCCGCAGCAAAGCTCGCCTTCTGAAAGGTCGAATATTTCATGATATTTAGTCGACATTTAGCGAATCTCCATTCTATGACTGTATGCGCGTCGCACACGCCAGCCATCATCTTCGGGGGCGAAAAAGACCCAGTAGGTCACGTTGCCGATCAGTTTGTGCGCGATGCGGAGCCCGGATTTCATCTCTTCAATAAATTGACCGGTCTCAAGTGCCTGTTCGATCACTTCGCGAACATCGTCTTCCAAAATGAGTCGCTGCTCCAAAAGATCCGCGAGATCGTCGTCATAGGTTAGTTTCAATTTCATCAAAGCCTCCTGTTTTTCGTGCCAAAGGGTTGTCAACATATCGCGTCTCAGCTGCTCGCGGTTATCCTGCCGCAGGGAATAGCCCGGCGCGCCGCGGTTATCATCGCCGTCCCCAAAAATAAGCTCAAGCAGGTGGATGGCCCTTGCGCCTGCTTTGCTGAAGCGATCGCGGCAACCCATACAGTAGGTAAGGCGCGTTTCATCGATATCGCCGATGCAAAACTCCGTCATCTCCGAGGCAATCTCTGAATTGGAGAATTGTACAAGGCCCCCGTACCCGCAACAGGGCGTGCGATCTCCCGAATAGAAAGGTTCGTGAACCTCACACCCCAGCTGGCCCAGAAGTTCACGGACGGCTTCTCTCGTCCCTTCGAGATAGCGGGCTCCGCACGCGTCGTGTATGGTCACCGGGAGCGCGCGTTGCAGCGGTGGAAGGCCTGTCTCCAGTAACACGTCCCAGACATCGGTAATATCTCCACCGAACAGCTCTGTAAGCGTTTTGCGGCACGTAGGGCAGGACGTGATAACGATCGGTGAACCAAGCGATTGCCACGCCGTCTTGAGTTGTCTATTTGTCTCTTCAAATAACGTCGCTTCTCCGGCCCATTTAGCCATAACGCCGCAGCATCCATGCATAAACGCGACGCCGCCATCAAGCACATCGCAGAGGTGTTCATATGTCTTCTGTACAACAGATGGCGCCGACGCACCAAGCTGGCATCCCGGGAAAAAGAGATAGCGACTCTCACTACTGCCGGGCTGATGACGGAAGAAAAAGGAGTGGTCGGAATTTGCCTGGCGCATATCGTCGACCGCAAACTCAAATGCCGAAGGCGGCATTTTCTTATTTTTAACCATGATATCCCGGGCTGACTGGATGGCCGCGCCAAGATCGAGACCGTTCGGACAGATGACTTCGCACTGGCTGCAAAGCGCGCAGGCGTTGATCATCGTATTGGATGTGTGATTGCCCAGCGCAATGGAAAGGTTGTTATAGATCTCGCGCAAATAGAGTTTTGGATAGCGTTTGAAATGCGCGATAAACGCGCAGCCTTTGGCGCATTCCATACATTGGCAATCAAGGCAGCGAGATGCTTCCCCGATAGCGTCATCTTTTGTTGGGAATTCCGACGCTAGCGGCTCGACTGGATCAAAATAAGATGTCTCAACAAACAGGGTCGTGTCACGATCCATCTCTCTTTCGCGCCCCGCTGTAATGGAGACGTGCTTGACATAGCGATCGATCGTGTTGGCCGCGCGCTTTCCGGCTGCGATCGCTTCCACGAGTGACGTGAACCCACCACCTGAAAAGATACCTTCCTCGGGCGTGACCATCGTCACGGGATCTGCGTCCGGAAGGGCCTTTCCCGCCGCGACAAGGACCGCATCGTATTGTCCTGATAAGATAGCTGGGACTTCTGCTACTTCCCCGCAACAAAACACAACACCTGTCTTAGAGATGAGTTCCAGATCTTTTTCGAGCGCCGCTTGCGGTAACTTGGCACGCCGAAGACTTCCGCCCGGATTTGTTTCCTGTTCAAATACAGTGACGCTCAATCCTTTTTTTGCCAGCTCAGACGCCGCGGTCAAACCGAACGGACCCGCGCCAACGATGGCCGCCGTTCCGCCTTTGCGAACAGGAAGCATGCGTCTGGAGATGGGCTTTCCATACTGCATCGCTGCCCATTCGAGCCCACGCATCTGGATGGCACCTCCAAGGTCTTTGCGAAGACATGCGCTCGTACAGGGCATATCGCAAAGATATGACAGTGAGTGCGGGAGAGGCACGGATTTTGAATAGATTGAACGGGCAACGTCGAAATTGCCGTCTTTTACCGCCATACATAAGGAGCGGCAGTCAACACGGAGCGGGCATGCCGCCATGGCCGCCGGCGGCTTTTCCTGGATACACCGGTCCTCCAGTTCAAGGAGCTGATCTTTGCTAAGAATATCCATCGCGTTCTCCTTTGCTTGCTGACTTTATCGTATCACGATGAGGGCCAATTAAAACAGAAGAGCGGGCTGTTTTAACAGCCCGCTCCGTCACGTAAGCCATCTGCTTACCATTGGGTGAGCCGGACGATTGTCAGACCCACCCAGATGTAATCGCTTAAGCGAGTTCGTCGATTGCCGCCTTGACAACATCGGGCGTTGCGGGCACAACTGTGATCCGCGCGCCGGACGCGTTGTAGATGGCGTTCAAAATTGCCGGATGCGGCGCCGTCAGTGGTGCTTCGCCACAGCCGGCCGCTCCGTAAGGTCCAAACGGTCTCGCAGTCTCAACGTAATCGATGATGATCTCGTCGGGGATGTCCTCAATGTAGGGGATTCCGCAACCGAGCAATGAGATGTGTTTCTCGTAGTCTTCCATATTTTCCGTGAGAGCCAGTCCGATGCCCTGAGCAATACCACCGGTAATCTGTCCGTCGACAACCGATTTGTTGATGATCGTGCCGACGTCGGGAATGGTAGTAAAGCGGATTACACGAACTTTGCCAGTCTCCATATCGACCTCAACCTCAGGAATGAATAGTTCGTACATATAGACGCTGAATGGGTCTCCCTGGGCTGTGTCAAGCGAGCAATTCGTGAAGTCAGACGCGACCCAGCTGCCCTCATAGCACACGGGAATGTTCTCGGCGACCATCGCCTCGTAGTCACGATACGTTCCGTCTTCACGGCGCATCGCGTTGACGAGCATCCGGCAAGCGGCAACAATAGCGTTACCGACCATGACGTTCGAGCGACTACCGCCGGCGGGACCGGAGTTAGGGGTTAGCCCAGTATCATTTTTAATGAGTTTGATCTGCTCTGGCGTGAAGCCGGCTTCACGAAGTGTACCGTGTGCCATGCTGAGTGTTCCGATGTCAGCGCCCTGGCCGTGATCTTCCCACGAGTCAAGGACAGTGACTGTATTGTCCGCATTCAACTGAACGTTAGCAGCTGAAGAATCTGCGCCGTCAAGACCGCAACCGTAAATCCCCTGCGATACTCCGACGCCGTATCTGTAGCGGCCGTCTGACTTGGCGTTTAGTTCTGCAACACGCGCTTTCGCTTCCTCATAATAGGGACGCGCACGGTCGTACATCTCCTCGAGGCATAAAACGTCCGGTGTTTGTCCGGTCGGCGTTGTGTCTCCCTCACGGTAGATGTTGCGGTAACGGAGCTCGAAGGGATCCATGCCCATCTGATCGGCCAGGATATCCAGGCAGATTTCACTGCCCATGTAGCTCTGCGGTGATCCGAAGGCGCGGAATGCCGAACCCCAGATGTGGTTGGTGCAAACGGTCTGGCTCTTGTTTCTGATGTTGTTGATGTTATATCCCGCACCGGTAAATTGTGACAGACGCATCGTCAACAGGTCGCCGAACTCAGAGTACGGACCGTGATCAATGTAGTTATCGCCCCAAAGTGCCAGCAGCTTGCCATCTTTATCAGCCGCCATCTTGACGTGCATGAATCCAGGCGAACGCTTGCCTGTATAGGTGATCTGTTGATACATATCGTAGACAAGGGAGCAGGGACGACCGTCGAGCGCAAGACACGCGACGCCAAGCAATGCTTCCATCGTCGGCGAGAACTTATAACCGAATGTGCCGCCGGCCGGGTTCTGAATGAGGCGGAGTTTTTCCGGCTCAACGCCGATTCCGGCTACGATCATTGCGTGGTGGAGATGGATGCCAATGCTCTTCGAATGAATCGTCAGGCGTCCTTCGTCATCGATATAGGCAGACCCACAGTCCGGTTCAAGTACAAGGTGAGGCTGGCGCGAGCAGAACGATTCAACCTCAGCCACGTGAGGGGCCGTCTCAAAGATCGGGTCAACTTCATCACCCTTGATGCAGTTTGTCTCGTAGTACACGTTCGGTGTACCCGGATGGATCTCGATCGCGTCATCCGCCATCGCACTCATGGCATCCATATAGGCCGGGAGTGGTTCGATGTCAACGACGACCTTTTCAGCCGCTGCCCTGGCATGTTCAACGGTATCCGCCGCAACGATCGCGATCGCGTCGCCAATCTGGAATACTTTCTCGTCGCAGAGAATGGGGCGATCCCAACCGTCACCCTTGTTATTCGGGAACGTAATAAGACCGGAGATACGATTTTTGCCAATAACATCTTTGTGTGTGATGACTTTGTATACGCCAGGCATTTCTTCGGCTTCCGAGTAGTCGATCCCTTTCAAAATCCCGTGCGGAATCTTTGACTGGACCAGTGCCAGACGAGCTGTGTTCGATGGCATTTGAAGCGCGATGTCTGCGCCAAAATCCCATGTGCCGGTCACTTTCGCGAGAGCTGAAGGGCGTGCGTAGGTAGTACCGATAATCTTGTTATCGGTCGGCTTGAACAGAAGATCTTCTTTTTTCATCTCACCGCGCATCACTTTGGCCGCATCCAAAACAGCGTCGACCAGAGGCTTATAGCCTGTGCAGCGGCAAACGTTGCGGTGAACCTGGAACCAGTGACGAATTTCCTCTCTCGTCGGATCGGGATTTTCCGCAAGCAATACTTTGGCTGACATGATGAATCCCGGGGAGCAAAAGCCGCACTGCGCGCAGCCGTGTGCCATCCAGGCGACCTGCAATGGGTGCAGGCAATCGGGCGTTCCAATGCCTTCAATGGTCTCGATGACCGAGAAATCAGGAACACGACTCATTTTGTGAATGCAAGACCTGATCGCTTTCCCGTTGAGGACAACAGTACAGGCTCCACATTGGCCTACTTCGCAGCCAACCTTACAGCCGGTGAGCAATAACTGCTCACGGAGCACCTTGGCGAGCGAAATGTCTGGATCTACGATCAATACGCGCTGAACGCCATTGATAGTGATATGCAATTTTTTCATTCTGGAAACACCTCCTACTTCATCGTTCGTGTTGAACGGATGGTATCAATAGTATCTATGTATCATTATTACTGGACGCCATTCTACTGTCAAGTTAACCGAGCCAGACAACCCCGCAGCTTGTATTTCTTGGTAGATTCACAAAAACTTGTGGCATGCCCGTAAATCATGCCAGGGTGGTGGTTTAGCCATGCTATTGCTCTTATTTCTAATATTCCGAGCAGTTGGGAACAGTCCTTCACTATATTTACCGATATCTAACGATATATTATTCCAGAATGGCGCTCTATATTCGCATCTTCCATTTTCAATAAATGCATAACGTCGCAATCATGTGTTATTTAAATACAACTCGCTCTCCCTACATTCTTACCGCACAGCTGAGAACAACATTCTTTCTGCGAACCGGTATTGTTTGTGAGATAATGAGAAACAACGGTGACAATTGCCTACAGATGTGCTCCCAAATCGAGGTGTTAATTATGGATGACAAGCTTAACGAATTGAAAATATGGATCCAACAATGGTTCGAAAGCCAGGCAGCCGGTATCGACTGTCTTATTCCCAAAATGTGGGAGGCCATTGGTCAGATCGTGAATGAATTGGAATCTGACCTACCCCCTCTCATCAGTATTTCTGCTGAGCAAGTGCAACTCCTTGTGACTGATGATGAGACCGGCCGATCTTTCCATCGATCAATCCCTTTGGATTATTTAGAGACCAGCAACGGAATAACTCTCGCAGGCGAAACATATGCGGCTCAACCCACGCAGATCGTTTTTTTAACTGAGTTTGCCCTTGGAAAACTTGTCGAACTACAAGGTCAGGACGGCGATCACGACCACGACCATTACCATGATCATCATGACTAAAAAATATAAATCGTGATAAAAAAATATTTCTGGATTTTCTTCATTTCAATGGTTCCTCTGATCGAAATAAGGGGAGCCGGTCTTTACGCGAGCGCGCATGCAATGCCGCCCCTCCCTTCTTTGGCGGTTGCTCTTCTCGGCAATATGCTTCCTGTTCCGTTTATTTTTTATTTTGCTAGAAAATTCCTTGCTTGGGGGCAGGATAAACCCTGGATCGGCCGAATATGCTCTTTCTTCCTAGACCGCGGCGAATCGGCGGGGCAGAAACTTCTTAAAAAAGCAGGGCGCGGACTCTATTTCGCACTCTTTCTTTTTGTCGCTATTCCGCTTCCGGGAACCGGAGCATGGACCGGAGTACTTGCATCCAGCATCCTGGATATGGATTTCAAGAAAAGTGTGCTCGCTACCATCGCAGGCGTAATGTGCGCAGGTGTCATCGTTTACCTTTTGACGAGTGGCATTATCGGTGCGGGATCGGTCATCGTAAAATGAGCGACATCTTAATGGCAGATGTTAACTTCGGCCTCTGAGCCGGCGCCATCCCTCGGATGACGCCAACACAGAGATAACCCAATAACTCCTCAAGGGCTAACGACTCTCAACACCTTTAATCTTTTTCTTTGTAACGATAATAATTCCAAACACACCGAACAGTGATGCGGCGCCAACGAGTATGAGCCCTATGCCGGGCAACACTTCACCTGTCGGAGGAACAGTAATCAATTTATTAGACACGGTCAATTCAACTGTTGCCACTTTGTCCGACAATATGAAATCGATTGCTTGATTGAGCCGGCTGTACCCCGCCGGTGATTTGATCTCCTTGAGACTGTATTGGCCGAATGGAAGGCCGATAATATCGATTGTCCCATTACAGTCACTTGCAACCGTATCGGTTTCACCTGTCGTATCGGCAATGTACATGTCATCTTCGACCCTGTAACGAATCAGCTCGAGCTCATCATCCTCTTTTAATCCAAAGATCTGAAACTCTGCACCTTCAAGGGTCTGAGTCAGGTCAGCCGTGGACACTTTAGTAATAACGAGTCGTGCCGGTTGATTTGTAAATTCGGTAACACCGTCCACCGATCCATAGATGTCGACCGTGAATTTGAATTCGCCTTCGTCTAAGACATAGCCGTCTGGCGCGAGTATTTCCTTGAAAATGTACCTTCCTGCAGGTAGACCTTCTGCTATCGCGTTACCATTACAATCTGTCGCGAGAGCGCAAAGAACCTCGCCTTGTTCATCGCAGATCTCAACCACAGCACCTGAAACAGGTGCTCCTGTGACATGATCTGTCTTCGCGATCGTCACATTAGTTTTTCTGTTCTCAAGCACAATTTCAATGGGACTGCGCACTGACGTGGTGGTCGAAACAACAAATGGATACGGTTTCAAGCATTCGTAACCTGATTTCGCCTCCAGCTCGATAAGTTGATAACCACCGGTCGGAATACCATAGATGAGAATTGATCCGTTCTCATTCGTCATCATATCCGCTACGCCTTCAACTTTCGCGAGACTGCCGCACATATACGCCTCTGTTTCTTCGTCGAAAACAAACTCAAGACGTTCTCCCTCAAGGTTTTCAATCCCGAACCGAATGCCCTCCAGCGGTTCACCCGTCGCCGCGTCTTTTTTCAAAATATTGACCTGCGTCAAGGAATCCCTCATTACAACCGCTTGCACTTCGCCCGTACTCGCGACCGTAAATTCGATGGTTTCCGTAACTGCGTAGCCCAAAGGTGCGATCGTCTCCTGCAGCACGTAAGTTGTTCCAATTTTCAGCTGTTTGATGAAATGTGGCTCCTCGTCGGAAATCCATTCGTCAACGATCACGCTCGAACCTTTTTCAAACAGCTTGAGAGTTGCCCCTGGAAGTTCATCGTCACCTGTGATGCTCTTCTTGGATATTGCGACTATAGTCGGCATGTTGCCGATCTGCTGGTCGAATATTCGACCGATAAGGTCTACATCCACATAGTTTGTGTCGCATGTTATCTCAAAGTGTACGTCGGCGGCCGGAATGTAACCCTCCGGCGCTTTGACTTCAACAAGCCGGTAGCGACCGGCCTCAAGCAGCTCATCCGAAACAGCTTCGCCGTTTTCATCCGTCACAAGGACTTCCGACCACGGCGCTTGACCGTCTTCAGGATCTATTATCCTCAAGGAGATCTCTTTTTCCTCGACCACTTTGAATTCGGCTCCAGACAAAGGTAAATCAGTCTCGCTGTCCATTTTTTTCAACCGGAGCCTAAGCTGTATTTTCTCATTGTGAATGATTAAATCGATTGTCATTTCGCTGGTAGCAACCGCGACCTCATACTCCTCTTCATTTAGATAATAGCCGTCGGGCGCTCCTATCTCTCTGACAATGTACGTGCCGTAACGAAGATCCGGCGTCAACGCAAAACCATCTCTGTCACTTATTAGGTAAGGAATCGGATTCCCCAACAAATCAACGGCAGGGGTCTCGTTTGCGCCAAGCAACTCAAACACAGCACCTTCAACCGGCACCGCGTCATCTTTTGAGCGTTTGATGATCCGTATCTTTCCATGAATCGGATCATTTTCTACCTCGATTGTCGTCCTGACAACGGAAGTGTTCATATCTGCGTATGTGAGTTCTGCCGTGTAGACCGTGCTATTGGATTGATAGCCTTCGGCTGGAATTGTCTCACGTAAAGTGTACGTGCCGATTGGAAGTAGTTTGGTCGTTGCCTTGCCATCGATACCGGTCGTGATCACATCCACGATTTTCCCTTCCGCGTCTTTGACTTCAAAAGCTACCTCTCCAATCGGCTCCTTGCTTATCGAATCTTTCTTAATCACCTCGATCCTTCCTTGAGCTCGGTTGTTATGAAATTCGACAGTCGCTAAACCGCCCTGCGTGAGCTTGACGCTTTTCACGTTCGTATCAACAAGATAAGGGTCAGGGACTGAAACCTCCCGCACATAGACAGTCGCTCCGTTATTTATCAAAAAACTGTTTGGCACAGTGCTCCCGTCCGCTCCTGTATTTAATCGGATTGATGTTTTTGCAGGGAACGTTGGATCCTGTGAGAGATCAAAGACAGTTCTTGCCACGGCTAACCCAGTTACGGCATCTTTTTTTATAATCTTGACAAGCCCGGAATTAGACGTATTTTTGATCGGTGAATCCCAATAGATGCCATTGATTGTGTCAGACTCAACGGTGAAAGTTTTTGGGGTTGGATCGATCGAATAGCCCGGCGGAGCTTTCGTCTCGATCAATGTATATACTCCGGGTGAATATGTTTTTGTTGAAGTGTAAGCATCTGAAGTCATCACAATCTGCTGTGTCGAGCCATCAGGGCGTGTCAGCCTGAACTCAGCGCCTGAAAGACCCTCTCCGCTGTTTGCATCCGTTTTCCTGAAGCGGAAACCTCCCGCGTCAATCTGTCGCAATGCGGGAAGTAGTCTGTACACTTCTTTGATAAAATA
>LSQX01118300.1_pt3 | contig 20212 bp, 16 predicted proteins | sample 654561 | NCBI WGS metagenome assembly LSQX01 (sample SAMN04489861, study PRJNA283612) | anaerobic digester metagenome | isolation source: 4 biogas reactors fed with cattle manure at either 37C or 55C with and... | place: Denmark: Kongens Lyngby | collected 2014 | reverse complement strand
GTTTTACAAAAAAGTGGTGCCAGGTCTTGAAAATGTGCATTAGTTTTTAGTTTCACATGTTGGCAGGCAGAAAAATAGCGAATGCCCTCAAAAGAGGTTTCAAGACTCTCTTGTGGGGGCATTCGTGCATACTTTTAATACAATTGCACATTTTCAAGACCTGGCACCACTACAGGTTGTTGATGTCGGTCATTTGTTCTACGTCGTAAAGGCTGCTGGCGATGGAAAGGTTGGTGGCGATTCCTTTTTCAATAAGGGGAGAGAAGAGGTTGGCGCCGCCGTATATGACCATGTAGCCTTTGTTGCGGTCTTTTGAGCTGATGCGATATGAGGGGGGAATGAGCCCGCCATGGAAAATGAGACCTGAAAAGATAGATGGATCAAGGTGCGCCAGGGCTTCTTGAAGTTCTTTGTATAAGAATGATGGAAAGGTCTTGATGGCAGCGGTAACAAGCCCCTCCCCGGTTTCTGCCAGACGGCAGACAGATGTGTATCGCCCTCGAATGAGGATTTCTCCAGGGCTGAGGGTTGTTCCTGTATGAGATATGATCTCTGTAAATCCCCGGGGAGTGAAGTTTTTGAGGCTGTAAAGACCTGTTGCCGAGGTTTCCACATAGATTCCTTTCTTCTGAAGAGCCACATCGTAATTCCTGGATGATACGCAGACAAGACCTACATACTTGTCAGGAAGGTCGCACTTCCACAGCTTTTCCGGTTCTTTTGAAATGCCGAGGAGAGACGATACCCATACGTTTGTAAAAGCAGCCTTTTTAAGTTCTTGCAAGGCGATTGATAGCTTGTTCTTTTCTAGAAGGAGGCAGTTGGCGACGATGAAGCCCTTCTTTTTTTCCCCATTGAAAGAGTAAAAAGAAGAAAGTTTTTCAGTTTCGAAGGATGGAGTGCCAACGCGGTCGAAAACGAAGAGCATTTTTGCTTCGCTGATTCCTTTTTCGGTAAGGTAAGCCCCTCTGTTTCCCTTTCTCTTCACAAGGTTCTCAGATTCCATGTTTGAAAGATGATACCGTACCGTTCTGGAGTCGAGGTCGAATCCTCGCTCTCCGAGCTGGCTGCGTATATGGCTTGATGACTGAATGCCGTCAGAGAAGTAGAGGATGCGTAGAATCTCTATAACTGTGGCCGCATATTTTTCATTGGCAAACATGAGTGAAACTCCTTTGCTGGTTTTGCTACTATTATACGTAAAATTTTGCATTTTAAAGCCCTCTCTATTTTCGGAAGTTGCTATCCGATGAAATAAATTAAAAATTTTCTTTTTTGCGCCGTGTTTGCGCCAAACACCCCTATTTTAGCCTTTTGATAGCTATTAAACCCGCACTATTTGAAGTTGACAAAAGAGTCTGAGTATATTAACCTATAGCCAAACGGAAGTCAATTTCCGAAAATAGAGGAGGGAATGTTGTGGAAAAATGTTCGCTTCTCGTGTCTACCGGCAACTTGGGCGATAACATTATCGAAGAAGAATCCTTTTACGAAGGTGTGAAGCATCATATCGACTGTTTCGCAGCCGATGCGGGAACAGCCGATGCCGGCCCCACCTTTTTAGGAGCCAACAAGCCCCACAACCCAATTGAATGGGAAAGACACGACCTTGAAGTAATGCTTGTGGAGTCAAGAAAAAAGAATGTTCCCATGATTGTTGGATCATGCAGCACCACTGGAACAGACAGAACTGTGGATTTGTACGCCGACCTTATTCGCGATATAGCAAAAGAACATCGCCTCGCCCCCTTCAAAATGGCCCTTATCTATTCTCAAGTGGACAAAAATGAACTGTTAAAACGTGTAGAAAACGGAGACACTGAACCTCTTGAAGCAGATTTTCCCCTTACGAAAGAAGTAATTGAGCAGACGACGAATGTAACTGCCAGTATGGGTATTGAACAGTTTGTTTATGCCCTTGAGCAGGGAGCGGATGTAATTATGGCCGGCCGGGCCTGTGACGATGCCGTTTTGGCAGCCTATCCCATCTTTAAGGGTTTTGACAGAGGGATCAGCCTTCATATGGGGAAAGCGGCGGAATGCGCCTCTCTTGTCTGTTGGCCCCAGATGGTGAAAGAGTCGATTATTGCCACTGTCCATCCAGACCATTTTACAATCGAGCCCATGCATCCGAAACAGCAGGCAACGCCACACAGCCTTGCGGCCCACTCTATGTACGAGCGAACGAATCCCTTCGTTCAGGGGTTGCCCGGCGGAATTCTCGATATGCATGAGAGCGTTTATGAGTCTGTTACCGACCGTATCGCCAAAGTATCGGGAAGCAAGTTTGTTTCTTCTCCCGACGGAAGCTATAAGGTGAAACTGGAAGGGGCCGGCGAAGCGGGGCACCGTGTCTATCACTTTGTTGGAATCCGCGACCCCAGGGCCATCGATAATATCGACATGATTCTTGAAGACACGAGAAAGAAAGTGTCTCACATTATTGGGCCTTCCCGGGACAAAGACTATGATCTCTATTTCCACGTATATGGCCGAAACGCCGTTATGAGAGAGTATGAGCCCGTTATAAAAACCCAGGCCCATGAGCTGGGAGTTTTTATAGAAGTGGTTTCTCAAGATCTGGATCTTGCCACCACTGTGGCAAAGTGCGCCAAGTTCCGTTTCTTCTATATGAGCTACCCTGGCCAGATGAACTCATCGGGCGGCTCTGTGGCCCTTCTTACCGACGAACCCCTTTATCCTCAGAACAAGTGTTATCGGTGGACCATCGATCATCTGCTGACCCTCAAAGATCCACTGGACAGCAAAATCTTTAAATATCATTTTGAGACGGTAGGGGGTTAGTAATGACTCAAACACTTGATGTAAATGCCACCTATCTTTCAAAATTAAGCCGATTCTATGGCGATAGGGGGGCTTCCCCCATACCGGAAGCAGTTCTTGATAAAGCTCGCCGCGTTCTAGTGGATTTTCTTTCGGAAGTAGCGGCCGGACACAAAACAGGAGAGTTTCCTGCCCTCTGCGCAGAGTACCTCATTTCCCTTGGCGGGGCTCCGGAATCCACCATCCTTTGTCATGGAAGCAAGGTTCCTGCTATTAATGGAGCGTTGGCCCTGGGAGCTCTGGGGCATTCCATAGAGCTTGATGACGGCCATCGGTGGGGAACATGCCACCCTGCAGTGGCTATTATTCCGGCTGCCCTTGTGATGGCAGAACGGGAAGGATCTGACTTTACCAGCCTTCTTCGGGCCATTGTGGTGGGGTACGATGTAATGCTTCGGGCGGCGAGAGCCATTAACCCTTCCCATCTGAAGTGGGGATTTCATTCTACAGGTACATGCGGATCCCTTGGCGCTGCCGCTGCCTGCGCCAGCCTTAAGAATTTCGGCCCTGAATCTTTTGCCTACGCTGTTGCACTTGGAGGGCTGCAAAGCGCCGGACTTCAGGAGATGCTTCACGACCATCCGGGAATCAAGCCACTTCAGCCGGGCAAGGCCGCCATGGCGGGAGTATTGGCAGCAGACCTCGTTGATCGGGGAGCGAAAGGGCCCAGGTCTCTTTTCGAGGGAGAGCACGGTTGGTTAAAGGCCATGTGCCGCAACGAATTTTCTGAAGAAGCCCTCATGGGAGAGCTGGGAGATCGGTGGGAGATTATGTACACCTATACCAAGCTTTATCCTACCTGCCGCCACTGCCACGCTGCCATCGACCTGGCCAAAGAGGGGAAACAGGCTCTTGGCCTCACCCTTGACGATATTGAATCCATCCACGTAAAGACCTATGCCCTGGGGATTGCGGAAGTGGGACGGATCTTTACCCCCGCTACCTTTGAAGAAGCCATGTTTAGTCTTCCATTCTCCGTGTCTATTGCCCTTGAGCGGGGCCATGTGACTCTGCGGGATTATGACGAAAAAACTCTGAAGAACGAGAAACTTCGCCAAACCGCCCTGAAAATGAACCTCGAAGAAGATGAAGCCATGAACCGCATCTATCCAGAGGAGCGGGGAGCCTGGATGAGAATTGAGCTCAAGGACGGACGTTCTTTTGAAAAGCATATTCCCGTAGCCAAGGGAGAGCCTGAAAATCCAGTGAACGATCAGGATCTTTTAGAGAAACTTCAGGGCATGGTGAATGTGTATTACCCGGCAGAATTTTTAGCGGGCTTGTGGGATCTGTGTGTGGAAAGACCCATAGACTCAGTCGCCTATGGGGAAATAGTTGACCATTTCGGGAGGTTCCACTCATGAAAACAAAAAATATATGTGATTTAGCCAGAACGGTTCGCAGCAAGAATGCGGGGAGCTTTATGATTACCCTCGAGATTATCTTCAGTGACCGTTCAATCTATGAAAAAGTGAAACAAAGCGGTGTCGTTACTCAAGAAGCCATTGCCCGGGCCTACGATGTGCCAACAGAAAAAGTGCTTGATTTTATGTTCTTCGATCCCGGGATGGGTATTAAGGCCAATATTCGGCGGTCGATAGCCAGCGGAGGTCCTTCAGAAACAGACGTGTACGGGTGCCAGCAGTATGCCCCACTCTTCTCTCTGGAGGTTCCCTGGGATGAGTGACAAAACCTTTTCGAGGAAGCTGGCGGAATTTGCCGCTGATACATCCTTTTCAAGCCTGCCTGAAGCTATTGTTCATCAGGCACGACGGTGTCTTCTCGATACTGTGGGTGTGATCATTGCTGGCTCAGCCATGGCAGATTCGGCTCAGGCCATTCAGGGTTTTGTCAAAAAATGCGCCCCTGCCGGCAAGGCATCGGTGATCGGAACACTCCTTAAGACTGATAGCGCTCATGCCGCTCTTGCCAATGGAGTAGCGGCCCATGCCCTGGAGCTCGATGACGGGTCAAAGTATGCGACCTACCATCCCGGGGCTTCTATGATTCCAGCTGCATTGGCTCTTGCGGAAGAGCGGGGAGCCACTGTGGAGGATGTACTTCTTGCCATTGCGTTGGGGTATGAAGTTTCTCTTCGAATTGGCACCTCGGTTAACCCCTCCCACTATCTTAAGGGCTTTCACCCCACGGGAACGGTGGGAACCTTTGGCACCACAGTGGTGAGTGCCAGCCTGCTGGGGCTGAATGCGGACGAGCTTGTTTCGGCCATTGGCATTGTTGGCAGTCTGGCCTCAGGTATTAACCAGTACGAAATCGACGGCTCTTTTGTGAAACACCTTCACCCGGGCAATGCGGCGCGAAACGGCATGTTTGCCGCCCTTCTCGCTCAAAATGGCTTTACGGGGCCAGAAGAAATTCTTGAAGGCCGTCTGGGCTTCGCCCACTGTTTTTCAGATACCTTCAATCCTTCCATTCTTGAAAAAGACCTTGGCGAGAAGTGGGAATTCCAGAAAATATACTTCAAACCTTACTGTTCATGCCGGTATGTTCATTACGCTGTTGAGGCTGTGGAAAATATTTTAAGGGGGCACCCCATGACGATGGATGACATTCAATCCATTCGGGTGCTGACCCACAAAAATGCCAAACAGGGTTCAGATATTCCCGACTACCAGACAGTGCTTCACGCCAGACTGAGCCTTCAGTACGGCATGGGTTCCATGATCGTGCGGGGAAGAGCCGGTCTCCAGGAATACACGGAAGAGAGTATTAAAGACGAGAGGGTTAAAAAGATAGCTTCTCTTATAGAAATAGAGGCAGATCCCGAGATTCAGAAGACCTATCCTGAAATACGAACCACCATTGTAGAAATAACCGATACCGACGGGCAGATTTTTGCGTCAAGGGTGGATTATGCCAAGGGAGATCCCCTTAACCCCATGTCTGATGAAGATTTGATGGATAAGTTCAGGGATGTGACTCAGACCGTTCTGACGGCTGGGCGGCAGAAAAAAGTTATGGACTGGATAATGGATGAAGGCACTTTAACGAATCCGGTTCAAGAACTGACCGACATGCTTCTATGGTAATGGCAGTACGATCACGTGCAGCATCTGAAATAAGATCAGGTGAATTATAAGGAGGAGAAGCAAGATGGCAGACAGAATTAATGAAGGTCTTTCTCAATTTATCGCACAGCTCAAATATGAAGATATCCCCGTTGAGGTCACAACCCATTTGAAGAACATTCTGCTGGATTCCTATGGATGCGGTCTCTTTGGTTCCACCACTCCATGGATGAAGATCTATAAAGACGTACTTTTGAAAATGTCTGACAGGCAGGAAGCCTCTGTTTGGGGTACGAATGTTAAGACATCGGTTACATCGGCCATGATGCTCAACGGTTCTGCCATCAATTCCTTTGAGCTTGATGATACCCACACCGACGGCATCATCCACGTCTCCACAGGTGTTCTTGGCTGCATTACAGCCTTTGCCGAAACCCTTGGCACTGTTTCGGGAAAAGATTTTCTCACCGCCGCGGTTCTGGCCTTTGAAGTGGCCTGCCGGGTAGCGGCTCCCATTGGTATGGAGCTGGCCCATCAGGGCTTTAACAATACGGGTACGTGCTGCCCCTTCGGTTCTGCCGCAGGGGTGGGGAAGATGCTGGGGCTGAGCAAAGATCAGATGATCCACGCCATGGGCATTACCGGAAACTGGTCGAGCGGATTGCAGGCTGTACAGTTCGCTTCCATGGCCAAGCGAATAGTTCCCTCCAAGTCTTCTGAAGGGGCCATTATTGGATGTCTGCTGGCTAAAGAAGGCTTTACCGGCATCGAGGATGTTTTTGAGAATAAATTCGGCGGGTTCTACAACTGCTTTACAGACGATATCTATAACGTAGAGCGCACAGCTGGAGAACTGGGAGAGCGGTGGGAACTCCTTGGCATAGGCCTGAAGTTCTACTCCACTTGCCGAAGCAAACATTCCACCATCGATACGCTGCGGAGATTCAAACAGGAGCACCCTGAGATCAATCCCGACGACGTGAAAAAGATCAGGGTTGGAACCACTTCCATTACACATAAATATTCGGTGAACGCTGACGCCATTACCAGTGTTGTAGCGGCCCAGCTGAGCCACCCCTACGTATGCGCCGTGACCATGCTTGAAGGAAACGCCTTTGTGGATCAGTTTAACGAAGAAAAGATCCGCGATCAGAGGATTCTCGAGTACGCCAAAAAAGTCGAGGTATATCCCGACGAAGAAATTGAGAATCTGCCAAGAAACCTTCGTTATACAGTGAAGGTCCAGATCGAACTCAACGACGGCCGTGTCTTCAATCTGAGAACAGAATATCCCAAGGGACACCCGCTGAATCCCTTTACAGAAGAAGAGCTTCTTTGGAAATTCGATTCTCTGGCGGGGAAGGTCTTTGATTGCGCAGACCGGCGGAAGAAGATTGTTGACGCTGTGATGCATCTTGAAGATCTTGATAACGTGAAAGTTCTGACAAATCTTCTTAGAAAAGAGGCGTAAGTATGGGGCGGGGGAAGACCATTGTTGAAAAAATAATATCATCTCACTGTGGTCAGGATGTGCGGGCCGGAGATATTGCTGTGGTCAATGTAGATCTTGCCATGGCCCACGACAGCACGGCTTCCCTGGCGATTCAGGCTTTCCGCGAATATGGGGAACCTCACATTTGGGATGCTTCCCGTCTGGTGTTTGTGCTTGATCACGCCGTTCCCTGCCCTAATGAGCAGGCGAGCCGCCTTCACTCCCTCATGCGGGACTTCGCCAAGGAACAGAATGTGCGTCTTTTCGAGGTTGGGGAAGGGGTTTGCCACCAGCTTCTTGTGGAAAAGGGACTCGTGGTTCCCTCAGAGATCGTGCTGGGATGCGATTCACACACCTGTACCTATGGAGCCATGAACGCTCTCTCTTTTGGAATTGGTTCCACTGACATGAGCGGAGTGATGCTCACAGGACAGCTTTGGCTGAAGGTGCCGGAGACGCTGAAGATAGTTTACAGTGGAGCCATGGGCAAAGGAGTGACCGCGAAAGACGTAATGCTCTACACCATTGGCAGACTGGGATTTGATGGGGCCGATTACCTGGCCATCAGCTTTACAGGAAAAACTATTGCCGATATGGAGATCTGTGATCGTATGACCATGTGCAATATGGCCATTGAGTGCGGGGCGAAAGCCGGAATTATGGAGTGTGACGAAAAAACGTCCGCCTATCTGACTGGCAGAACCCATAAAAGCTACACCCCTATTTTTGACGATGCAGACGCTGTTTACCACAATGTGATGGAAATAGACGTTAATGCCATTGGGCCGCAAGTCGCCTGTCCCCACGCCGTTGACAACGTTCATCCAGTGGAGGATGTGGCGGGGAGAGAGGTGCAGCAGGTATTTATCGGAACATGCACCAATGGAAGACTTGAAGATTTACGAGCAGCTGCGGCTATTTTGCGAAAGGGAAGGGTGAACCCCAACTGTCGCCTGATCATAGGGCCGGCATCGCGGCAAATCTTTCTCGAGGCGGTTAAAGAAGGTCTTGTGGAAACATTCCTTAAAGCGGGAGCTACTCTTATCCCTCCAGGCTGCGGTCCCTGTCCCGGAACCCATTTAGGAGTGCCTGGAGATGGCGAAACGGTGCTTTCTACGGCCAATAGGAACTTCAAGGGGCGGATGGGGAACAATAAAGCCTCTGTCTATCTGGCTTCACCTGTAACCTGTGCTGCTTCGGCCTTAAAGGGATGCATTACTGATCCCCGAGAGTTTCTTGAAATGGGGGATGTACGATGATTCAGGGACAGGCCCATATCTTTGGCGACAATATAAATACCGACTACATCATCGCCGGTAAATACACCAAAACCCTCGATCATACCGTTTGGGTGGAACACCTTTTCGAAGACATTTCACCCGGGTTCAGCAAGAAGATACAGCCTGGGGATTTTGTTGTGGCCGGTCGAAATTTCGGGTGCGGTTCCTCAAGAGAGCAGGCGCCTGTAGCATTGAAATATGCCGGAGTAGGGGCTGTTTTAGCGAAATCCTTTGCACGCATATTCTTTAGAAACGCCATAAATCTTGGGGTTCCTGTTATAGTATGTAATACCGACGATATCCATGACCTCGATCAATTGCGCATTGATCTCTCTACTCAAAGAATCTTCAATCTCACTACAAACCAGATAATACCTATGGAACCGCTTCCTGATGTAATGATCCGAATTCTTTCCGCGGGGGGGTTAACCCCTTACTTAAAACAGCATAAGTCTTTTGACATATCGGGCCGTCGCTGATGGCACGGCCGCTATTGATGATTATGCTACCATGAAGAAGAAGGAGGGACGCTTATAAGGAAGGCAAAAGACGAAGCACAGTGCAGGAAGGCTGAAAAAGCTTGGGTGCTTGAGGCTTTTCCGTGGTTTTCCACGGAACAGAGATGTTTTTTAAAAGGGAAAAAAGGGGGAAACACAATGCAGAAAAGTAGAAAGATGTTGCTTCTTGGGTGTCTGCTAGTGCTCTTCTCTTTCGTCGTTGCAGGAGCAGGCTATGGCCAAACGAGTTTGAATATGGGCAGTACGTCCTCTTCTTCCGGTGTCTATGCATGGTGCGTAGCCGCCGCCAACGTGGTCAACAAAGCGAATGTTGGGCTTAATGTGACTGTTGTTGAAAGTGGAGCCGGTATTGATAACCTGAAGAAAGTTCGCGATGGTGTTTTTGACTTTGCTATGTGCATCGACTTGCCGTCTACCCTTCAGCTCTATGAGGGAACAGGGGCTTTTGAAGGGGAAAAACCCTACCAAGATGTTCGCTGGCTATTTTTGAGAAACGTATTTGCCGACCGTCTCTATGTTAGGGAAGATGCCAAAGTTACCACCTTTAAAGATCTTGCTGGAAAACGGTTCTGCCCGGGCATTCCCGGCTCTGCTTCAGCTTCTTACGTTATGGAGTACAACGACATTACAGGGGCCAATATCAACCTTATGCCCATGTCCTATGGGGATGCCGTCAATGCCCTTAAGGAAGGCCGTATTGTTGGTCTTCAGAAGTCAAGCGGGTTAACTTCTATGGATGCGTCCCTCATAGAAGTGAATATTACAACGCCCCTTACGGTTATTGGCTATTCCAAGGATGACATTGAGAAAATACGGGAAAAGATACCTAGCATGAGCTTCCTTGAAACTCAAAAAGGCTCTATATCCCAGCTTCCAGATGTGGGCCCAATTTGGGAAGAGTGCCCTATCGCTGGAGCGGTAGCCAGCACCAGAATGTCAGAAGAAGTGGCTTATAACATCGTTAAAGCCTATGTGGAAGGGTTTGAAGAAGTTGCAGCGGCCTACGGGGCCGTCAAGGGATGGGATCCTGTTGCAGACTACTTTAAATTCGCAACAGAAGATGCCTTTGTTCCTGCCCACCCAGGTCTTATTCGTTACGCCAAAGAAAAGGGCATAGAGGTTCCAGAGTTTTTCCTTCCACCAGAATACAAGAAATAGACTTTATGAGAGCGGGAAACAGAAGGTTTAAACGCCTCGCTGTTTCCCGCACCCTCGTCGGCAGCGCATGAGTTAATAGAGGGGGGAAGAAAGGGTGAATGTGCGAAATTTTTTAAATAAACATATGAATCACTTTTTATTCTGGAGCGGTATCGTCTTTTCTCTAACCCAGCTGATTGTACCCATGTTTTTTCAGAATTTGCTCGACATTCAGGTGCGAGCTCTTCATGTGACCCTGGGCGTATCTATAGCTTTGCTCTGTTTCCCATTTCGTCAAAGGGAAGGTCAAGAACATGAGCGTTCTTTCATATGGGATGTTTTTCTGATTGCTGTCATTGTTCTCGCCTGTTTTAATGTTGTGGTAAAGGCCCTTGATATTTACATGAAGCCTGGAGGAGCCACATCGCTGGATTTGCTTCTGGGAACTGCTCTTCTGATCATTGTATTAGAGGCGGCTCGTCGCACCGTTGGAGCGGCCATACCCATACTCGTCGCAATGCTTTTTGTCTATATCTATGTGGCGCCCTATTTAGGGGGGCTCTGGAAAATTCGGGGTTTATCTTTTAATTTTATTATGAATTCCGTGTATTATTCTCCCCTTGGATTGTTTGGCAGTGTGACAGGAATGTCGGCAACCTTTATTGCCATGTTCATCATATTTGGGTCTCTTCTGTCTGCTACGGGCGGGGGCAAGACCTTTATAGATCTGGCCCTGGCTCTGACAGGCCGTTTTGTTGGAGGCCCTGCCAAAGCAGCTGTTATTTCAAGCGCTCTTTTTGGCAGCATCTCTGGAAGTTCTGTAGCCAATGTGATGGTGACGGGAAGCTACACCATACCTCTCATGAAACGTCTTGGGTATAAACCAGAATTTGCCGGAGCTGTGGAAGCCATTGCCTCGACCGGGGGCGGAATTACGCCCCCCATCATGAGTATCACTGCTTTCATGATGGCGGAATTCTTAAATATTTCCTATATGAACATCATCGGATATGCCTTGCTGCCTTGTATATTGTTTTACACAGGTGTGTTTAGCGGCGTCCATTTTCAGACAAAACGAAGAGGGCTTTCTGCAGTTCCAGAAGATGAAATTCCAAAATGGAAGGATATATTAACCTTTGAACGGATGGCGGGCCTTGTTATTCCCACTGTTGTTCTTCTTTATCTCATTGGAACGGGGCAGCCTTTGCTGAAGGCGGGTTTTTATGCCAGTGTTTCTTCCATTGTCGTGTTGGTTTTAAGTGATTTGCTGAAGAAAAAAATCAAAGAAACTCCCCGTAAGGTTCTTGACGCCTTAAGCGAAGCCGGGGCAGATGTGGCGCGAATTGCCCCTATCCTTATCTCGGTGAGTGTGCTTGTAAACCTCATAGGGATCACGGGGATCGCCCCTAAAATAAGCGGACTGATCTTGAAATATGGCGGTTCCAATATTTTTATCGCTCTTCTTGTGGCCACTATAGTTCCCTTCCTTTTGGGAACCTCTCTTCCTGTTGTCCCTACGTACGTTCTTTCTGTTTCCATCCTTGTGCCGCCTTTGATGAAAATAGGAATTGACCAGGTTGCTGCCCATCTTTTCTTTATCTATTGGGCCATTCTTGGAGGGGTTACACCTCCTACCTGCACGGCAGCAGTGGCGGCGGCAAGCATTTCGAAGGGGAACTGGGTTAAAACTGGCCTGAATGCGGTGAAGCTCGGGGCTGTGGCCTTTATTCTGCCCTATTTCTTCGCTCTCAATCCCTCTCTGGTGGGGAGAGGTTCTGCAGGTGCTATTCTGAGCCATGGGTTAACAGGCTTTGTCGGGGCTATTGCTATTGCGTACGGTTTTTTTGGCTTCGGCAAAGGTGTAATGGCTATACTGAGCAGAGTTCTCTTTTTTGTGAGCGGCATATTGTTGCTTTTTCCTGATGTTAAGCTTTCCGCTGCGGGTATGGTCGGCGTGGTTATAGCCTTTGTATGGAACAAATATATCTTAAAACAAGAACGTTCTAGTCTCAATGGAGGGGTACGTGTTGAAAAAAACAACGAAGCTTAAAAATATGATCCTTGAACGGCGGGCCCTAGTGTGCCCGGGAGCTCACGATGCGATTTCTGCCAAGCTTATTGAAAGAGCGGGTTTTGAAGCCCTTCAGGTCAGCGGGTTTGGGTTGTCGGCTACCTATTTGGGATTGCCGGATATGGCCTTCATCGGATTCAGTGATGTCGTCCACTTTACAAAAAATATAATAGACTCTGTTGGAATTCCCGTCATGGCCGATGCTGATACTGGATATGGAAATAGCATTAATGCCATGCATGTCACGAGGGAATTCATCAAGGCAGGCGCCGCTGGAATGAATATCGAAGACCAGGTGTTCCCTAAACGGTGCGGCCATCTCGAGGGGAAGCAGATCATTCCTATAGAGGAAATGGTCATGAAAATCAAGGCATGCAAGGCTGTGAAGGATGAAATTGATCCTGATTTTGTCATCAATGCCCGCACCGACGCCATTGCGGTTCACGGAATAGAAGAGGCTATAAAACGAGGAAACGCATATGCCGAGGCTGGAGCAGACCTGATCTTCGTAGAGGCTCCACGGTCAATAGACCAGATAGAACAGGCTGTGAAAGAGATCAAAGCGCCAGTGAGCATCAATCTCATGGATGCCGTTGTTGGGGGGAAAACACCTCTCGTTCCCATCGAAAAGCTTAAAGAACTAGGCGTGGGAAGAATAAGCATTCCTGTTGGCCCTCTCTTTGCGGCTGTGAAAGGCATGGTCAATTACCTCAATGAGATACAGGGAGGCAAGCTCGCTGAGGGCAGAACAGACCTCGTTGCGGCATTCTCAGAGTTTAAAGACCTTGTAGGTTTCGAACAGTTCCGCGACCTGGAAAAACAGTATCTCCCCAAATTCATCGAATAAAAAATGGTGCCAGGTCTTGAATTTGTGCAAGTTGTGTTAAATGTATACCATAGGTTGAGGTAAGAATATAGTGGGGTCGCTCCATGATTGAAAAAAAGAAGGAGAGAAACACCTCCTTCTTTTTTATTAAAAGGAGGCATTAAAATGAAACGTTTAATAGTGTTAATAATGGCTATAACGGTTCTTTTAAGTACTTCTGCTTTTGCTGCAGCCCCTTCAGAAGAAGTTATGTTTTTGCAAGGATCAGCAGTTGAAGTGGGGACAATGTGGGGAGAAGTCAACCGCGATTCTATTTTAAAGGCATACAATACATTTATATCACGAGCTGAGGGTAAAGAAGATGCGTTAAGGAGATTCGCAAAGCTTTCAATAGACCTTTCCAAAAAAATTAATTGTTCTTATTGGATCGACGAGCTTAACGCTATTGCTGATACGGTTGGAATAGACCGGGAACTTTACATCGCTTTCACTTTTGGAAGATATCGTGATTTAGCCCTTCTTTACGAAGGTGTGGGATGTACCTCGTTTGCAGTTGCTCCTCCAGCAACAAAGGATGGGCAGATCATCTTCCATAAAACGAGGGAAACCGCGGTGGATCTTCAATCTGCCTATCTTAAAAAGATAACAGAGGTGCCCTCGGGTGATAAAAAACCCTATAAGTTTTTCGGAGAAATGGGCACAGCAGACACAGGCGTATCCTTTTTTGTCAACGAGAAAGGCCTCGCAGGAGGCGCAGATGTTCCAGCCCAATGGCAGCATAAGGAATGTTATGTTGGGCCTTACGAGGGAGAGCTGCCCTACGTTGATCCACCTAAATATGATGGGTTTATGAATCATTATGTCCCCCGTTATATTGCTGAACACTGTAAAAATGTCGACGAAGCAAAAGAAGTTCTCCATTCTTTTGCTGAAAAGGGATACATTGCCAGCGGAAAGTTAGGAACAAATTATTTGTTTGTCGATGCAAAAGGGAAGATTCTTCAAATAGCGGATAATTGCTATAAGATTATCGAAGAAAGAGAAAACCCGCCCCTTTTAAATGCCGGGGATGAATATGAGGGTATATATTTCACCGTTTCCAGGAGAAATGATTATGGCTCTCCGGAAGATGCTCTTGTATCTCACCATGGTGAGATAACAATAGAACTAGTTAATTCTCCCAAGGTTTCAAAACACTCTGCCTTGTGGAATTTTGCCCGCGCACAGTCCAGCGCTACAATTTTGATTGACCCTGAAAACCCAGAAACTTTGACAACTATTTTTGTAACATTGCCAGCATATGGTTATTCTATTCCTTTCCTGATGGGGGCAAGCGCTACACCTAAAGCTCTTGTTGATGGAACGGTTTACGAGACTCAGAGAGGGAGCTTTAAATATAGTGAGTTCTACGAGGCCGGGGTCAATGATGAATGGAGAAAATTTATTTATACCATGAGGGAAAAAGTTAAAAAGGGAGAAGATGTAACAAAAGAGATGAATGATAATTTCCTTCAAATGGTCAACTTGGTGCTCTCCATGAACCATTAATGGTGCCAGGTCTTGAATTTGTGCAAGTTGTATTAAATGTATGCAGTGACGGTGAGAGGAAATAGATTTAAAACCGAATATAAGCGGAAGAGGGGCAGGGGGTTTTTCTCTTGCCCCTTTTTGTAGGCCCGGATTTTTTACACTTTGTTTACAAAGTTGTAACAATACGTAAACTCCTTTCCTGTAAGGTATTAAGCAAAGAATATCTACATTGAGGGGGTATTATGTTGCGTAAGTTTTTTTCTCGTAAACTGGCAGTTATTGCTTTGGCTTTGTTTTTAGGGCTAATTGGGGGAGTGAATAGTGCAAGTGCCCACGCTCCGCGCTATGTTTTTTATTTTATTGGTGATGGAATGGGCGCAGCACAGCGCCAGGCGGCAGAATATTATTTGAGGGCTGAAACCGGAGTAAAAGATATAAAACTTAGGATGAATCAGTTCCCAGTGGCAGGTATCAACACCACCTATTCCGCAGATTCCTTGGTAACAGATTCTGCAGCGGCCGGGACAGCATTAGCGGCGGGATATAAGACGAATAATGGCATTATTGCTCAGCTTCCAGATGGCACGAATGTAAAAAGTTTGGTGGAGGCAGCGGAAGAGAAGGGGATGGGAACAGGTCTTGTAACAACAACGCGAATAACTCATGCGACTCCTGCTGTTTTTGCTTCCCATAACTCAAATCGTGATGCTGAAAATGAAATAGCCCTTGACTATCTTGATAGCGGAGTGGATTTTTTTGCTGGCGGAGGATATCGCCATTTTGTTCCCCAGAACTGGGATGGCGGGAAATCAAAGAGAAAAGATGACCTTAACATTGCGGAAAAGTTTAAAGGCCAAGGGTATCATGTTTTCCTGACAGAAAAAGATACTCAAAAATTTAGAAACTATAAGCCAAGTGGGCAGGAAAAAGTCTTTGCGGCCTTCACGTACAGCCATCTTCCCTATGAGCTTGATAGAGAGAATGATCACACTCCAAGTTTGGCGGAACTAACGGCGAAAGGAATTGAAGTGTTAGAAAAATATAAAGAAGGTTTCTTTCTAATGGTAGAGGGCGGCAGAATAGACCATGCCTGTCACGCCCATGATCCGGCGGGGTCTATCCACGACACGTTAGCATTCGATAAGGCACTAGACGAAGCGTACTCTTTTTACCAAAAATATCCCGATGAAACGTTGATAGTTGTTGTAGCAGATCATGAAACAGGCGGTTTTGGGCTTGGGTTTGGTGATAATTATTTTTTGAAAATGGATCAGCTTTTTAAGGCAAAGGTCACGACGGCGGATGTGTTAAATGAGGGTGTGGGGAAATATGATAAAGACAGGAAGAAGTTCTTTGATTTTATTGCTACCAACCTTGGTTTAGATAACTTATCCCTTGATGAGAAAATAAAAATTGAACAGGCAATGGATCTCATAGACGGCTCTCAGAAAGATGCAATTGCAACGTATGCAGGGTACGACCCCGCGGCTATTACAGTAACTCACATTATGTCTGAGCGGGCAAATATGTTCTGGACCACTTATGCCCACTCTGGGACAACGGTGCCCCTTTCAGCCATTGGAGTTGGCGCTGAGGCTCTTGGCGGATTTAAAGATAATACAGAAGTAGCAAGAACCTTATTCTCCATTTTGGAGTTCAAACCTACTGAAGTGGCATTTACCCATCCAACCAGTTTGTCTAAAGTCATTAATTATTAAAATATTGGGTTTTGAAAACATAGCCGAGGCTTGTCCCCGGCTATGTTTTCATTAATAGTAGAATGGAGTGTATAGATAATGAAGAAAATAAAAGCTTCATTACTTTGGGGCATTTTATTTCTTGCTCTTGTGGGGTTTTGGGCATATGAAAACAACAGAAATAGCAACTTTGTTCGGGCAGTGGTTCTAAGTACAGATAACAGCGATGTAATGCAGTCTGGAATAGCAAGAATAGGGAGCCAGGAATTGCTTTTGAAGGTTGTTGATGGAAAGTTTAAGGGACAAGAGGTTGTTGGGTATAACAATTTGCTGGGAAACTTGGATATAGATGCCTTTTACGCCCCGGGAGATACAGTAGTTGCTGCGTTAAGGGAAGACCATGGAAAAGTTGTTGACGCAAAAGCTGTTGATCTCTACAGGCAGAGCTGGGAGTTTATTCTTTTTGGTTTTTTTGTTCTTTTGCTCATTATTTATGCTGGGAATACAGGGTTAAGGGCAATTTTTTCTTTTATAGCTAGTTTATGGGTTATATGGAAAAATCTTATTCCGGGGCTTTTGGCTGGAGAAAATCCGCTGCTTTTGTCGAGTGGCATTTTGTTTGTGCTGTCGGCCATTGTTATTTTTTCTGTTGCAGGGTTTACGCGAAAGGGTTTGTCTGCTTTCTTGGGAACAGTGGCAGGATTATTTGTCACTATTGGAATTACAGCTTTTTTTGGCGACAAACTTGGGTTGCTCGGAACAACTCTCCCTTATTCTTCCACACTTTTATTTAGCGGAAATATTGGACTGAATATGAAACAGATTTTCTTTGCTGCTATTGTAATAGGTGCTTCTGGAGCAGCTATGGATATAGGTATGGATATTGCTTCTGCCATGGCGGAAGTAAAGAGCAAGAAACCTGAAATAATGTGCCGAGAACTCATTCAGTCAGGATTTAATGTGGGGCGTGCTGTTATCGGAACTATGACAACTACTTTATTACTGGCTTACTCTGGTGGATATCTAACGCTGCTTATGTTGTTTGCAAGTCAAGATACAGATTTCGTACGGATTATAAATTATAGAATGGTTGCGGCAGAAATATTGAGAACTGTGGCGGGAAGTATTGGCTTGGTTTTGATTGCCCCTATTACCGCTGTGATTGCCGGATGGATTTATTCTTACAATTTAGAGCCTCTTAAAAGTAGGGTCAAGAGTTTTTTGGGGAAAATGCAAGGTATCATTAGAGTTTAAGTAGTTTCCCTTAATGATGTATTCATCAGCGACGTAGCCCTGCTATTGCACAATTTAAGACCTGACACCATAATGAAATAGAGGTGATGCTCTATGAATTTCGACCCCTATCGTTATCAATACCCTTCACGAAGAAATGTTGTCTATGGTTCTAAGGGAATGGTGGCTACGTCTCATCCTTTAGCGGCTCAGGCGGGACTTGAAATATTAAAAAAAGGTGGGAATGCCATAGATGCCGCAATTGCTGCAGCGGCAGCTTTGACTGTAGTGGAACCCACAAGCAATGGTCTTGGCAGCGATAATTTCGCCATTATATGGAAAGATGGGAAACTGCATGGGATTAATGGCAGTGGACGGGCTCCTCTGTCTTTCGATCTTGACAAATTTCGGGGCAGAGGATGGGAGAAGGTTCCTGAACAGGGGTGGCCATCGGCAACGGTTCCCGCGGCTCCTAAAACGTGGGCTGTCCTGGCCGAAACAATGGGAAATCTGCCTCTTACAGAAACCCTTGCGCCAGCCATTTCTTATGCTCGTGACGGCCATGCAGTGGGGGTGACTGTGGCTCATAACTGGCGCTTGGCCTTTGAAAAGTACAGCCGTATTTTGAAGGGTCGGGAATTCGAAGTCTGGTTTAATACCTTTTGTCCGGAAGGCCGTTCCCCCAGAGCTGGAGAATTGTGGCGATGTCTTGATCAGGCCTATACACTTGAGCTTATAGCGAAAACGAATGCAGAGTCTTTTTATGCCGGAGAGATAGCAGAAAAGATCATAGCTTTTTCCAACAGAACGGGTGGGTTTTACAGTCAGGAAGATTTTGAACAGCACAATCCTGAGTGGGTGGACCCCATAAGCGTAAATTACAAAGGGTACGATATATGGGAGATTCCTCCAAATGGGCAGGGGATTATTGTACTTATGGCTCTCAACATGTTAAAGGGATTCAATTTCACCTTTCGCAATGCCGAAACCTTCCATGCACAGATAGAAGCGATCAAGCTGGCATTTGCCGATGCCCATCGATATGTGGCGGACCAGCGCTTTAGCCAAGTGCCCGTGGCTGAAATGCTTTCTGATAATTATGGTGATGTCCGGCGGGCATGCATCAAAGAAAGAGCCTGCTTGCCTAAAGCGGGGGAACCAGAGGCAAGCGGCACAGTTTATCTGAGTGCTGCTGACAGTGAGGGGAATATGGTGTCTTTTATACAGAGCAATTACGCAGGGTTTGGTTCAGCTATCGTAATACCAAAAACCGGCATAGCTTTGAATAATAGGGCAAAAGGATTCTCTCTTGACCCTAATCACCCTAACGTTCTAGCGCCTGGGAAACGTCCTTACCATACGATTATTCCTGGCTTTATAACGAAAGATGGCGAGCCAGTGGGGCCATTCGGAGTAATGGGAGGATATATGCAGCCTCAGGGGCATGTGCAGGTGATTATGAATATGGTGGACTTTGCAATGAACCCTCAGGAAGCGATCGATGCTCCGCGGTGGCAGTGGGTGGGAGATATGAATGTTTCTGTGGAACCAGGCTTTCCTATAGCCGAAGCCCAGGCACTGGCACGTATGGGCCATCATATGGGGGCCGCACTAGACTCAAACGAATTTGGCCGTGGGCAAATGATCTTGAGAACATCGGATGGAACGTTAGTCGGGGCTACGGAACCTCGTGCGGATGGTTCTATCGCAGCTTGGTAATGGTGCCAGGTCTTGACTGCATGTATTGACTGTGGCCGTTTCTATGAACTGTGTATTTTCAATAGTTGCTCCGCAAATTTTTGGAAACAACTATCTTTATATACAAAAGTACGCTATCATTCAAGCTTGTGGTTTATATTTTCTTGAATAAAGGGAGTTTCCAAGATGAATAACTTCTTAAAAAGGATAACAAACTTATTATTTGGCCTATTCTTATTTGCTCTGGGAGTCGTTATTACCATGAAAGCAAATCTTGGGTTCGCCCCATGGGATGTTTTTCATCAGGGGATAGCAAAGACCGTGGGTATGTCTATAGGCAATGTATCTATTCTGATGGGGCTGGTCATTTGTATCCTTGTTTTTCTTATGGGAGAAAAGATAGGGCTGGGAACGTTGCTCAATATGTTGTTAGTGGGATTTTTTATTGATCGAATTCTGGAGTTGAACATATTACCAGAAATGGGCAGTTTTATATCAGGTGTCGCTATGATGATAGCAGGTCTTTTTACCATTGCTTTTGCTTCTTATTTTTATATCGGCTCTGGTTTTGGAGCAGGACCGAGAGATAGCCTTATGGTGGCTGTTGAAAGGAAAACTGGTTTGGCTGTAGGTGTTTCCAGGGGCATTGTAGAAGGAACAGCAGTGCTAATAGGCTGTCTTTTAGGCGGGCCAGTAGGTTTTGGAACCGTGCTGGCGGCCTTTGGGGTTGGTTTTTGCGTTCAGATAGTTTTTTCTGCTCTTAAGTTCGATGTAACCCGAGTAAAGCACGAAACTCTTCGTGCCACACTTGAAAGTTTGAAGGCTCAATAAAAGGTGCCAGGTCTTGAAATTGTGCA
>LSQX01268491.1_pt1 | contig 20214 bp, 27 predicted proteins | sample 654561 | NCBI WGS metagenome assembly LSQX01 (sample SAMN04489861, study PRJNA283612) | anaerobic digester metagenome | isolation source: 4 biogas reactors fed with cattle manure at either 37C or 55C with and... | place: Denmark: Kongens Lyngby | collected 2014 | reverse complement strand
TTTTTATCGGACAATAGTGAAAAAAAATAGAAACTGATAGATTTGAGTAAATTACCAACCATTTTATTATCTTTGTATGCTATTCTTACCAAGACGATTTATGAGAAATTTATTTCTGATCTTATCTTTTTTTGCTGTTACAGTAGTAGCGCAAGTACGTGTCTCTATTCCTGAGATACATAGAGTCGGGATTTCGAGTAATTTCGATGGGCAAACAATTTCTACCCAAGGGGTTGTAACTACTTTTCTTTATGGAGAAAATGGAGCAATTGGCTTTTTTATTCAGGATACTATAAGTGATAGAAAAACTAACACTTCAAATGGAATTTTTGTTTACTCAGATAATGTTAATTCCATAGCCGTAGGTGACGAAATTGAAATTAAGGCTGTTTTTTCCGGTGACAAACAGAGTTTGCAGATTCAAAATCCGACCGATATAAAACAGATCAGCCAAAACAACACTGTCACACCGATAAAAATAAAATATGGACCTGATAATCCTGATCTGAGCTCCTACAGAGGGATGTTAGTCGAATTTGACCAGACGCTTTGGGTAAATAATAATTATTATTTGGAGCAATATGGTGAACTGGAATTAGGATATAGACGAAAGCCGATACCGACAAACATATTTTTCCCAACCACATCGGATTACAGCGCTTTAGTGAACGAAAATTCACTTCCGGGCATTACTTTGGATGATGGGTATTCCACGTCATACCGAACTCCCATTGTCTTTGCCGATGAAAATGGTACGCGTAGAATGGGCGAGCGTGTGGATAATTTACAAGGGGTGTTAAATTATACTAATGGAAGGTATGTGGTTGTTCCTTCGCGCTTTCCTGTACATTTTTATGGTAATCCGAGGAGAAGAAAACACGCTGACATCGGAAACTACAACCTGAAAGTGTGTGGATTTAACCTTGAGTATTATCTCACTTCACCAAATACTACCTCAACAATGGGACCTTCCACCATGGAGCAACTGAATCGTCAGCATGAAAAAATTGTTGATGCGCTCTATGAAATCGACGCGGATGTGTATGGATTGGTGGAAATTGAGCAGGGGCAGGCAGCCTTGGCTAAACTGGCGAACGCGCTGAATGCCAAAAGCGGTACAAATCGATATACCTACATCAATGATGGGACTAACGTGAACGGAACATTCACAAAGGCGGCTTATCTGTATCGTTCGGATAAGGTAACTCCTTATAAGCAATTGATTAATATCAATAGCCCGATTCCGCTGAACAGGAAAAAACTTCAAGCTTTTGTGCTAAACTCCAATAATGAACGGTTTATTCTCAGCGTCAACCATTTCAAGGCAAAAAGCGGATGTCCTTCTTTTGGTTCTGATGCCGATCAGGGCGATGGTCAAGGCTGTTATAATGCCACACGCACTGCCGAAGCAAGCTCAGTAATTTCCCATATTTCATCTGCAAAAATAAATTACGGAGTTGAAGATGTGCTCGTAATAGGCGACTTAAATGCATACGCGAAAGAAGATCCGATTAAGAAATTTCTTGATGCCGGATATGTTGATCTGCTTCAGAAATTTCACGCTGACAGTGCTTATAGTTATGTCTATTTTGATAGAAAAAGAAGTAGCAATGAAGCAGGTTACTTAGATCATGCAATAGCCAATGAAAGCATGGCGCGTCAAATCACAGGGGTTACACCCTTTCATATCAATGCGGATGAATTACGAACTTTTGGATATTCAGGAACAAAAGACAGAGTCAGTATGTTCAGAAGCTCCGATCATGACCCGATTATTATTGGGATAGCGCTGGGACATAGCGTTGATGGAGATATATCGGATAATAAAATAAAAATTTATCCGACTATGGTTTCGGATATCTTGACTATTGAGGTGGATGATAATAGCCGGGTACAGATTTACACGTTGAGCGGAATAAAAATTTACGATGATAAAATTAAAGATCAAAAAGTTGATATCGGAAAAGAGAAGTACGAAACGAGAATTTCTACCGGAGCGTATATTCTCCGCGTACTTAACAAAGGAAAAATTCATCAGCAGATTATTTTTATAAAATAATTCAGATAAGCATTGTCGGATTAAAAAAAGGTTGTATCTTTGCACCCGTTATCAAAAAACCACATGCGGTCGTGGCGTAATTGGTAGCCGCGCTAGACTTAGGATCTAGTGCCGAGAGGCGTGGGGGTTCGAGTCCCTTCGACCGCACTTTTCAACCCTTTGGGCTTGTTAATCAGTAGATTAGCAAGCCCTTTGGCGTTTTAAATATCAGTCTGAAATTTCTAAGTGAGCGGTAGTCTTTTGATTATTAAATACTTAACCAAAAATAACAGATCGAAATGGGTAGAAAAAAGACTCTTATTGTTTATCCGCACTTAAATGACTGCGGGGGGAACACAAATAAACAATGGTATGTAGAATACAAATACCGTGTGCCTGGTAATCCAAATATGATAAAAAAACGGATTTACAAGGACCTTAATGTCGGAACGATTGAGGAACGCTACAAAAAAGCAAAGGAGATAATTTCAGAAAAAAGAAAATGGTTAGAATCCGGTAAGCACTTAACCGGAGATGATAAAGAATATGTTTACGAAGATGAGTTGACTTATAGCAATGTAGCCCGATTATACGGTAAAAGAAAAAAAGAAGTACCCACGATCCGGCAAAACATCAGCAATTATTTAGCGTATATCAAAAATATAAAGTCGGCAAGCCACTATTTGAATATTCAGGGAAACTTCAGGGTATTCATTGCGTGGCTTGAAAAGAAAGAATTAAACGTAGATATCACGTTTATCAAAAGAACGGATATGATTAATTTCTTTATTCATTTAGCGAATGATTTGAAATTAAGCAGACCAACCATTAAAGACTATATAGGAGTAATAAAAGCGTTTTTTGATTATGAGATTGACCGTGAAATTATAGAAATCAATCCGGTTGCGAGAATACCGGTATTAGGACAGATAGTTGACAATTCGCCTGAACCATTTACCGATAAGGAAAAAAAACTACTGAAAGAATTAATCAAGCCTAATGATGCGCAACTATGGTTAGCGTGTCAAATACAGTACTATTGTGCGTTACGCCCGGGCATGGAAATGCGCTTGATGCGAATAGGATGGATTGATTTTGATAAACGGCATATACGAGTACCGAATATTAGTGCTAAAAATCAAGAAACTGAAATAGTGGAAATACCCGATCCACTTTATTATGAAATGATAAACACATATCAGCTTGATGAGTATGACCGCGATTTATTTGTATTCGGTAATAAAGGAGTACCGGGCGTAACGGCATATGGAAAAAACACATTACGTAATCGCTTTAACCGCTATAGGGATAAACTTAACATATCAAAGGATAAAGTTTTCTACAGTTGGAAACATAGCGGTGCAATAGACCTTATTGAGAACGGGTTACCGCCGTTCAGTCTGCAGGATCACCTGCGACACAAAAGTTTTTCAACTACCGAGATTTACATAAAGAAAAGGATAAAATCAAAAGAAAGAAAAATATCTAAATTCACTCGGGAACTGTAAACCAGGATTAATTAACCGACTTACCCCGATGCCCCTACGGCATCGGGGTAAGTCATTTTATAAACAACTCTAAAACTTTCAACCATGGGACGAAATCTTTTTATTGATGCGGAATGGTTCCTGAACCAACGCGTGTATTTAATCGGTTATGGATATAACCAAAATGAAGTATATCAGCTTCACGGCGTTACAATTAATCCCTATTCCTTTGCCGGAATACTCCGGAATGTAGACGCGATCTATTGCTACGGTCCGGATATTGGAATGATGGAGAGGTTTTTCAATTGCGATTTGAAAAACTTTTACTACTGCTTTAATTTGCTCACAATTATTAAACGTTTAGAACCGAATCTGAAAAGTTATAAACTTTCGGAGTTAGAAAAGATTGCCGGGATTGAGCGGCAAACCATGGTTTATAAATCAAACATCTGGCAGCTGCATGCTGACTGGCTGAATCCACTAAAACGGCATTACGCAATGCTTTATAATCGGGAAGATGTGGTGAACTTAATTAAGGTGAAAAACTTCTTTTTTCAGCGACATGGTGTAACAAGGAAGGATATAGAGAAGTGGAGGCTGTGATACCTCTAACCCCTGAAAGGGAATAAGAAAACCCCGCGCAATGATGCGCGGGGTTTTTTAATGCGTGTCCTTTTCGTTTCAGTATTAAAAGACCAGTATCCAAGGACTTTTCTTTTTCAAAAAATAATGAATTGTGTGTAAAACAAAATAAATTGATTTTTGAAATATGTTTTGCAAATATAGTAAATATATTTTACATATACACAAATTTTAGTAACTTTTTTCGTATCCATACGATAAAAAATATTAGTACCGGAATAGATGCGCCTATTAAAACTAATTTTATTTTCTCAACCGGCTTTTCTTTTACTTCACTTTTACGGTTTAGCTTTTCGATTAATGACTGATAGCTTGAAATTATATTGTCGTGTCTATTCTCATACTCGCGCCGGACGTCGATTTCTATTTCGGTTCGAATGTTGTTTATTTGAGCCTCTGAGAATCTCGTATTTGAAGTTTTTTCGGACGTAGTTTCAGATATGGACGCCACAGGCGGTTTGCCGGTGCCGGGATCAATAGGTTTGGATGTATCGAAATTTGTCGTAGTGTTTTTGGTGACTGTATTTTCGTTTTTAGAAACTTCAGTTTCTTTTGTTGACGATTGATTGACTATTGTTTTAGTATTATCAACAATCGAGCTGTCGTTCATCGATTTAGTTGTTTCTTGCAGATTTTTGACCTTATCGGATTTGCTCCGGTCAATTTCTGTTAAAGATTTTTGAGCGGTGCAGCCGATTAATCCGGACAAAATTAATATGAAAAAAAATAAACGCATCACCCTACCACCCTCTCCTTGCACTCAAACTTAAGACACTGCTCACGTGCAAGCCTGCCGTTGAGTACTTTGATTTCTTTTTCGATGTCTTTCACCGTTCTATCAAGTTCCATGTGATGTTCTTGTAGTTGTTTCAGTTCTTGAAAATAATAATCCCGCTCCTCTTTCATTAGCTTACGGTCTTCTCGCAAATCTTTAATGATTTCTTGATAGACGTTCACCTCCTCTTTGTACGCTTCAGCTGCTTTTTTCTTTTTCTCGCTTCTAAGCGTGAAAATCCACATGACCGAACCACCGGAGAAAAGTCCGACTAAGAGTGTTATTATTGTTGTGTAGTCTATCATTTGCTTTCTTTTAAAAATGCTTTTTTACAATGATCCTTGTCTATCGAATCTAAAATAAGAACTATTAATTTTCCGAAACCGGACAATGTGTTAATATGCTGATTTGCGCCAAGATAATAACTTATAGTTCTGCCTGTTTTTCTAAATTTTATTCCATCCTTTTTTATTAAAAGAACATTCCACAATGTCCGAAACTCCCCTGCTGCGTAAATATCAATCCGCTTTGCGCTGTCTTTAAAATAGCCACGAATGCCCGAAAAACTGTACTTATATCCGACAATAAAAAAATTAAGAATGGTAGCCGGCAGAAAAAGCACGTAAGCAATCATAAATAAAAGAAAATTAACCATAGCCCCCTTGAATTTGTTCTAAAATCCTGTCTTTTATTGTTCTGCCGTCCAATACGGCGTTAAGTATCGCGTTTATCTGCGTGCTTTCTTCGTTGTTTATAGCGTTTTCAAATGCCTGCGAACCTGATAGAATGTAGTCGCTCACTTGCCCTTTGTAATGCTCAAAGAGCATTGCTATGTATTGCTTTGTAGTGGGGTTTACATATTCAAATTCCGGGTTTTGTAAGTATAAAATCCGTGTTTCTCGAATATCTTTCAGCACCTTTGCAGCATCTTTAGCCGAATAGTACTCAAATGTTTCTTTGCTAAATGCAAGTGAATCATCATCATTATACCAATTCATTACGCATTTTTTGCCTGCTAAAATATCATCGTTCCAGATAAGGGAATAGATTCTTTCTACAGCCGGTACAGTTACACCATCCTCGAAATTTTGCTCTACAAACCATCTTGAATATGTTTTGAATCCTCGTGAGTAGCGTTTGAAATTGTGCAAACCGGCAAGCATGGTGACGTCTACGGCTTTAATCTCATTTTCGTCTTTGCCTTGCAAGAATGGATTTGAAGCAAGTATTTTCAGTTTCGGAATGCTTTCAAATTTCTCGAAAATAAAATCGCCTTGTGCTTCGTAGTAGGGTTTATCACCTGATTTTTGCGATTTAATAAGCATTAAGTTGTAACCATCAGCGGCGCACTTTTCTTTGTCGTAGCCGTAACCGGCGATTCCGTCTTTCTCTACTGGTGCCACTTCTACCGTCTCACGATCTATATATTTTGCGTAAATTGGTCTCATTCGTTTATTTCGATCTAATTTGACTAATTCGTAATATTATTTTTGAAATTCCACAGCTCCAATGTCAATAATATTCGATGAGTCTTTTCTCGGCATATTACGCACATCATAAGCTGCAGCAAAACCCGCATTATTGTCATCGCTGTTTCCTCTGTCAATAAGCGCTGAATCTGCGGAAATGCGCTCATCACACACATTCACTGCGTCCGTTATGCCTGCATCGTAGGATAGCGAATTGAAGCAGGGACTATCCGAGTCACCTGTATTATTTGTAGATAAGGATATATTTGCATCGCCAGCCCTTACTTCATTTTCAAAAGCGGAGTAGGTTTCAGTACTTTCATTGTCGTTGAATACATTTGATTTCACATTTTCTGGTGTTCTATTTCCCCACACCGCTGTATTTTTCAGAATCGTATTATAACTACCGGCCCCGTTCATACTTTTATTTCGTATTGATGTGCAATTAATTGCCGTACCGAGATAAAAACCACCACCACCTATTATTGATTCATTATTCTTTGCGACACAATTCTTGGCTATACAATCATAAAAACCGGCTCCGTACCCCGATAAATTATTATACGCATGACAATTCGTTGCAACGCATCTGAAAAATGCAGATCCTGTATTATTTCTAACTGTGCAGTTTGTTGCATTTTCAGTTACAAGTCTACGTATTGTTTCTCCTGTTTTTGATATATTGCTACTGATATCACAATGCAATGTAAGCCCGGAAATAAATTCACCACTATAGAAATTTAATATATTTTCGCAAATAGCACAAAACTCTTTATGATTATTTATAAAAATACCTCTCAAAACGACATTATTAGAATTGTTCCTTATGATCGAATGTGTAGTAGAAGTCGCCCCTATTAATCCTCCAGCAATATCATTATTATTGACAATACAATTAAACAATCTACCGCTATTTGCTATAAGCGGCACCAAAGTAGTAATGTTATGAGTACGGTTATTGTAAATTCTACAATAACTAAGCTCAAAATCAGTAAACATGGGGCGTGAAGAATAAACAACACCTGAGTTGATATGCTGACAACATCCGATTAAATCAAATCCATTAATTTTTATTGCAGTAGAAACAGCTGAACAATCAATTAATATTCTCGAATTATTTACCATGCTTGCTTCAGTAAACTTACAACCTCGCAAAGCATCGTCAATAACAGAATTTCCGCTTACCTCACCGGATAGAATAGATTTGTATTTTGGTATTGCTACTTTCAACTCAACTACCCCAGACGGTAAATTTAAGTTTTGAATATAATACTCCATTTCACGCTGATAAATTGAAACTTCATTACCAAAAAAACCACCGTAAATGTTGACGCCATTTTTCATAACAAATGACTTAGATGTATTATCGCCGGCGATACGCTGTGTTGTGGGCAAATATTTAAGCCCCGTTAAACTACCTTTTACAAAAACAGAATCGCCTCTAATACAGCTGTCAATTGCACTTTGCAGTTCTTTTTTAGCGGTTGCCCAAGTAAGTCCGTTGCCCGTGTCATCCGGCATTTCACCATCTACATATACGATTTTATTTGCTATTGACACAGGATTTTCAATCACCTGTCCATTTTCATCAATTTGAATATGACTTTCATCTACATAATTTGGGAAAACATTCCTGTAAATCAGCACAGCGTGCCATGTCGTCCCGCCGTCGGTGGTCTGAACATCATAAATGTATTCGCCAATTTCATGCGGAATTGCAAAATTGTTGAATCGCCAATTTTCAGGGAAAGTAAGCGAAACGTATTGATTGAGATTGATTTTTAGCGCAAAACGAACATATTTTGTCAAATCAACTTGAGAAGTATTGAGCGAAATACTTAAAGCCTCTGATGTTACAATTCGGTATAATCTTTTGAATGTTTCAAGCAAGATTATACCGTTCACACACTCACTAATGCCGAATTCGATAGGACGGGTTTCGTTTATTATGTTTTTTTCGGATGAGGATATGAAGTATTTGTCATTGGTGTTAAGTTTAGTTTCGTTTATAGAAATTACAGTTTCCTTTCCGTCGCCGCTAATTGTGTCGCCGTCAGTTTCAACTGATATTATTGAATCTGAAATTTTTTGTTTTTCGGATTCCGAGACGAAGTATTTGTCCGCTTCGTTTAATCCATCCTCATTCAGTGAAATAGGATTATCAGCTTTCCCATTACCGGAAATAGTAACATTATCTGTTACTACTTGCGCGATGCCTCCTATTTTACCTGATAACTTTATTCCCATTTTCTCACTACTTTTTAAAATACGTTTTCAATACCAACACCTTTTTCACCGCGCCCGCACCCACAAACCGCACAAATGTATTCTCATCTATCACAATTCCCGGATCATTCTCCCAACTGAAAGTTTCACCCACAGCGAGCGGAATATTATCATTCACCGTGCAATCACAATCGCCGATATTCTTTAGTAATATTTGAGAATAGCCATCAGGTTGAATGCTTGTATTTTCGGTGATGATTTGATTTTTAGAAGTTGTTTTCCACATAAAATCGATTATTAAGCCCCCTAACCCCCTATAGGGGGAATTTGGAGCATAGATTGAAAATTTTCTTATTTGTCTAATAAATATCTGTAAATTAAGTAGCCGATTCCGCCAAGTAGAAAAAGCGTTCCGGCGCTGATGCCTACGCTTTGGACTGTGTCGATACTTTTTTTTTTAGGTATTGATCGACGTATGTTTCAAATTCCCGGACCGTTATTTTTCCGTCCCTTGGAAAGTTATCAATAATTTTGTTGGCGTCTGCAATGGTCTTAGCGGATAGGGTAGAAGTCTGAAAAACCCAATCTTTCGGTTTTCCGAGTGAAGCGGGAAAGAATACGGCTTTATACACATCATAGACCGAATGCATTTTACCTTTATACGGCAGAAAATATTTGTACACCCACGCCAATTGCTCCACGTTTGTCATCAGTTTTAACGCAGCTACGGTAGTTCCTAAGCTGAGAGCCGTTTTCGGCATAAACTGAATTAACCCGGTTGCGTTGCTTTTAGGATTCACAGCTTGCGGGTTTAGTCGGCTTTCGGCGTACATAACTACCATCAAATGCTCGGGGTTCATCATCAAAAGCGCACAAATTCGCTTTAATTCTTCGAGAAAAGCAAAACGGTTATTTTTTATGTATTCTTCGTAAATCATGTTGAATAAATAATCTTTTGAATACTGCGAATAATGGACGTTACACCGTTAATATAGTTCGGATCGGTAGCGTAACCGGCCCGAGCTACTTCGGTTAGAAACTGTATCGGATCCTTTGTGTTAAATGCTCGCCAATAGCGCGTATTAAGAATAAGCAACCAAGCGTAATCCTCAAATGACTCAAGCGGATTGTTGTAAGCCCGGAAATAACGCTTGACCGAATATTTATATTTATTCCCCACTTTTTCTACAGAGTAAACAATCGGGTATTTCACATTCGGCGAGCTGTGATACTCGGTTGTTTTCAGCAACTGTCTTTTACCCGTATAAGTGCCGTCGGCCGTGATGCCAAAGAAATTGTACTCCGGTGCAGATCTGCCCCAGCCGCTTTCCCACGCCGACTGTGCTAATGTTACTTCGGCCGGAATGCCGAATCGGCTTTCAATACTTCTTGCAGATAAGTAGTAGTGCTGTAACCATTCATGTATAGTCATTTTCGACATATTAAAATCCTCTTAAAGCCATCAGCCCCGCGGTGAGCCACCAGAGCCAATTTGTTTTTGATTCTACATTATTTTGTGAGTAATTTTTCGGTAAAAAATCAGACGTAACGTCCGGATTAATATCTGTGCTTCTGAACCAACCGTAATCAGTTCTGTCACAATAAAGCAACCGGGCACGGAGAAAAACAAAGGGTTCACCGGTATGAAGCTTACAAATATTTTTATCAAAAAAATACTCTCCCGTTAACACTGCTATCTGACTCTCTGAAACACCGTAACTGAATCCTTCACGGTCCAAAAGGTTCAAATCAAAATACTTATTCAGATATGTACCGCCTTTGCTTCCTACGCCTCTATCATCAGTAATGATTTTCTTAAGCGCATTTTTATTGTAAGACCTTACTACATTTCGGCGCTTATTATCGGAGTGTAAATAGGCTTGCGCATATGTACATCTGACAAATACGGCGATATCTCTCAATGAATCGTGAAAGCGTATGTTTTTAATATCTGACATTTCTTTTTTCTATAATATTTGATAAAAGCATAAAGCCTAAGATTCCCGCGCCTGCGTAGCTGATTGTTCTTAGCATTCCCTTACCACTTCCGTCCATTTTTCCCTGAAGGTACGCTTTGTCAATTTGTCCTTCTAAGTCGTTGATAATACTGTGTCTTGTTTCGGGATCTAAACCGGAAAGGGCTTCAGTAAGTTCTTTAGAGATTTTCAAATCTGATTTGCTTTGTGAATAATCCGGTTTGAAAATCAAGTAAATTATCCAGCCTAACAAAGCGGTAACTACAACGGACACAACGATAACAGCGACAATCGGAGCTCCGATGGTAGGCACGGATTGTTTTTGATTAAATTCGTTAAATGGATCGTCGATAAAATTTTGTAAATCGATTGCGTATTTTGAAAAGCCTGTAGGATAGGATTGTTTTTTTGAGCCTAAGAATTTTGAATTAAGGATGCGTTTGTTACGTTCTTCTAAGCGCTGATGCAGCTTCGCTAATGTCTCGCGTTGCTGAATAGATACGTTGATGCCTTTTGCTTCCAATTTTTTGATAATTCCGGCACAAAGCAAATTATTTTCAAGAATAATTTTATTCTGATAAATCAGTCCGTTGATAAGTAATTGCGCGTCCCGGTCAGAAGCTTTGCCTACTACTTTACCCGCGTTCTGATCCACGTAGAGCATTTTAATATAGCCGTAACCGTCTGTGCCGATTTGTCCCACAAATTGCAAGTAAACAAAGGAATGATGCACGAGTATACGCCCGGTTGCAATCCCGACGTAAAACGGTTTGCCTGTGCGCGATTTCCAAATTTCTACATTGAGATTTTCACCACCCATACCGGGATATCCCGAACCGAGTTCAATCTTGTTTGTATTCGTGTATATTTCGCGGTTTTCCCACGCGGGATTAAAGTCTGTAAATTTATCTTCGTACATAATAATATGCTCCCTAACCCCATTAAGGAGGAATAAGAGAATCTATTAAAGGTTATTATTTTATCAGCATTCCTTTTGCCATGCTGTACATATTGTCTTTACGTTCTGCCATATCGGCAAGTGTTTCAATGATTCGGATCATATCAGGCTCTACGGCATTCCAACGCTGTAAAGCTAAAGATAAGCGTTCTTCATCTGATAGGTTTTCATCAGAGACAGTGCGTGAGCTGTCTGTACTTTCATTTTCAAGTCCTGCTACGCCGACCATAGGCGCTTGCGGGATCATCTTGCCGATTGTGTTTCCAAGAATGGTTCCGAGATACGGTTCTACCTTTTCAAGTGTGCGTGTAAATGCCGTGTCTTTTTGCCTTAGCTCCTCATTAGCTTCTTTCAGTTCAGCTTCAAGCCTTTCAATCTTTACATCTTGTAGAATGCGGGTGCGTTCTTCAGCGAGACGGCGATCGAGCTCGCCGATAGCTACAAATCCTAACCCGGGATTCTGTGGCGTACCGGAGATTGTGTTTTGACCGGGTGCAAGCTGAGAACCTTCAGGAAGGTTTTTGAATTCTTCTTTGAATAAACCTCGTCCGGTTTTACCGTTTTTGCCTGCTACGATAACAAATCGATTGCCGTGGCAAAACTCCATAATCCGCCTGAAACGACTTATTTTATCTTCTTTCGTTTCATCGTCCTGGGTCTCAAATATTTTAGAGTTATCACTGGCCGTTGTGCTCACTTGCCAATGTTCTAAACCATTGACATCAAGCCATTCTATTACTTTTTCTACGTTTGCTATCATATCTTTGTTTTACATTTAAAAATATTTACAATTGGAAAAATGAATTTCCGGCAGACTATTTTTTTTTATTGTCATCGATAATAGCATTGAAAAATATTGATTTCCCGTAGTCACCGGGTGCAGTTGTTTCGATGTATGATCGTTGAAAATCAAATGTGATATTTTGTAACCTTAACTGATAATCATTACCTCCTTGAACAAAATATTCGAGTGGTACACGTTGAATAAATTCCAAGTTATCTTTACAAAGCGTCAAAAAGCAATTTAAATAACTCGTTGTTTCATTACCCATCGGTGTGAAATTGGGCATAGAAAATATTAAGTTTTGGAATTTTTTATTATGCAAATCTCTATTTTCTGCGAAATAAGTTTTAGGTCCCGATAGTTTTATTTCTATAGGGTGTATTTCTGTCCGGTTATTTTTTTCAGGTATTTTACTCCAAATAGCCGGTTCGTCATACCAAAAAATAAAAGTGTATGAACCTACTTTTTGAGCTTCGGTTATTTGGCTTATATCAATATACGAATGGGGCAGGTCAACAATTTTATTGATAAACAAAGCATGATCACTGAAATGTAGCAGCTTAATGGGGAGACTTTTAATCAGCTCCGTCTGTGTGTTAAGTTCTTTGAGCGTAACAAATGCGGCATGATCATTTTGAGCTTTATAAACAGAAATATGTTTAATCCTTTTACCACGTAATACAGAATTATCCGGGAAAAATATACGGTTAACGCCTTGTTGTAGCTTGACTTCAATGTTGATAGCGCCTGAAATTAATTTTTTCATTTTTTTAATAGATAAATGTAAGAACTATTGGATTTATATCATTAGGGTCCATTTGAGAGTAATCTACAATGTTACGATTACAATAAAATGATTTTTCAAAATCTATTACTATTCCATCTAAATAAATTTCTTTAGACCGATAATCATTAATAAAATAAAGTGGCAGATATTCTAATCTTTCACCATTTTTACCTATGATATCTAAATAGCCGTAACTAAGTTCATCATAATTCATTTGGGTAATGATTTGCTTAATAGGCAGCTTAGATAAAGTTCTATCTACATAGTTGCTTAATTTAATATTCTCATTGTTAGATGTAGTGTCTATCGAGATTGTAAACGTTCCATTTATCTCATCATTAAATTTATTAAACTTTCTTGTTTGATAGAAAATATATAGTAGTATCAGTTCAGATTCGGTATTACCAATATTCTTGTAGCTGATATATGAATTTTCGAGATTAAAGTGTTGATTTAAGAATATCTCTAAATATTCAGATTGTTCCGGAGGAGATGTTATTTGTCTTAAATCTAAATCATTGACAGTTTGTCGACCTTTGAAGTCAATCAGATTTAAATACATAGATAGATTGTTAAGGTCCGATGTGCTGACTAATCTCTCCATGTTATATGGAGATAAAATAATCTGATCGCCCTCACTCGTAAGCCCAAGCATAGCATTAATCTTTTTACCTTTCAGTTTTTCATTATGTAATGAGATACGGTAGTTGTCTTTATATAAATAGACCGGAATACACGCTGCGTTTTGGATTATCATATCTATGTAGTGAATTGAAAAAAATAATAAAAAAGTAACCGCCGAACCGTTATATTCGGCAGTTACACATTGAAAATGAACAACTAAATTACATTCCGGTAAGGATTGTCAGCTGTTTTGTACTTCTCGTTCGTAGCGCCTTCATAGAGCCAGCCTTCAAAAATCATCACAATATATGCTTTAGAATCCGCTTCGCCGGCAATGTTAGTGTTGGCGTTAGCCGGGAATTCTAATTGAATACGGTGATCTTGAGTGCCGGCAAGGGCAACCTCTTCAGGAAGTTCTACCAACAAGTCAGCTAAATCAAATTCCGGCATAGCTGTATCTGATGCTTGAACTTGCGGAATGTGCAAAAACTCTGATGTCGGGAACGCGCTGTAATTAACTTGCTGACCGGTTTTGATGCTGATAGCGCCGTTGTAAACAACAAAGGCATGCCCGTTAGTCAACCCTTTCAGTCCGCCGATAAGCGCACCGGCTGTAGGTTTGATGACCGGGTAGGAATATACCGGAGCGTGTCCTTCCATGCCGTCGGCTTCTACCATGAATCCAAGTCCGATAGCGCGAACTACGAACAAATCATTACGTTTAAGAATTTTTTCGGAAAGTCTTTTTACTTCCTTTTTCAAATCGAAGTCATATACGCCTTTACCTTTTACGGTAGGCACTTCGATGCGCAGCTGTGCAGTTTGCGCAGCTATACCGTGGCGACCGTAGTAACTTTGTCCTTTGTCGAAACGGTCTCTGTTGAATCTAATATCTCTTGTAGATTTCATTTTAAAATTATTTTTTACGTTTTACAAAATTGTTACTGTTACTGAACGGTTGCTGTCGCCGAATTTTTTTTTTCGTCCGGAGCATTCGCGTAGACTTCACGTGCCGATGCCCACGGACTTCCGATGGTGTATCGACCGGGTAGTCCCGCAGTAGCCGGCACAGTATTAAAGCCCAGCTTACCGGCTATATTGTTTCGTTCTGCCAAGCGATAAGCGCCTACGGCTAACAGAGCATTACCCGCAGTCTCCACTGTGGGGGATTTGATTACTTCCGGCAGGATAATTCCGGCCGCCAACATTCCGTAGTCCGCGTATTCCGGTTTTTGCAAGTCGATAGCTTCAGCTATCACGTGTGCAGCTACACCGGTAGCGCCGACTGTAAGTGTGTTAAGAGCAACTTTCTGAAAGTCAATCTTTTTGTTAGTTCTTCTTGCCATGTTTTTTGTCTCCTTTCTAATTTTTAAAGTTTACTTAAAACCGGCAATTTTCTTTGAAAGTTCTGCACTGCGTTTGTTTGCTTGTATACGACGTGCATTTTCTTTCTTCACTTCTGATGCCCTTCTAAGCCAGTTTTCTTTTACTGCTACCGATGCGTTTTGTTTCGGTTTTTTGGGCAATTTGAGCATTTTTAATTTTGCCATTTTGTTGAAAATTTTTATTGTTAATATTAAAGTATAATCGAAGTTTACTAAATTCCCCGCATGTGGGAGGGTAATAAATTTTTATTTCGTAGTTCTTCTTCTCGCAGGTTTTTTACCGTTCGGGCTTTTCATAAGAAAAAGTACGATAGCGCCTGCTGCTGCCACGGGAAAGATTGTAGCTAATGATGATTTAGAAGCTCCCGAGCCTTCTATGTACATTGGCCGATTCTTATATGTCCAGTCCGATGTAGTTGGATTATATTCACGTGGATTTCTGTAATTACCAAATAATCTCGTAAATAGTTCTACAAGCCATTCTATTACATTTTTTATATCCTCCCAAATATTTCTTTTAGATGTAGTTCCATTGTCTGTTACTGTTGTAGAAATATTTTCTACTTGAACTGCAGCTTGATCATCTGATATTTCACTCGTGCCAATACCGGAAACACCAACACGTTTAGGTGACGATGCATTATACAGCATCTGTAATATCTGCTGTGGAGTTTTTCCGTAACGTGAAATAATACCGTTCTGAATGAACAATACTAATTCTTTGAAAGAATATTCGGGATTGTTTTGATATATTTTAGTCAGTTCATCTAATTGCTTTTTGCGTTTAGACATAAACTCAGCCGACATAGCCTGTGAATTTTCCGGTACAAAAATGTAAAGAAAATTAATTGCTGATTTTTGAAGTTTATTGATGTCGTCTTGTAGTATCGCCATGATTATTTTTTCTTAAAAAATGAAAGTGCAGCAACACCGGCTAAAATTAAAGGGAGTCCGGCGCTTGCTAAACTTGATGTTATAGTATCATCTTTATTGTTCGAATTTGACTGATTACTCCCTATAGGGGGAAAATCTGTTTGAAAATCAGATAAACCGCTATTCACTTCGCTTTCTGTAGGCGGTTGGCGTTTGGGCTTAAACAGCTCGACAATCAACCTTACAAGTCCAAGAAGCGCTGTGATAACACCTATTACCGTAGTAAACGTAATTGGTTCGCCTATTCCGCTTAGCCGGTATTGTCTTATGTTTTGTGATGATAAGAATTTTTCCGGTGTCATTCCGGTTTGTTCTATGATCCCGGATCGGACTAAGTTAGCTTGAATTGTGCTCGAATTGTAGCCGTCTGTTTCGTCAACAAACTGATATACCCTATTTTGAATCTTGCGCTTGCGAAGTACAGCTATCGGATATTTATGTAAGTCGCTTTCCTTTACATAGCGGTATATATAGTACATTGCGCTTTCTTTGATTTTTTTTGCGGCTTCTCTCTGTTTAGCAGTAGAGCCTATTCCGCTTATCGTGTCAGTACCGTAGAATTTGATTGCATGCTCATTCAGAAAATCAAATACATAGCTATCCATGATTCCGGCAAACGGCGTATAGATTCTGAAATTGAGCGTCTGAATAAGGTATTGCAGATGAGTTGAACGGTAATTAAGGTCAGTCTCATCAGAGTGGATTAATCCCTCGTAGCTCATTCCGGCAATGACTTTGCAAGCATTCGTAAAGCTATCCTTTGTACTCGTATGCTCGATAGCATAGATTGAAAGTCGGAGCATATCCAAATCATTGAAATGCTCAGCTAATGCCTTCTTATTCTTGATCAGTACAGATTCAGAAATTTTTAATTCAAGAAATGACAAGAGCGACATTTTAGCTTTTGAATATTCCTCAGAAAATTCACCAAACCAAATATAATCGGGATTTTCAACTGTTTGTGGCGTTGACTGAACCGACCTGATTCCGGATAAATAATATATGTCTGTACCTGCCAATTTTTTACTATTATGAGATAATACTATTTGAATGAATTACTTGATTCGTTATAGCCCCAAGCCCAGACATGTAGTAATTTCCTGACATGCCTATATCTGATTTAAAAGTATATCTTTCTTCTTTATTGAATTGAATGGGGCGAACTACGGGATCAATGATAATAAGCCCCTCTCCATCTCTCCCCATGAGGGGAGAGGGTTTTGCGACAACGTAAACGTGTGTAGCTTCTTTTCGGTTATTAAATGAAACGAAACGGAAAAAATGGTCAATGCCTAACGCCCGTAAACATGAAGCTATGAAAATGCTCATGCTTTTGCAATCTCCTACACCATCGGCAAGAAGTCGCGCGGGTGTCTTTACCCATTGTACCCCCGGAGGATCTTCGCGGTACTGCACGTTATCGATTACGTAATCAAAAATATTTTTGCAAACTTTGGCTACAGGAATGTTGCCACTCCCGAAGGTTTTTGCAAGTTCGCTAACTTGCTGCCAATCTTTATTATAAGTTTCCATCACTACCGATACGATATCGGAAGTTTTTCCGGAAAGTTTTTTTATGGTGTTTTTGTAGTTTGCGCGCATAGTTCCATCCCTGCCGTCCCTTCAATGAGAAGGAGTTGTTACATTTCAAATAAATCCTCAATCGCTTTGGTGTAAACTAAAAGCATATAATTATATAATGGTTGTTCTTCACCAAAATAATCTTTTGCGTTATCAACAATGTATTTTTCATTGAAATGCAGAAAATCTATAAGCGCCTTGCTTTCCTTGTTTACTTCACCACTTCCATATGTGCTCCCTTTTAATAAAGGTTCATCAATCATAAATAGTGGAGTAGTGTAACCCTGAAAAACGTCCAGGACGTAATCGTAAATTTCTTTGCTATTCCACTTTTGCTCTTTAATTCGCTGATAATCATTGTTGATAGCTTGAAGTATATGGAGCTGTTTTTTCATAGCTCCAATCCCCGATACATTTGACTTTTTACGTAAAAGCAAAAATAAGCCGGCAGTAATACCAAGCGGTAAAATTATATTGGATTGTTTTTTAGCCATATCTATAATTTATTAACTTTTAGATTTAATATTTGCCGTCCTTTGGGAGTTAATATATACCTCGTTTTATTGTCAATGTCTTTACCATATTCTCTGATTACACCGTGTTTTTTATAAAAAGTCACGTTGAAGTAGATTGGCATATTATTGTCAATGTGATAAAGAACATTTTGAATTTCTTTTATTTGCGGAGATAATTCGTTTAATTGTTGTCTTAACTCCTGTGTTTTTTTATTAGCTTTAATAACATCATCGAACGATAAATTTTTCTTTGCGGTTGCTCCTACGCTTTTTACTTCCGGTTTTCTGCGAAACAGGAATAATCCGGCTACGAGAATAGCAGGAATTAAAAAGTTGTTATTTGATTGTTTTTTAGCCATTCTATTATTTTAATGTTACTTGCCAAATGCCGTTGCCATCATTAAGGACTGATTTTATAAAAGATTGTTTTCTTAAATATTCTCCCGCTCCGGGATTATTTTTCTTATGCTTAACATAAATTTTTTTACCACGTGCGTTCTACAATGATTTATACGGCTCAACAAATTCAAATTCTGAATCGCCAAATTGTTGTAAAAATATCTTTTGCCCTGAAGTTAATGCGGTTGCTCCAATCCCTTTAATGACTGTGTTTTGTACCGGCTTAGGATTAATTATTTCAATGATATCATCCATTGTCCAGGTTACATTGAGCGGATAGCCGGCGTTATTTGCCGTTACTTTACCGGATATTTCGAAACGAAAATCAGTCTGCACATTGATAATCATATTCCACAACTCAGCGCCGACCTGCGATTTTTTGATGTCGATTTGGATCGGCAGTAACTGTCGGCTGTTGGCTCTTATCAGTAAATTATAATTATGCGTAAGTAAGCCTATCATCTTATTATTCAATAATATGCCGGCGTTGATTTTTTGCATAAGAATATCGGTGCCGGACTTGTTTTCAGCAGCCATCACGATGGTTGCTTTAATAGAATCGGTCCCGATATTGATAATATCAAAACTGAAAAATGAAAATTCTAAACGGAGTAATGCAGCCACAGTAGGACCGTGTCTGAACAATAAATAGGCGCCAATGCCGATAGCTGCAATTAAATAAGGATTCATAAGCCCCTAACCCCTGAAGGTAGAATTATTAATAATTTTATAGGGACAAATATAGGAAGGGTATAAAAAAGGCTTGCAAGTTTTGCAAGTTTTGGGAATTTTGCAAGTTTTGGGAAAATGCGAATTAGCGCGAATTAAAACGAATTAAGGCGAATTAAGGCGAATTGCGCGAATGGGAGAGGATTAAAGTCCACTAATAGAATTTTGTGGAACTACACGATGTATGTAAACTAATTCACCATGAACGGTATAAATGATTGCCATCTTTTTATAATTAATTCGCCTAACGTTAAGTCCGTATTGCTGTAAAGATGCGCGGGTTTGTATTTGGTACGTTTCCGCGTTACGTGAAAGCGATATGATTACTTTGCGTAATTCTTTTAAATACTTAAAAGCGGTATTTGGCATTCGATATTTGTTGAAAATAATATCAAATAACTTATCTAAATCTTCTACGGCTTGATCTGAAATATGAACGGTGTAGTATTTCATTAAAATTTGTAATCTGTACCGTAATGATCATTTAGTTTGTCTAATAAGTTATCAAAAACCTCTTCGGTGTTATCTTCCAAGTTACCGGATATACTGTCGGGTAATGGGTATTCCATTTTCACGGCTTTTTTCTTTTCCAATTCACGAGCTATTTTGCGTCCGGAAGGTGTACCTGTGTCTATACGTGCTATTACTTCCATAATCTTAGTTTTTTTTACTTGGCAATAGGAATGTTGCCACACCCGCAAATGTACAAAAATTATTCCTATGTTATACCGTAATACTCCTTAATTTTTTCTAATGGAACTTTCCGGGGCTTTTGAATATCAAAACAATCACGTACGAGCCGGATATAACGACTTGCTGTGCTTTCGGATATCTCGTAGTTGAAAAGCGAGCGTACTTTTTTAATTGTGGCGAATTCCATGGCCCCCTAAATCCCCCAAGGGGGAC
>LSQX01367729.1_pt1 | contig 20220 bp, 20 predicted proteins | sample 654561 | NCBI WGS metagenome assembly LSQX01 (sample SAMN04489861, study PRJNA283612) | anaerobic digester metagenome | isolation source: 4 biogas reactors fed with cattle manure at either 37C or 55C with and... | place: Denmark: Kongens Lyngby | collected 2014 | reverse complement strand
ACCGAACAATCAGCTCCTTTCTTTTCTTACAAAAATAGAAACACCCCGGCGGGATATTGCTCCTTTCGGATATGGCATCTTCGCCGTCTCAAGTCCGCATGTGGGCGTGACATCCAGGCTGTGTCCGGAGCTGTTTTCCTTCAATAACGCTCAGGAAGTGCCCCTCTGCCTTTGGGAAACATATATTCCTTCTTCCTTCCAGTGTTTTTCAAGCGATTCGAGCCTGTCGGCGACCGTCTGTCCCAGGGTGCCTGCAACCGCCAGGATAAGGCAGTTCAGGATGCTGATGGGGGCGGCAAATGAATCGATGAATGAAACATGCCTGTACGGTGCTGTAAGAACATACTTTGCCCTCGCAGCGAGGGGACTCGTGAGATCGTTGGTCACGGCAGCGGTTTCAAGACTGAATTCTTCGGCAATACCGAGTACATCCAGGGTCCACCTGGAGTAGCGCGGAAAGCTGATTCCGATTACGAGGCTTCCCTTTGGCGCATTCATGAGGGTCTCATAAGGAATGTCCGTTTTTATGGTGTGCACGTTCGGAAGAATCCACGAAAGATAAAACGAAAGATAGCTCGCAAGTGCAAAAGAACTCCTGTAGCCGGCGAGATAGACGGCCTCGGCTTCAGCCGCGGCTTTCCCCAGAGCGGCGAGCTCCTCCGAGGGAACCGACGAAATTGCGGCGGAAAGGGTATCCATATCCTTTCGGAGAGCCCGCTCATAGATATCGTTCTTCGGGGATGTCCCGTAGTCCTTGATTCTTTCAAGTGTGGAAAGGTGGTCCATGAGGCGGCTTTTCATTTCTGTGCGGAGCTGCAGGTAACCGGAATATCCGAGAAGGTGGGAAAGACGGATGACCGTGGTCTCGCTTACGCCGACGCGCTCGCCGAGCTGGGAGGCGGTGATAAACGCCGCTTCCTTCGGGTGGTCCAGAAGAAACCTGGCCACGGCCGACTGTCCCGCAGTCATTTCTTTCAGCTTCAGGGTTATCCGTTCTTTCAGCATGGGACCTCCTGTTTGAAGGAAATGCGCCGTTAAATCGACAGAAAAGAAGTATTTCCTTCAAGGATAATAATCGAAAAAATCTGCAGTGTCAAATAGAGTGTTTTTTTCCCCGCTGGCACAGTGAAAGCCGAAGCGTGAGGGTACGGTTGCAAAAAAAGAGCGGAGGGGGCATAATATATGCAAATTACGCAGTTTTTTCTGTCGAAATATGGAGAGCGAACAGGGCCCCGGAGAACTCCGTGGCCTTGTGTATTATTTCGCCGTTCTCCGTCGGAGAGGGGGGAAATGACTGTGAGCAGGGCTTTTGTCAAGGAAAACGAAGACCAGGAAAGTTACCTGGAATGGCAAAAACTTCTTCGGGACAGGGAAGAGCTGCTGAGGATCCTGGAGAAGAAGAAAAAATATCTTCAGGAGGATCCCGCTGCGGGGAAAATTCCAGCGAAGAAGCGAAAGGAAATGGCTGCCAAATACGACGCCGAGGCCGAGGAAGTGCGCAGGCTGCTCGAGGAAATGCTGGCCGAGACGAGGACGCCTTAGGCGGCGCACTGTTGCCGGGGGATCCGGTTATGTGAAACGAGGGACGGGGAATCCTCCGTCCCTCGTACTGTATTCCGGGGTATGGCGGATGTTGAGAAAAATGAAATTATGATACCCTCTCTCTGAGAAACGGAGGTGATCCGTCATGGACAGGAGAGAATTTCTGAAGAGAACGGCGGCTCTCGGCCTCGGAGGAGCGGCCCTGCTGCTTCCGGGGGGCGTCCGGAGAGCCTTCGGCGCCCGGGAAGGTCTGCCGGGGCTCGCCGCGGTGAGGGGAGGAGAGCCGGGAGAGATGTTCGACCGGGGGGTGGCGGCCCTCGGCGGAATGGGGCGGTTTGTGAAAAAAGGCCAGACCGTGGTGATCAAGCCGAACATGTCCTGGGACGTTCCCCCCGAACGGGGAGGGAACACCAACCCGGAGCTGGTGGAGCGGATCGTCCGCCGCTGCCTCGAGGCCGGCGCATCGAAAGTGTACGCCTTCGACCACACCTGCGACCTGTGGCGGAACAGCTACCGGAACAGCGGCGTGGAGGAGGCGGTGAAGCGGGGGGGCGGAGTGGCCGCTCCGGCGGACACGTCCGGATATTTCCAGAAAGTGCCCCTCCCCGGCGGAAGGGTGCTGAAGGAAACCGCCGTCCACGAGCTGCTCCTGGAGTGCGACGTGTTCATCAACGTCCCCGTGCTGAAGCACCACGGCGGGGCGGGGGTCACCATGGGCATGAAGAATCTCATGGGCACGGTCTGGAACCGGGGGGAGTTCCACTCGAAGGGGCTGCACCAGTGCATCGCCGATGTCAGCCTGTTCCGGAAGCCCGCCCTGACGGTCATCGACACCTACCGCATGATGACCCGCCACGGCCCGAGGGGGACGTCGGAGGGAGATGTCACCGTGCTGAAGGCCCAGATCCTGTCCACGGACATCGTGGCCGGGGATGCGGCGGCGGCGAGGATCTTCGGCGCCGATCCCAAGAACGTGGCCTACATCCGGAATGCCGCGGAGATGGGGATAGGGACTCTGGACCTGGAATCCCTGGGGGTGGAGCGGATTGTCCTCTGAGAGGCCCCTGACCCGAAAAAAAAGGCGGGCGGGAAGCATACGATTTCTGGTCGCCCTTGGCGTTATGGCGCTGTTTCTTGCCTGGTTTCTTTTCCGGGCTGGTGAAACGGCCCTGCCCCTTCTGCCGTCGCTGCAGGCTGTTCCGTCCATTCTCCGGTGGTGGGGCGGAGCGGCCGTACTGGCCCTGGGGGCCCTGCTCGCCGGGAGGGCCTACTGTTCCGTTCTCTGCCCCCTGGGCACCTTCCAGGAGGCGGTGTGGCGGTCCGGCGGGCGGCGCCTTTCAGGATACGCCCCGGGGTCTCCTGCGCGGTACTGGATTCTCGCTCTCGTGCTGGCGGCGGGCGCTGCGGGACTGGCGGCAATTCCGGCTCTCCTGGACCCCTATGCAGCCTTCGGCAGAGGAGTTACCCAGCTTCTCCGGCCGCTCCTGGCCGGGGGGATCGGCAGCCTCGCCGGTTTTCTCGAAAGCAGTGGTCTGTACGGGATTGTCCACAGGGCGGGGCCCATTCCCTTTGTGCCCGGCCTTTTCTGGGGCACCGCGGCCTTTTTCCTTGTCCTGACCCTGTGGTCTCTCCGGAAAGGGCGCCCTTTCTGCGATGCCCTCTGTCCTGTGGGGACCTTTCTCGGGCTCTTTTCCAGGTCGTCCCTTCTCTCCATCCGGTTTTCCGGGGAGAGCTGCACCGGCTGCGGACTGTGCGGCACCGTCTGCCCCCAGGAATGCATTTCCGTGAAGGAGCGGAAGGTGGATGCCGACAGGTGCGTTCTCTGTCTTCGGTGCGTGGAAGCCTGCCCCGGAGGGGCCCTCGCCCTTTCCTTCGCCCCTCCGGGAGAAAACCTGTCCAGGAGGGGGCTGCTCCGTACGGCGGCGGGAGCCGCCGCCGCTCTCGGGCTGACTTTATGGAGCGCGAGGAAGGACGGCACAGTACCAGCGGCTGCCTCGTCGCGGGATAAAAAGCTTCCTCTCTCCCCTCCGGGGTCGAAGAGCCGGGGGAACTTCACGAAAAAGTGCGTGGCCTGTACGGCCTGTGTGACCGCATGCCCGGCGGGAATTCTTCGCCCCTCCCTGGGTGAATGGGGTGCGGAGGGGCTTTTCCAGCCCGTCCTTGACTACGGGAGGGGATACTGCCAGTATGAATGCACCGCCTGCGGCGACGCCTGCCCCACGGGGGCATAGAGTCCCTGGAACCGGAAGAAAAACAGCTCGTCTCCATCGGGAAAGCCCGCTTCCTGCGGCGGAACTGTATCGTCCGGAAATACGGGACGGCATGCGGCGCCTGCTCCGAGCACTGTCCCACCCAGGCGATGCGCATGGTGCCCTTCCGGGGAGGTCTGACCATCCCTGAGCTTGATCCTTCCGTCTGTATCGGGTGCGGCGCCTGTGAATACGCCTGTCCGGCGGAGCCGAAGGCTGTCACCGTGTCGGGGCTCTCCGTTCACGGGAAGATACGCCGGGTTTCCGGCGGAAACGGAGGGCCCACAGTGGCCCCCCTGGAAGAATTTCCATTTTAACCGGATGAGAACGGAGATGACGGCATGAATCTCGGAATGGGAGAAATACTTCTGCTGCTCGCCCTGGCGCTGGTGCTCTTCGGGGCGAAACGGCTGCCCGAAGTGGGACGGGCTGTGGGAAGCGCGGTGAAGGAGTTCAAGAGAGGGCTTGAGACCGGCGAATCTCCGGAGAAGAAGGAGAATGGAGAGGATGGGGAGCCCGGACAGGGAAAATAGCGAAAGCTACGCCGACCACCTGGAGGTCCTCCGGGGCAAGATTATTTCGGTCCTGGCGTTTTTCTGCATCTCAGCCGTCCTGATATTTTCCTTCGCGGAGGCTACAGCGGCGTTCCTGCTCGCCCCGCTGGAAGGGCTGGGCGTATCGCTCTACTATTTCCGGCCCTACGAAAAACTGCTCACCTACATGCGGCTGGCCTTCTGGGGCGGAATGGTGCTCACCGTTCCCCTCGCCCTGGTCCAGGGCTGGCTCTTCGTCCGGCCCGCCCTGCGGCGGAGCGAGGCGAAATACCTTCTGGCCGGCGGAGGAATAGTCCCTGTGCTGTTCACCGCCGGGGCGGCCTTCGCCTACAGGGTCATCGCTCCCCTGGCCCTCCGCTTCTTCCTCGCCTTCGGGGAGGGGGACACTATCCTTCCTCTCTGGGGATTCGGGGAATACGCTTCTTTCCTGTTTTCCCTCCTGCTGGCCTCGGGGCTGGTATTCCAGGCCCCCCTGCTGCTGCTCGCCCTGCTGCTTTCAGGAATCGTCTCCCTGCGGACCATCACCCGCCTCAGGCCGTGGATCATCCTTTTCATCGGCCTGGCGGCCGCCCTGCTGACCCCGCCTGACGTGGTATCCCAGATCCTGCTCGGAGTGCCTCTTTACCTGCTGTTCGAAGTCACCCTCGCTGTGGCGAAACTGATCATGGGGCGTCGGGGTGGCTCCGGGTGATCAGCACCACGGAAAAGATGATAACTCCGGCCGAGACGAGCATGGGGACGGAAACGGTCTCGCCTCCCAGGCTCCAGCCGAGGAAGAGGGCCACCAGCGGATTGACGAAGGTGTGGGTGACCACCCTGGACGCCCTGTCCACCTTCAGGAGCCAGACAAAAGCCGTGAACCCGATGAGGGACCCGAAGACCACAAGGTAGCCGAGGGCGGCCACGGACTTCAGAGAGATGGTCTCCAGGGAGAGTCGGGCCGGTTCTCCGACGGCCGCCGACAGAATCAGGAGCAGCACGCCTCCTGCGGTCATCTGCATGGCCGTGGAGAGCAGGCTCGATTTCGCCACGGGGGCCTTTCGGGAGTAGAGAGCCCCCATGCTCCAGTTCACCGTGGCGACGAGGACGATGAGCATCCCTGCCGTGTGCTCCCCCGAGAGGGAGAGCGAGTAGCCCGACTGGTCCAGGACAAGGAAGACCGTTCCGCCGAAGCCGAGCACCAGTCCGATGCTCTCGGCGAGGGTGGGTTTCCGGGACTTGAAGAACAGCCAGTCGAAGATGACGAACCAGAGGGGCTCGATGGAGATGATGAGGGCCGCCACCGACGAGGGGACCGTCTGCTGGGCCCACACCACGCCGCCGTACCCGCCCAGGAGCATGATGGCCGCAACCTTGAAGGCGGCGATGAACCCCGCGCGGGTGGGACGCTCCTTTTCCCGGAGCAGGCACCATGCGAGCAGCACCCCCCCGGCGAGGAAGAAGCGCATGGAGCCGCTGAAGAAGGGCGGGATGGTCTCAACGGTGAAGCCGATGGCCAGGTAGGTGGAGCCCCAGATGAGATAAAGGGCCGCATAGGCCGAATAGTAGGCCAGACGGGACGGCTTTTCGCTGTTCATGAGTGGACCTCCGGAATGTATTCAATATATTTCCTTCGTATTATAACAAATTTCCGGAGGTTTCAGTTTCTGATCTGTGCTCCGGCCATTGATGGCCTGTTCAAACGCTCACCGGTCATTTAGAATGGGATAAACAGGTATATTCCGCAAAAAGGAAAAGGAACCTGTCCTGGGAGAGGGTGAGAATCTTGCTACCCGAACAGCCAGTGAGCCTGGACCAGGTTATTCTGTCAAGTCCTGCCGTCCTGATCGGCGGGGTCATGGAGGACACGCCCCGTGTGGATTTCGTCACGGGAAACGTTTCGCTGTTCGGTTTTTGCCCTGGTGACCTGACGGGAGACAGGGTTTCCCCCGATTCCCTGATTTTCGGCGAAGACGCGGACGGGGCATGCCGGTCCATGGAGGAATGCCTTGCAGCGGGGGAAGGGGAATGCATCCGGGAATACCGCCTGGTCTCGCCGGCGGGGAAAATCAGCCCCGTGCGGGACCACAGGGTCTTTCACCGGGACGGGAAAGGCAAGCTCTTTGCATGGCAGTCCACTCTTCTGGACCTCTCGGGCGCGAAACTGTTCGAGAATGAGTCCCGCCTGGCGGAGGAGAGCATCTCCGAAGTGCTGGCCGCTTCCAGGATCTGGGCCTGGGAATATCTTCCGGAGACGGACGAGCTGGTCGGCTCGGGATACTTTCCTGTGGACGGCAGCGGCCCAGGAAAGATCCGTTTACCCCTGAAGAAACTGTGGAGAGATGTCCTTTGCCCTGAGGACCTTCCGGGAGTTGAAAAAGCATGGAGCCGTCTCCTGGAAGGAGAGAATCCTTTTCAGGGGACAGAGTACGAATTTCGCAGGACCGACGGGAAGCGGGGCTGGGTTGCCATCAACGCTTTCCCGCACCGGGACGGGCTGGGCATGTTGTCCGGAATCACGGGCCTGACCATAGATATCACGCCCCTGAAAGAGGCCCACCGGAAGGCAGCTTCCCAGCACCGGCGCCTTGAGCTGCTCCGTTCCGTGTCCATGGGGCTCATGGAAGATCTCGATACGGATTCCCTGCTGCGCCGGATTCTCCGCAGCGCCGTGGAGTTTGCCGGTTCGGGGAACGGCGTGATCTCCCTGCTGGAGCAGGGAGGAACGGTGCTTCGCCACAGGTTCGCCGTCGGACTCCACGAGTCCATGGTGGGGGAAGAGCGTCCTGCCGCTGATGGTATGAGCGGCCTTTCTCTTCGGGAGAGACGGAGAGTGTTTGTCAATGATTACAGCACCTGGGATGGCAGAATTCCCGATCCAAGGTTCCGAGGGATTACAGCCAACATCGTGCTGCCTCTGTTTCACGGCCCAAATGACTTCGGCACCGTGGGCATCCATTACACGGGAGAGTGTCCCGAGTTCGATGATGCCTTTTTTTCTTCCCTTGACCAGTTTGCGGCCGCGGCGTCCATGGCCCTGGAAAACGCACGGCTTTTCGAGGCGTCCTGCAGGGAGATCCGGGAAAAAATCCTGGCCGAGAGAAGACTCATGAACCACGGCAGGCTCGCTGCAGCATCTGCCGTGGCGTCGGGGTACCTTCTCTCGGAGCACCTCGGTGAATCCGCCCTTGCACGGGCCCTGTCATCCCTCGCCACAGCATCCGGCGCTGGGAGAGCGGTGCTTTTCCGGAATGTGCCGGAGGAAAGCCGCGCCGAGGTGACAGCCGCGGGAGTGGATGATCTTTCTTCTGCCGGAGAGGACGGACCGGTCCGGATGGCGGATTATCCGCTTCTCTTCGACCGTCTGGCCTCGGGGAGGACCTTCCTCGGTTCCCTGAATGGAAGCGGAACCGAAGGTGTTGCGGCAATCCCCATATTCATCCGGTCCCGGTTCTGGGGGTATCTCACCCTGCTCTTTCCGGGAAGGGAGCCCCGTTTTTCCGCCGGGGAGCTGGATGTGCTCAGGACGGCCGCCTATAACCTTGCGGTCTCCGTAGTCCGCTGGGATGCTGAAAAACAGGTGAAGGAAGGGTACGAAAGACTCAGAAAGACATTCAACGACGTGATTCGCACTATGGGCTTCATCGTCGGGAGGAAGGATCCCTATACCATCGAGCACCAGGAGCGTGTCTCCGTCCTGGCCCATGAGATCGGCGCGGTCATGGGGCTGGATCCCTGGCGGCTTGAGGGGCTGCGTATCTGTTCCCTGGTACACGATGTGGGGAAGGTGGAGATTCCCGGGGAAATCCTGAGCAAGCCCGGAAGGCTGACCCCCATGGAGTTCGAGCTCATCAAGACCCATGCACAGTCCGGGTACGATATCCTGAAGGAGGTCGATTTCCCCTGGCCGGTGGCGGAAGCTGCCCGGCAGCATCACGAGCGGCTGGACGGATCCGGTTACCCCCGGGGACTGTCGGGGGAGGAGATTCTGTTGGAAGCGAGGATACTCGCCGTGGCAGACGTTGTGGAGGCCATGTCGTCCCACAGGCCGTACCGTCCCTCCCTGGGCATCGGGGCTCCGATGGCCGAGATTGCGGAAAAGCGGGGGACCGCCTTTGATCCCACGGTCGTGGATGCCTGCATGGAGGTGCTCCGGAAGAATCCCGGGATCATCGCCGGGGAAGTGAACGCCTTCGGAGGGAAGAGGTGAGATGTTCTTGAACCGGGACGAAGTCCTCAGTCTTGACCTGATCATAGCCTCCAGCCCGGTGGTGATTCTCTGGGGAGAGCCGGAGGAGCGGCACCCGGTGGACTTCGTCACCGGGAACATCTGCCGGTTCGGTTATTCCGTCCCGCAGATCGTCCTGGAGGAAGTTCCCTTCGAGTCCCTCGTCTTTCCGGAGGACTGGGAACGGCTGAAGGGAGAGTTCCGAGCAGCTGTCCTCGGCACCGGGGTTTCGCTCATGCTTGAATACAGGATTGTCACCCGCGGCGGTGAGGTCCGGTGGGTCGAAGACAGGACAGCCTTCCACAGGGACAGCGAGGGAAAAGCCTACGCCTACCAGTCGAGTCTCCTTGATGTCACCGACAGAAAAACAGCGGAGCGGAGGGCGAAGGAAAGCGAGGAACGTCTCGCAAGAGTGCTTGCCTCATCAAGGGTGGGCATTTGGGAATATTCCCCGCTGACGGACAGCTTCTCGGGATCAGGGCACGGGCCGCTCCTGGGAATCCCGGAGACTGCTTTTCCATTTTCCCGGCATGATTTTTTCGACCGTTTTCTTTCGTCGAAGGAAAACGAAACCGCAGGGCAGGCCTGGGAAGCTCTCCTTTCCGGCCAGTCCGGTTTTCTCGACACGGAATGCCGGGTTACCCTTCCCGGCGGGACGGTCCGGTGGGTGGTGTTCAAGGGATTTCCCGTCAGGGACGGCGAGGGGCTGCTTCTCCGGGTGAAGGGGCTCACAATAGACGTCTCGGGCCTCAAGGAAGCGGAACTGCGGGCGGAGGCCCAGAACAGGCGCCTTGAGCTTCTCCACTCCATGTTCCTTTCCTTCATGGAAGAGCTTGATTCAAGGGCTCTTCTCCGGAGCATCCTCACGAAGGCCTGCAGCCTGGCGGGAACAGAGCACGGTTCTCTTTCCGTTTACCAGGAGAAAAAGAACACCTTTCTGCGGGTTTTCGGAACGGGGCTCTACGCCTCCATGGCGGACGAGAGCCGTCCGGTCTTCATGGGAATATCGGGAGAGGTTTTCCGGACCCGGAAGCGGAGCATTATCCGCGATTACGGAAGGCATCCCGGGCGTACCCCGGACTCCAGGCTGGCAGGAATCACCACCATTATCTCCATGCCTTTTTTCCAGGGGAAGACCTTCATGGGAACACTGGCTATCGCTTACACCGACGGCTATCCCGAGCTTGACGATGAATTGCTCGCCTCCCTTGACCAATTCGCTGCGGCTGCGGCTATCGCCCTGGAGAACGCCCGGCTGTACGAGGAGTCCCGGAGGGAGCTTGAAGAAAGAAGACGGGCCGAGGAGCGGCTCCGGTTCCACGGCAGAATTGTCGAAGCCGCCGCTGAGGGTGCGAGCTTCCTGCTTTCCCTTGAAAACGGGGAACAGGCCCTGAAGTTTGCCCTCCGGAGCCTCGGGGAAGCACTGGGTGCCAGGAGGGTCACCATGTTCCGCAACAGCACCGGACCAGACGGGAAGGAGCTGGTCCGCCTTCTGGCCCGTTCCTCCGCCACCTGGGCGAAAGGAGACCCCTTTCTTCCTGACACACTCTCCTGGGAAGGAAACCTCTCTGCCGTTCATTCCCTCCTTGCCGGAGGGGGGATTTTTACGGGGCCGATCTCCGAATTTTGTCCCGTACCCGGCGGCTCTGCCGCACATTCTGAATCTCTTGATTTCATGGCTGTTCCCGTTCTCATTGGATCCGGGTTCTGGGGGTTTCTCGGCTTCAGTTTCGAAGGAATGAAAATTCCCCTCAGAACTGAAAAGGCTGACGTGCTCCGGGCTGCGGCCTACAACATGGCAGCGTCGGTGATCCGGTGGGAATCCGAGAAGGAAGTGCTGCGGGGGTATGAAAAACTCCAGAACACCTTCAACGACGTGATCCGGACAATGGGACAGATCGTGGGCAAGAAAGATCCATACACCATCGAGCACCAGGAGCGCGTCGCCATGCTGGCCATGAAGATCGGCGCCGCCCTTGGACTTGACGGCGAGCGGCTGGAGGGGCTTCGCATCGCCGGGCTGGTGCACGACGTGGGAAAAGTTGAGATTCCGAGCGAAATCCTGAGCAAGCCGGGGCGTCTTTCACCCCTGGAGTTCGAACTCATCAAGACCCATGCGGAGTCGAGCTACCACATTCTCAAGGAGATCGACTTCCCCTGGCCGGTGGCAGAGATCGCCTGGCAGCATCACGAGAAGCTCGATGGGTCGGGGTATCCCCGGGGCCTGAGAGGAGACGAAATAATGCTCGAAGCCCGGATTCTCACCGTGGCCGACGTGGTGGAGGCCATGGCCTCCCACAGGCCCTACCGTCCCTCTCTCGGTCTTGAGACCGCCCGGAGCGAGATAGAAAAGCACAGCGGAACCCGCTACGATCCTGAGGTTGTAAAGGCATGCGCTGCCGTGCTGGAGGACAATCCCGGCATCCTTACCGTTCTGTGAAGCCAGCCGGTTCCCTCAGCGCTTTCAGGGAGAAAAGGCTTCCAAGGATGAGCAGGGTGACCAGGGAAAAACAGACGAGGAAGCCCTGAGAAGTCAACTGCCCGGGCTGTTCCCCGGGGAAGAGGCTGATAACCGCTCCCGTTCCCCACTGAAAAACAACGGCGACAAAGATGACCACGGTATTCATCGTCCCGAGAAGGGCACCGGTGTTCGCACCTGCCGCCTGTTCCTTGGTGGCGGAGGCGTAATGGACGGCACAGAGCCCGTTTGCCGCGCCGACGCAAAACCCGCACATTCCCGACAGGGGTAGGGGCAGCCGGAATGCCACCGAGAGCAGAAGGGCCATCCATGAAAAACCGTTGAAAAGAGACCAGAAGCGCATGGCCCGGAATCGCTGTTCTGTCCTCCCCCAGAATCTCCCCAGAAGCACCGTTCCAAGGAACATGCCGATGCTGATCAGTGAAGCCCAGTTCCTTGCCTCCTGGGCCGATACCCCGTAGGCTGTTCTGTACCACGATACCGCCCAGAGTCCCTGGTAGGAAAGCAGGGCTGCGGCGGAAACGGACCAGACCACCAGGAGATTCCTGAGGTAGGATGACGAGACGATCATTCCAAAGGCCTCCCGCAGCCTGGAGATGACGGAGCGGGGAGGCTGGTGAGCGAAGACCGGCTGCGCGGGCACAGGGTCGTACACCCTTTCCCTCCAGAGCAGGAAAGCCATGGCAAGGCTGATTCCGGCAAGTCCCGCGAAGGTCGCTGACAGCCCAAGGGCATCAAGAAACCATCCGAGGGGCGCAACGGAAACAATGGCGCCGAGGGCTCCAAGGGAAAGGGTGATGCTTGAATACAGGACGTACTTGTCGGGAGAGAAAGCGCTCGCCTGGTACACCAGTGCGCCTCCGTACATGGGGGCAAGGCCGATGCCCGTAAGGAGCCGCCATGCGCCGAGGGAAAAGGCTGACGGCTCGAAGACAAGAAGACCTGTTCCGACGGCTGCCAGCGCCATTCCTCCCGCCACCACCTTCAGGGGACCGAAGCGGTCGTGAAGGGCTCCGGAAACTGCCTGCATGACCGAATAGGCATAATAGTAAAGGCTGGAAACAAATCCTGTGAGTGCGGCTCCCATGCCAATGCGGGCCGCCTGTTCAGGGAGAACCACCGAGGCGGAGATACGGAAGAAAAAGGAGAAAAAATAGGCAGTCACCAGGCAGGCAAAGAGAAAATGGGCACGGGCCGGGGAAAAGGGGCCGCCTCCGCCGGATTCGCCTGCCCTGCTGCGCATGTTCTTCATAAAGCAATCTCCTTCCGGAATCTTTTTCCAAACAGAATAGGCTTCCGGCAAGAATACCATTCCTTCCAGCTGAAGTCCACGGCCCCGGAAACTCCGGGATCCGGGAGTGTGAAGGAAATGTCGGAATACTCTTTTTCTCCTGGACGTGGAAATCGGTATTGACAAAGGGAAAAGGAAAAAGTAAGATGAGTCTAACCTAGAAGTGAGTAGTTCCTCACTTTGGAGGAGGGATGTTTTTGCCGGTATCCTCGAGGATTGAAGACTACATGGAAATCATCTTCGCCATGGAAATTTCGGGGAAGGAGGCTACGGTCACCGACCTCGCAGGTGCCATCGGGGTTGCCAAGGCAACGGTTGTGGCAGCAGTCAGGAGACTGGTTGCAGCATCCATGCTGACCCATGAGCGGTACGGCGCCCTGCAGCTGACCGAGGCAGGAAGAGAGAGAGCCCTCCACATTTACAGGCGGCACGAGCACCTGACATTTCTCTTCGAGGACATTCTCGGATTCGAGCGGGAGCGGGCCATGGCGATGGCGTGCGCCATGGAGCACGAAATGGACGAAAAGGCCGAGGGGCGGATTCTGGGGTTTGTGGATTACCTCGTCCGTGCCCGGAGGGAAGGAAAGGAATGGGTGAGAGATCTTCTTTCCGTCATGGGTGACGAGCGGAAGCTTCCGAGACCCCTTTCCATGATTCCCAGGGGTGAAAAAGGCGTGGTTTCCAGGGTTACGGCGGACGGACCGCTCCGGGAGAGGCTCTTCGGGATGGGCTTCGTCCCTGGTGCGGAAGTGATCAGGAGAGGCGAGGCTCCCCTGGGAGATCCTCTGACGGTGGATGTACGGGGGGCCGAAGTGGCCCTCAGAAGAATAGAGGCTGCATCGGTCTGGATCTGCGCGTCTTCGGAATGACGCGCAGGGGGGGAGGAAAAGAGAATGTGTCCCATTGCAATCATGCCTGAAGGCAGCGAAGTGACGGTGGCCAGGGTGGCCGGAGGCGGAGAATCTTCCAGGAGACTCTCTGAACTGGGGCTTGTGCCCGGTGTCCGGGTGAACATTGTGCAGAACGGAGGAGGCCCGCTGCTTCTCAAGGTGGGAGATTCACGGTTTGCCCTCGGCAAGGGAATGGCACTCAAGCTCTTCGTGGACGGTCCCTGCAGGTAGCGAAATGAAGAAAAAGAACCGGGAGGTTCTTTTTTTTCGGAGATTTTTTAAGTTAGATTATACGAACAAATAAAATGGGAGGGAGTTCAATGGGAGCTTTTTGCGGATGCGGTGCAGGCGGAAATGAGAAGGTTCTCAGCGCTCTGTCGGTGGGCGAGGGCGGTGTGGTTTCGAAAATAGGAGGAGAGGGCGGCCTGAAACGACGGATTCTTGAAATGGGCCTTGTTCCCGGCACGGAGATACGGGTCGAGCGGAAGGCGCCGTTTAACGATCCCGTATCGGTGTGGTTCCGCGGATACGAGCTCAGCCTCCGGGTTGACGAGGCGGACGCAGTGTTCGTCAGGCCGAAGGGATGCGCCGGCTGCAGCGGGGGGTGCAGGTAATGGGCTTCACGGTAGCCCTCGCCGGAAATCCCAACACGGGCAAGACAAGTCTGTTCAACGCCCTCACAGGGGGGAACCAGCACGTGGGCAACTGGCCCGGCGTCACCGTGGAGCGGAAGGAAGGCCGCTTCCGGATGGGCGACGGCGAGGTGAAGGTGGTGGACCTTCCGGGGATATACAGTCTCGGCGCCGCCTCACTCGACGAGGAGATCGCGGCGGATTTCCTTCTCCGGAGCAGGCCCGACCTGGCCATCGTCGTGGCCGACGGATCGAACCTCGAGAGAAGCCTCTACCTGGCTGTCCAGATGCTGGAGACCGGCACGCCCCTTGTCCTGGCCCTGAACATGATGGACGCCGCGCTGGAGAAAGGAATCACCATCGACGTGGAAAAACTGTCCGCCCTCCTCGGAATTCCGGTGGTCCCCACGGTGGCCCGGAGGAAGGAGGGAATCGAAGACCTCAAGAAGAGGGTGCTCGATGAGTTGAAAAACAGGACGGCGCCTCTGAATTCCTTTGCCCTGCCCTACGGGGAGCGGCTCGGTCCTCTTTTCGACGAGATGGAGGCCTTTCTGACGACGAAACCGGAGCTGATTCCCGGGCTTCCCGCCAGGACGGCGGCAGTGAAGTTCACGGAAGGGGACCCCGCCGTTCTCGCGGCGGCGGAGTCCGCAGGGCTCCTGCCCGCCCTGGAGTCCATTCTCTCAGGCAGCGGCGCGGCGGTGGAATCCGCCCTCGGATATGACCTCCAGACGGCGGTGATCGAGCGGCGCTGGGGCTTCGTCTCCGGCGTGACCGCCGAGGCGGTGACCCGGGATCTCTCCCTGAAGACGAGGCTCTCCCTCTCAGACAGGATCGACCGGGTGGTAACGTCGAGGACCCTCGGCCTTCCCCTGTTCTTTCTGGTGACATGGGCCATCTTCAGGTTCACCTATGCCCTGGGGGATCCCCTTGTGGAGATTCTCGGAACCATCTTTGAATCCCTCGGGGAGCGATCGGCGGCTTTCCTGGGCGGCACGGGACTTTCCGATGCGGCTGTGTCCTTTATCCAGGACGGCCTCATCGGGGGAGTTGGGTCCGTTGTGGTCTTCTTCCCCCACATTTTCATCCTCTTTGCCTTCATCGCAGTTCTCGAGGACTCTGGATACATGGCCCGGGGGGCTTTTGTCATGGACAGGGTGATGCATCTCATGGGGCTCCACGGAAAGAGCTTCATTCCCATGCTCATGGGCTTCGGGTGCAACGTTCCGTCCATGATGGCCACCAGGATCCTCGAACGCCCACGGGACAGGATGATCACCCTGCTTATCCTTCCCTTCATGAGCTGCTCCGCCAGGCTGCCGGTGTTCGTTCTCTTCTCCGGAGCCTTCTTCGGATCCCACGCCGGGACGGCCGTCTTTTCCCTCTATATCCTGGGTATCGTTGTGGCCATAGCCGCAGCCAAAATACTTGGAAGCACCCTCTTCAGGGGAGAGTCATCCCAGCTCGTCATGGAGCTTCCGCCGTACCACGTCCCCGCTGCGGGAATGGTGCTCCGCCACGCCTGGGAGCGGGGGTTCCTTTTCCTGCAGAAGGCGGGGACCTTCATTCTTCTATCCGTGGTTGCCGTGTGGGCCCTGGCGAGTCTTCCGTGGGGAGTCGAATACGGATCCCCGGACAGCCTTGTGGGAAAAATCGGCCAGTTCCTCGCACCGCTCTTCAGCCCCGCGGGTTTTGGCTTCTGGCAGGCGGCGGTGGCCCTTTTCTTTGGCTTCCTGGCCAAGGAAGTGGTTGTGGGGACCTTCGGCGCCCTCCTCGGTGCCGGTGAGGCAGGGCTCGCTGCGGCGCTTCCTTCTCTCTTCACACCGCTTTCCGCCTATGCCTTCCTCGTCATGACCCTGCTCTACGTCCCCTGCGTTGCGGCGGTGGCTGCCTTCAAAAAAGAGACGGGGAGCTGGAAGTGGACCTTCTTCATGATCTCCTACACCACTCTCGTCGGCTACGGCGGCGCGGTTCTCGTCTACCAGGGAGGCCGCCTCCTCGGCCTCGGGTAAGAAAACGGTTCTTTCAGGCCCCCTTCCCGTCACGGGAAGGGGGCTTTTTCTTCCTTTTCCGCCCGGGTCTGGTAGAATGAGCGGAAAACACCAGCATGACCGGCGAACAAGGAAAGGACGATGGTGTTCATGGACCTTCTCTTCGAACCCCTCTCCCTGGAAAAATCAGCCCGTTACAGGGAACTCTACGAAGCCTGTCCAAGGCGCTCATCCTACTATTCCTTCGGTAGCCTCTGGGCCTGGCGGAACATTTTCGGCTTCTCCTGGGCCTTCGGGGAGGGCATGTGCTGGATACGGACCGAATCGGGCTCACTCTGGGCCCCCGTGGGCCCCTGGGGTTCGGCGGACTGGCGGAGGATACTCCCGGAACTCTTTCCGGGGAGAGCTGAATTTGCCTATGCTCCCGACGGCCTCGCGAGAATATGGACTGACCTCTTCCGGGACAGGATAGTCGCCCGCGAGGTGCGTTCCCAGTGGGAGTACCTTCATTCCGTCCAGGATCTCATCGCCCTCAAGGGCAACCGGTTTTCGAGGAAGCGAAGCCATATCCGCCAGTTTGTGAAACACCATGCGTACCGGTATCGTTCCCTCGGGCCCGATGACGGGGAAACCATCCTGGAAGCCCAGCGCCTGTGGCTCTCCGAGCGCACGGAATCGCCTGCCCTTCTGAGGGAGAATGATGCGGTGGCGGAGATGGTGAGGGAATGGCGGAATATTCCCGGACTTCTCGGAGGGCTCCTCGAAGTTGAAGGGGTCCCTGCAGCCTACACCATCGCCGAGGCCATTTCGGATGATACGGTGATGATCCATTTCGAGAAGGCCCTCTCGTGCTATAACGGGGCATACCAGGCCATCAACCGCATGTTTCTACAGAACACAGCCCCTTCATTCGTCACGGTGAACCGGGAGGAAGACCTGGGTGACGAGGGAATGCGGGTGGCGAAGATGTCCTACCACCCGGTGGGTTTTCTGAAAAAATACACACTCTCATGGTTTCCCGACTGATCCTTCGCCCGGGCCCGTTACGGAAACCGGGCTTTACCCTGGCGGAAGTGCTTGTGGGTCTTGCCCTCTTCGGGCTGATCGCCGCCCTTGCCTTTGCCCCGTCGGTGACTCTTGTCCGGGGGCTGGAGGAAGCCCGGTCGGAGCAGGCCCTGGAACAGGTTTCGGACTATCTCCTCGGGCGTATTGCTGCCGAAATGCGTTTTTCGCCCAGGTTTTTCCCGGGCGGGCCGGCCGTGGTGCTCATCAGGAGAGACGTTCTCAGCGGGACGGCGGACGACAGGCTGGCTTTCTGGAGCGATCATGGCAGGCAGCCTGGAATCCGGGCACTGAAGATCTTTCGCCCCGGCACCGGCAGAAGCGAAGCGGCAGGGCTCTACCGCTGGGTCCTTCCCCTGGCATCCCCGGGAACGGTGGACTGGGAGAATCTCGACCCCGGGGGAGGAACACTCGTTCTTCCCGGGGCTGATTCCCTGAGAGTCTCTTTGCTTTCTGCCGAAACGGGTGAATGGGGCGATGAGTATGAAGGTCCGAGACCCCGGGGAGTCCGGTTCGAGGTCCGGTCAGGGAAGGAGGCGGTTTCCCGTGAGGATTGGCTGCCTCCCGAATAGTTGCCCCCGGAAGAGACGCGGCCTCGTTCTCCTTTCCGTTCTCCTGGTCTCCCTCTTTCTCCTGACGGCTTCCACGGGGTTCGCCATCTTCGCCAGGAGGTCCGTGCGGACCTTCGACGGGCGGCAGCGGGCCTTCACGGCAAGGATGGTCTGCGAAGCCGCCCTTCCGGCGGCGAAGATGCTGATAGGGCTCCATCCGGGGAAGGCCCACGCCCCGGGGGATGAATTCTTCGCTCCAAGGAAACTCGCTTTTCCGGACGCAGGCGTGACGGTGGAGATGACCATCGTCCCCCTGGACGACGGAATTCCACTGAACGCAATCTTTCTTCCCGACGGGAGGACCGTGAGAACCGAGCTTTCGGGGGCATGGAGGCGTCTGTGGCGGCAGTCCGGTGCAGAGAACCTTGAGGCGTCAGTGCTGGATTTTCTGGATGGAGACAGGGAGCCCCGTCTCGGCGGCGGAGAGCGGGAAGGGTACCTGAACAGGCCTCTTCTCTCCCTGGATGAGCTGCTTCTTGTCCCGGGAATGACGGCGGACATCCTGTACGGAACGGCAGGACGGCCGGGGATAGCTCCTTCTCTCACACTCCGGTCCGCCGGAAAGATCAACGTCAATTCGGCTTCCCCCGGGGTCCTTTCCCTTCTGGACGGGCTGGACGGAAATATTGCCGCCGATCTTGTCCGGGCCAGGGAATCCCGCCCCTTCGCCTCAATGGAGGACCTGTCCGCCGTGTCATCCTTCCCGGCCTCGGCGAGGGCGCGGCTGATGAATGTTTTATCCTTTACCAGCAGTCACTTCCGGGTGTCTTTCGCCGTGGAGTTTGCTGATGGTCAAAAGGTGCCCGTGGAGGTTATACTGGAACAAAAAGGGTCAGCGGCCGAGACTGTCCGATGGGAGGAACCGTAAATAACCAGACGCCAGATTTCTTCTTTTTTCCTCAGGACCCGGGACGGATTCCGCCATCTTGAAAACGGAGACGGTCCTTCCGGGGCATACGGTGCCGGGATAGTTCCCCCTTCCCGGGGCTCAGTTTTGCTGTACCCTTTCCGGACCATCTCCGTTCACCCTTTTTCCTTTCCATTCCACTCCCTGAAGGACATTCGCAGCGCCCTTTCACTCCGTTTCAGCCCCCTCCTTTCAGGGGAGGAGGCTGTGGAAATCGTTCCATGGATTCCCGGAGGCAGGGCAGGGGCATCAGGGGTCGCGTGGTGCCTGGCCGCTTCCGAGGTGCCTGGCGACGATGCTCTTCTCCAGGGAAACATCTGCTGGCCTCTCCCATTGGCCCTGGCTTCCCTGGTGGACGGTGAGGGAATCGCCGTGTTCCGGGGGATGGGTGTTGTTGCATCGGCTGTTTTCTCCGGAGGAATTCCTCTCTTCTGCAGGTGCGGCAGTGAGGAAGACGGAGCCCCGGCTCCTGAAGAGGGCGACGGCATGGACCGGGAAATACGTCTCTGCAGGGAATTCGCACTCGCCTCGGGCCACGGGGGGCTTGTTTCGTCGGTCTGGACCGGTTCATCCGCCAAAGAGCTGCTGGATGCCTGCCGGGAGACCGCAGCCCGTTACCCGGCCTTTCTTTCCGTCAATATTTCACGGCCTTCTCTGGAGGCCTCTCTCGCCCGGGAAAGGACAGCCCTTGTTCTCAGGAATTTTGCAGCAGCCGCGTTCTTTCTCGGCGCGGTGTTTTGTGCGGCCCAGTTTACTCTCACCATGCAGGTTCGATCTTCCCTCGACCGGATAGCCTCTGAATCGGCGGCCCTCTACAGGGAGATTGCGGGGCCGGGGGAACGGATCGTTGATCCTCTCTCCCAGGCTCGGGGAAAACTCGCGGAGCTTAAGGGGAGCGGAGGGGACGACAGCTCCCTCTCTCTCTTTCTCGGCCACCTCGGAAGGGCATGGACCGGGGGAGAAGGGGAAAGAAAGTCCGGCTTTCCGGTCCTGGAGCAGATGCGCTACACCGGCGGAAGCGCCGAACTGACAGGAACCGCAGGCGCCATGGAGGCCATCCAGGAACTCAGGTCCGCCGTTGACGGCGGGGGTTTCCGGGCCTCCCTGGGGGATATCCAGCAGATACCCGGCGGTGGGCTGAGGTTTTCCCTTTCCCTGAGGAGAGAAAGAGAGTGAGCCGTTTCATCCGCTCCTTTCTGAATTCCCTGCCGGGGAAGGGAGACAGCGGTCAGGGCGCGGAACGGAGGGCACTTCTCCTGATGCTGCTCGCCCTGATTGCGTGGGGGGCTGCCTTCTCACTGTGGAGCGACGGAAGGGAGCTCAGGTCCAGGAGAGATCTGCAGAAAAGACGATTCTCCGACCTCGCGGCGACGGTGGGGGAATACCGGGCGCTCCGGCAGTCAACGGGGCCGCTTGTACCCGAAAAGGAAGAGGATCTTCTCACAGGGGTGTCGAATGCAGTGGCCTCCCTCGGCCTGCGGTCGAACATGCTGAGCCTCAGCAGCACATCGGGCCCTGGCGGCGGCAGTGCCGTGTCCGTGACGCTGGAGAGGCTTTCCTCGGACAGCCTGGCACGGTTTCTTCAGGAGACGGAGCGGAGGGGCATCCATTCATTCTCCGCAGATATCAGGGCTGTGCGGGGCAATACCGCGGAAGAATCCCCGGCACGGACCCTCACGGCGGTGCTCCTTCTCGGGAGTCGGGGACCGTGAGAAAAGGCAGGATTGTTCTTTTGCTCCTCTTTTCCGCGGCGGTGTTCGCCCTGTCTTTTCTTTCTTTCTTTCCTTTTGGCCCCGGGGCGGAGG
>LSQX01020708.1_pt2 | contig 20223 bp, 13 predicted proteins | sample 654561 | NCBI WGS metagenome assembly LSQX01 (sample SAMN04489861, study PRJNA283612) | anaerobic digester metagenome | isolation source: 4 biogas reactors fed with cattle manure at either 37C or 55C with and... | place: Denmark: Kongens Lyngby | collected 2014 | reverse complement strand
GGCAACATCGGCGCTATGGTTACGCTGCCTGTGCCCGGGTTTATGCTGGCGACGGGTACGCTCTCCTATCGTGATGTAAACGGCCCGCTCCTTTTCAGCGACAATCCCGAGAGCATCACGGGAGAGGGAATTGCATACCGCGACGAGGTGTCCGGCTACGCGCGGGTGTACGTCTACCACGCGAACGCAGAACTCCAACCCAAGTACTTCCTGACGTGGCTGATCAACCGCGGCGATGAACCTGTAACCGTGCGGGTGTTGCGAGAAGCCTTCGGCGGTCCGGGCGTCGATTACGGTTTCATCGGCCAGAGCGTGCTGCAGGATTACTTTGGACCACAGACGGAGCGCACGATCGTCATCCCAGCGGGCGAGCGGGAGCTGCTCGACCCGAAAGCGGCCCGGCGCGCGGCACGGCAGTACGGCCTCGTGCACGGCATCTACGACATCGCAGTGGACGGCACGGTAGAGGTCGCTGTGGTGGCGGCCTCGGTGCAGCGGGATCCGGACACGTTGCCCGACTTCGCGCCCAAGGAGCCAGTTGGGTTCGGACGGGGGATTTTCGCGGTTACAGAACGCTATGTAAACGCGACCGTGGGCGATGTCCCGTCGGGAATACTCGTCTCCGCCGGGAACGAGACCGATCCTTGGATCCTGGGCCGTGATGCCGTGTTCGGTCAGGAAACGTACTTGGCCGGCAACTACGGCGTCGTCTACCACATCGATCTGACGGTGGACGTGACGAGCCCGAAGAAGGTGCGGTTTTTCATGGCACCGGGCTTCAGCGGCGGGTGTCCGATGGCGCCGTCCATCCGCATCACGGGCGGCGAGCATGGAAGCTTCGGCGCGGAGGAAGGCGGCCTGGTCGTTCGGGTGCCCCACGACGGCGATCTGTATATGACGAGGGCGGACCAAGCGGCCTTCCTCGGTGAAATTTTGGTCGAACCGGGAGATCCCCGCACCTTGCGCCTCGATTTCATCCCGCCCGGAGGTTCGTGCCTGCCGGCGGCGCTGCTGGCTTGGCCCGTGCCGGCGGACGGAAGCGGCATTCAACCGGGGATCCGCGGCCTCGCCGAAGCCTTGCAGCCTTGGGAGCCCGTGTCCGACTTCTTCGATCCCTTTGATGCGAAGACCGGCTACTGGTCTTGGTCTCAGACTCCGCCCCAGTTCAAGGACGGCCATGCCGTGTGGGAGTGGACCGCCTACGGCAACGCCTTCGCCGGTCCCTTGGACGGCCGGGACTACGCGATCGAGGTGCGGGCGGAGTTTGTCGAGCCGGGTACGTTCCACTTGTTCCTGCGCAGCGACCGGCTGTGGCGAGGGTACGACGCCTACGTGGATCCCCGCTCGGGACTCGCCCACATCCGGCGGCTCAACGGCACCTGGGACGACACCGACGTTCTAGGCACGGCGCCGCTCTTCGGCCGTGTGCAGGTGGGCGAGCCCTTCGTGCTGCGCGCCGAGGTGCGGGGCAACCGGCTGGCGTTGTATTTAGACGGAGAGCTCGTGCTGGAGGCGGAGGATCCGGACCACACGTATCCGGCGGGCCGGGCGGGGTTTCGGGTTGGGTACACGCTGATGCGGCTGGACTACGGCAAACTAGAGCCCCTGGCGGCGACGCTCCCGGGCGGGGGCGGAGGGAACGCGGCGGAGGGCTCGGCGTTCGAGTGAGGGACGGAGCCCAACGACGGCGGGGGCGGCAGGGGGCGTCGGAGCGGCAAGACGGCGGCGGACACCGAAAGCCCTTTTACAAGCCTTGCAGACGGGAACCTTAGGTTTTGCCAAGGGCAGCTGCCAGAAGCTTTTCCTTGCCCCCTTCCCGCCCAGACGACGCACCACGGCCGAGACCCAGTGTCCCGACCGTGGTGCATCCCGTGGTGCATCATCCGGCCGCTATCCCTCTGCCCCGTACAGTCCTACGTCGATCCCCCGCTCCCCGTCGCGCCGTGTGGCCTCGACCGCCAGCACGTTTTTCCCCCGGCGGAGCAAATGGGCAAACTCGCTCACATCCGCATGGCGGTAGTGGCGCTCGTATCCCCGGGGTTCCGTCACGTGCAGCACCCTGTGCCCGTTCAGGTAGACCGCAAACTCGTCCGCCATGGCCGTGTACTCGAGCCACAGCCGGCTGCAGCGCGGCTCCTCGGCCAGCACGAACTCCCGCCGCAGGCGCACGGTATCGCCGCTCCACGCCCCGCCGGCCGGGAACACGCTCTCCATGAACCGGCCCGCCCGGATGGGTCCGGTCGATTCGTTCCACCCGCTGTCGTCGTAGTCCAGCCGGGTCCAGGCGGGAGCTTCGGCCTCGCCCGTGCCGTCCGCTCCGTCGTCCGCCGGCACCGTCACCCGTACCGTCTGTGGCTCCCGCTGCGACGTTGCGAGGAACATCGCCGGCGGCGCCATGTCCCGGTACAGCTCCGCATGCAGGGCCTTTACCGCATCTTTGTCCACCTTCACCACTTGGCGGTCGTAGGTGAGCAGGCCGTTAATCTCACGCTCCACGTCGGTTGTCTGGGTGTACACGGCTGCGGCGAGGCCCCGCGCGATCGGGCCGTGCAACGACTTAATGAGCGCCTCGTAGTCCCGCATCAGCGCCTCTTTGTCGCCGGACGATCGATAACCCCAGTTGCCTTCTTCGGCCCACAGATGCCCGGGCAAAGCCAACGCGAGGCCGCCGAACTCGCCCAGCACAGGCACTCGCCCGTCGCCTTTGTCCTCGAACGCGGGGCCGGGATACTCGTGGATGTCGAAGATGTGGCCCGTACCCCGGTCCGTCCAGCCGCTGGTCGAGTTGGTCAGCCGCGTGGGATCGTACTGTTCCACCCACCGGGCGATCCGGACGGTATCGTACTGGCCCCAGCCCTCGTTGAACGGCACCCACACCACGATGGACGGGTGATTGCGCAGTGCATCGATCATAGCACGCAGCTCGTCCTCGAAGTGCGCAGCCGAGACCGCTGAGCGCTCGCCGTCCCGCTCCGCCCGCGGATCCACCCAAAGCCCGCGCTCATCCGGGACCGCGGCCACCGCGCTCGGCATGTCTTGCCACACGAGCATGCCCAGCCGGTCGCAGTGGTAGTACCAACGGGCGGGCTCCACCTTCACGTGCTTGCGGATCATATTAAAGCCCAAGGCCTTGGTGATCTCGATATCGTAGGCCAGTGCCTCGTCCGTAGGCGCGGTGTACAAGCCGTCGGGCCACCATCCCTGGTCGAGGGGGCCGAACTGGAACAGGACTTCGTTGTTCAACAGCAACTTCGGACGGCCGTGCGCATCCTTGCCGACCGAAATCTTCCGCATGCCGAAGTAGCTCGCGACCTCGTCGACCACGGCACCGTCGCGGATCACTTGCACCGCCAAATCGTAGAGGTGGGGCGCAGCGGGCGACCACAGCTTGGCACCGGGCACGGGCAGGCTGACCTCTTCGTCCGGCTTGGCCGTAGCTTCGGAGACGGTCTCGCCGCCGTCCCGCACGATGAAGCGCACCGCGTCCGCCGAGTGGGCCGCCGGGCACCGGGCGCTCACCCGAACCGTTCCCGTGTCGATGTCGGGGACGATGCTGAGCTCGGATACGTAGACCTCCGGAACCGGTTCGAGCCACACGGTCTGCCAGATGCCGGTAACCGGTTCGTACCAGATGCCGTGGGGATTCCGGTGCTGCTTTCCCCGGGGCTGGTCGCCGGCGTCAGTGGGATCCCACACGGCCACGACGATCTCCTGCTCACCGCCGCTGCGCAGCACGGGTGTGATGTCGAAGGTGAAGGGAACGTACCCGCCCCGGTGCACGCCCACGTGTTGACCGTTTACCCACACCTCGGCCTCCCAGTCGACGGCGCCGAAGTGCAAGAGCAGGCGTCCGCCGCGGGGAATATCCGGGGCCGTGAAGGTGCGCCGGTACCACAGGCGTTCGGACGGGCCCACACGCCGCTGCACTCCGCTGAGATACGATTCGACGGGAAACGGTACGAGGATGGTCCCTTGCCAATCGGTTACCCAGCGGGCTTCCTTCTCGACGACAGCGTACTCCCACGGGCCGTTCAGGTTGATCCAGGCCTTACGCGCCAACTGCGGCCGGGGATATTCGGGCCAAGGATTATTGCGGTCGACCAGGTCCGTCCATGGAGTCTTGAGCATTGTGGAAACCTCCTATTCCAATGTCCAAATCGTCCCCATGAGGCTGGGCTTCGCACTTCCCGGGGCCTTCTGGTAGTAAACGGTTAGTAGACGCCCGTCATCCAACTCGATGGTGCTGGGATACCCCAGATCGTCGTCAGGCGCGTCGGCGCGTATGACAATCTCGGGATACTTTGTGAAATCCACGCCGTCGTCGCTCAGCCGTGCCCGCTGCCCGAAGGGATGCCAGCGGTAACCGTAGGTGAGCAGCACCCGCCCGTCCCGCAGCCGGCAGGCGTGGGGCGGATAGCCGATGATGTCCGTACGCCTCGGCGTGGTCCAGGTCTCGCCCAAGTCGTCGGAGTAGCTGAGCCACAGGTAACCGGTTTCTCGGCGGCCATAACCCGGGTGGACCGCATGGGCCCGGATGTACGTCACGATGCGTCCGCTCGGCGTTTGCACGAAGTGCGGTTCCGAATAGGCCATGCGGTAATCGATGCCGCCCGCTTTGACCGACGCAGGCAAGCCGGAGATCTTCCCCACGGGTGTCCACGTGTCTCCCTTATCCGGCGATATGTAAGCGGTAAAGGTGCCGTCCGCCTTCCAATCCACGGCGAAGAGGCGGCCGTCTTGCAGCTCGACGGGACCTTTCGGTTGGAAGGGGTACGGGATCATCCGGGACCAGGTGCGCCCCCCGTCCGTCGACCGGATGAGATAACCGGCGGCGTAGCGGTCCATCAGCCGCTGCGCCTCGGCGGGGTCGATCCGGGCTGCGTCTACGTCTTTCCACCATGCGACCCGGGTGGTAACGATGACCGTACCATCGCTGAGCACCACGATGCCGGGGTCGCGATCGTCCAAAATGGTGTCGGTGACCACGGTGCCCTGATCCCACATGTGGCCACCGTCTTCCGACCGGTACAGCACCACCTTTCCGTGCGAATGCGTGTGCGCGTGGCCTTCATACGTGACGACCAACAGCTCACCGCCGGGCAGCTTCGCCACCGACGGCCAGGCATAATATACGGACGGATCGCCCGCTATAATGAAGTTCCCGCTCAAGCTGAAATGCCCTCCTTGCTGCGGCGGAACGGCGCACCGGCACATGTCCCGGGCCCCCTTCCGGATCGCCCGCGGTTCCTTTTTCGACTTGCACCGTGACGACGGCCTCGACTCGATCGCCCTAGCCATGTACGCCCGCCGCCGGCGCCAAAACCAAGGTCAGCGCCGGCCGCATGCCCAGCTTCCAGTATATCTCGATTTCTATTAATTTGCCGGCGCCCTTTCCTCCAGCAAACGACACGTCCGGCTAACCGTTTTGTCCAGAGGAACCGGTTTGCGGGTTCTCGAAGACAATCGGGGAACGAGGCCACATCTGCTGCAGGATGTTTCAGAAGGAGTGACGCAAAGTGCCCGCTACCCGAGGAGACCGGCCCAACGTCATCGTCTTTTTCACCGATCAGCAGCGCTGGGATACGACGGGAGTCCACGGCAATCCCCTGGGACTGACGCCCAACTTCGACCGCATGGCGATGCAGGGGACCCATCTTTACAACACGTTCACGCCCCAGCCCGTGTGCGGACCCGCCCGCTCGGTCATGCAAACGGGCATGTACGCCACCACGACGGGCTGCTGGCGCAACGGAATCCCGCTCCCCCAGAATATGCGCACCTTGGCCCACCACTTCCGTGCGGCCGGCTACCAGACCGCGTACATCGGCAAGTGGCATCTCGCGAGCGAGCAGCGGGTTCGCGAGCACGAACGGGGCGGCTACGAGTACTGGCTCGCTGCGAACACGCTGGAGATGGTTTCCGACGCCTACGACACGGTGCTCTACGATGGCGACTGCAGCGAGGTGCGGCTGCCCGGCTACCGTGTCGACGCGCTGACTGACGCCGCCATCCGCTATATCGACGCGCACAAAGACAAGCCCTTTTATCTTTTCATTTCGTACCTGGAGCCCCATCACCAAAACCACCGCGACGACTACCCGGCGCCCGACGGCTATGCGGAAAGGTATACGGGCCGCTGGATACCGCCGGACCTGGCCGCACTGCCCGGCTCGGCCCACCAGCACCTGGGCGGCTACTACGGCATGGTAAAGCGCCTCGACGAAGCCTTGGGCCGCTTGCTCGACGCGCTGAAGAGCCTGCGCTTACTTGACAACACGATCGTCCTCTTCACGTCGGACCACGGCTGCCACTTCAAAACCCGCAACTCGGAGTACAAGCGCTCGTGCCACGAAAGTTCCATCCGGGTGCCGTGCGCCATACAAGGTCCGGGCTTTTTCGGCGGCGGCCGGGTGGACGGTCTGGTCAGCCTCGTCGACTTGCCGCCGACCCTCCTCGACGCGGCCGGCATCCCGGTTCCCGGCGACATGCAGGGCCGGTCCATCATGCCGCTTCTCCGGGGCGGGCAGGCGGATGGCTTCGACGACGTGCTCATCCAGATAAGCGAAAGCCAGGTAGGACGGGCCCTTCGCACGCGGCGGTGGAAGTACGGCGTGACCGCTCCGGGCCTGAACGGAAGGAAGCATGCGGGTTCGGACCGGTACGTGGAGGAGTTCCTGTACGATCTGCAGGCCGATCCCTACGAACTGACGAACTTGATCGGCCTCGAATCGCACCAAGAGACGGCAGCTATTTTGCGCGAGAAGCTGATCCGGCGCATGGTGGAGATCGGCGAGGAGGCGCCCGTCATCGAACCGGCACCGACCCGAAAGAGCGGCCAGCGGCGGGTAACGGCGGAGGAAGCGAATATGTAACGGTGTCGCGCCAGACCGCTTGCGCCATCGCCTCTTGCGACGGGACCCGAGCCGTGTTCGAGCCAACACGCGGCTTGGGTCCTTTTCGTGTGAGCTTCGGGGAAGGCCGGGAGTGCTGCAACCTGACAATTAACAAACCGTCCGAAAGGGAAACGTTTTGTCCGCAGGATTCGGCCTCCTGCTCCATGAAGACGAATGGAGAAGGCCCGTTCGATCGCGTGACAGACGGACTCAACCTTCGTTTATCAAGGAGGCGATGACGGTGAAACGTACGCGAAAGATTAGTGCACCGCTGCGCTTCGGACTGGCTCTGTTCTGCATGGCTCTGGTTTCCGTCACGGTCCTGGGCGCGGAACTGACCATTCTCACCTGGATGGGCGTGGACCATGTGGCACTCTACCGTGAGCTGCTCGACGAGTTCGAAGCGGAACACGGTGTGACGGTCAACATCATCCGTACGGGTACGAGCGCCCTTTGGGAGAAGCTCGACACGATGATCCTCGCCGGGACTCCGCCGGACGTCTTTTTCATGAGCGGAGAGCACCTTGCGAAGTACCACGCGACAGGAGTCTTGGAGCCGCTCGATGAGTGGGCCGCACGCACCGGCGCCGATCTGGACGACTTTTTCCCGCCTTCGCTGGAGCAGTATCGCATCGACGGGAAACTGTATGCTATCCCTTACGACTTCGGCAACCGCGTCGTCGTCTACAATGTGGACCTGTTCCAGGAAGCAGGACTAGCCGAACCGACAAAGGAGTGGGCTTCTGCGGAGTGGACCAACGAGTCATTGCGCGAGGCCGCCCGCAAGCTGTTCCAGACCGATTCGCACGGCGAAGTCACCCGGTGGGGTTTCGTCTTCCCCAGGTCGTACCGCGGCATCGCCCCCTTTATCTACTCTTACGGCGCCCGCTTTGTACTGGAAACCGATGACGGATTTGTGACGGGCCTGGCCGAACCGGAGGCAATCGAGGCCCTCTCGTTCTTGCAGTCGATGTTCCGGGAAGGAGACTGGGGCAAGCACGGCGGCTATGCGGAAGTGGGCAACGGAACGGCGGCGATGGCGCAGTTCATCCCCGGAAACGTTATGGCCATGCAAACGCAGTATCCCGACGTGAACTGGGATATCGCTCCCTGGCCGCGGGGACCCGGCGGGCGGTGGACCTCGGGCGGCGGCACCGGCTGGGCAATGTCGTCGCGGTCCGCCCATCCAGAGCTCGCCTGGAAGCTGCTGGAGTTCCTGACGAGCTACGAAGTCCAGCTGAAGCATATGCAGTCCGGTCTAAAGGCACCGGGGCGTCAGTCGGTAGCCTTTCACCCCGACTTCCTGGGACAGGCCCAACCCCGCAGCATGCAAGTGTTCATCGACGCCTGGTTCCACATCGTGAGCGACCCGCCGGTCAGCGCCTGGGGTGACTACTGGCCCGTGGTATTGGCCGCGTACCGCGAGCTTGAGGCCTTAGAAATCACCCCGCAGGAATTCGCCCTCAGAATGTCAACGCAGGGGAATGCCATATTGCGTGAAAGTGTGCGTCCATAGGAACGCCTCGCCTTAATACACGCACGTCGGGTTACGCCAGTTCCCGTCGCCCAAAGCACTCGCCGAGGTTGCGACGTAGCGGAGATAACCCGGAACCGACTGAACGACGGAGCCCTCTTGGCGCAGGACCCTCGCCGCCATGGGGGCTCCTGCTTGCCGGAAGGATTTCATAATTGTACGAGCAAGACATATAAAGCACGACCAAGAGTCTGTCTGCCCTTTTGCCGCGGCCCTCCGGAGCCCCCGGGAGATGGTGCCACAAATGCGTGTGAAGCACAGCAAGAAAATCGATCTGGCGCTGGATCGGGACGGATACAGCGTGATGACAGGTTGCTGCCGCTATGTGACGCCGTTCCGCCACTGGCATCACGGTATCGAGATCGTATTCGTGCAGGCAGGAACCGCGCAGCTTTTTTACGGCACGTGGACTCGCGAGCTCGTCCCGGGCGAAGTAGTTCTCGCCCCTACCCGCATGCAGCACGGTGCCAAGGGCTATTTTCGCCGCACGGCCGTCCACTTCGTGCCGGACATCTTGTCTCGCGAACGCCGCCGCCTCGTGGAGGAAGTACTGGAGGCAGGCGAAGGCAGGCATTTGATCTTGCTTCCCGAGGCTGTATCCCGCTTCACATGGGCCGTTACGGAACTGCACCGCATCGCCACGCAAGGCCACCCCGGAACGCAGCTGACGACTGTCCGGGCCATCTTGGGCTTAGTCCTTGCCGACATGGAAGCTTCATTGCACCGTCCTCCTGACTGCTCGGGCACGCGCCTGGTAAAGGAGATCGCTGCTTATATGCGGGCCAACGTCGGCGCCTATGAAACCCTGGATTCTATCGCCGCACGCTTTGGTTGCAGCCGCAGCCAGCTTTGGGACCTTTTCCGCACGCACCTGGGCACATCTCCAGGTACTTATTGGCGCAAGGTGCGATTGGAACACGCCCGGCAACTTCTGACCGACGGCATCGCCCTAGAGAATGTATGCGAAGCCGTCGGATTCGGCAGCCTGCGCGGATTGCGGCGCGCTTTCCGGCAAGAGTTTGGCCTGTCCCCATCGGAGTATAAGCGGCTCATGGCAAGGCCTAAGGATGCGGGGAAATAGCGAGCTCACTCCCCTACCCAATACGCCCGGAACGCCCGGATGAGCGGCCTTTGCACCGACCGGGTCACGCGCAGCTTCAGCCGATCCGCCGTCAGGGGGGTGAAGCGGTCGATCTTCTTGTGGCCGATGGCGCTGCCCTGCACCAAGAGCGTCCACTCGTCCCCGCGGCCGGCCCAGAGCTCGTATTCCCGCACCCGCTCGCCGTGGGCGATTTCTTCCATCAAGATCACGTGGTCCACAAGGCTGGGCCGCGGCAGTTTAAGCACCAACTCGTTCCCCTCGCCTCGGATCTCAGCCAGCGGCCGCGAGAACCGGCGCCGGATCTCCGCGCCGAATTCCAAAACCCGCTGCTTGTCCGCCTCCGGGAGAAGTCCCCGATCGTCCGGGGGCACGTTCAACAAAAGCACCGCCCCGTGCCCCACCGAGCGGTAATAGATGTCCAGCAGTTCGTCCAGGGAGCGCAGCTTGTGTTCCTCGCCGGGATGCCAGAACCAGCTGCCCTTGCGGATCGACACGTCGCATTCGGCCGGCACCCACGGCGGCGTTTCCGGGAGCCACTTCGCCATGTCGCCGGTGTACATGCTCTGCCTGGCCACCTTCGCCGTGTTCCAGCACGGGTACGGAGCCACGCCGTCTTCGTTGCCCACCCAGCGCACCGTGGGCTCGCCCATGTTGAAGACCATCGCCTGGGGCTGGTGCTTTTTCACAAGTTCCATGATACGGGGCCAGTCGTACTCCCGCCCTTCGCTGCCGGCGCCGTCGAACCAAATCTCCACGAGCGGTCCGTAGCCGGTGAGAAGCTCGGTCAGCTGCGCGGCGTAGAAGTCGTCGTAGGCCTCTTTATCGTGATAGCAGGGCGCGTTGCGGTCCCACGGCGAAAGGTAGATCCCGAAGGGCATGCCCAGCTCGGCACAGGCTTCGGCGCATTCGGCTACCACGTCGCCCTTGCCGTTTTTCCAGGGACTCGAGCGCACCGAGTAATCGGTCGTGCCGGTCTGCCACAGGCAAAATCCGTCGTGGTGCTTGGCAGTGAGGATAAAGTAGCCGAAACCCGCCTCCTTCGCCGTGCCGACCCAATCCCGGGCATCCAGGGACGTAGGGCGGAACTTCCCAGGAGGATCGCTGCCATCGCCCCACTCCTGGTTACAGAACGTGTTGATGCCGAAGTGACAGAACATGCCCAGCTCGAGGTCGTGCCAGGCCAGCTGCTCCGGCGTCGGTTTGGCTAGGATTTCCCCCGTCATGAAAACCTCCTGGGTGCGTCGCTCCGTCCCCCGTCCCGCATATCCCGTGCCACTTGGGCGTTTACATGTTGCAACTTCATGCTGTAAATCCCGCGGCAGCCGCCTCCGGATTTACAGGTCGTCGCTTCATTCTGTAAACGCCGGCTCGCCCTCCCAAGGATCCTCGTCGTCTTCGTACAGCACCCGCAGACGGTGGAGCTCGGCCTTCAGCTGTTCCACGACCTCCGCGTACTCGGGCTCATTCACCACGTTGCGCATCTCGTACGGATCCTTTTCCAGATCGAACAGTTCCCACTCCCGCGGGCCCGGATCGTCCTTGTAATAGTAGATGAGCTTGTAACGACGGGTCCGCACTCCGTAATGGGCGTAGACGTTGTGCTCGCCGCCGTGCATGTAGTAGCGGTAGTACATCGACTCGCGCCAATCGGCCGGAGTACTTCCCTGCAAAATCGACCGGAAACTGCGGCCCTGCATCCAGTCGGGCGCCGGCAGGCCGGCATAGTCGAGGAACAAAGGCGCAAAGTCGGGGTTGATGATGATTGCGTCGCTGCTCGTGCCCGGCGCGATCTCTTTCGGATAGCGGATGAGAAACGGCATGCGCAGCGATTCCTCGTAGAAGAAGCGCTTGTCGTACCAGCCGTGATCGCCCAGGAAGAAGCCTTGGTCCGACGTGTAAATGACCACGGTGTTTTCGGTAAGGCCCTCTGCATCCAAATAATCGAGGATGCGGCCTACGTTGTCGTCGATGGAGGCCACGCAGCGCAGGTAGTCCTTGATATAACGCTGGTAGTTCCACCGCTTGCGCTCGAGGGGCGTCAGACCTTCGGGCGGGTCTTCTTTCAGGTCGGTGAAGGTCATGTCGCGGTCGATGCGCATCTCGGCGGCGGCAGCGGCTGCGGCCCGGTTGCTGTAGTCGTCGTAGAATGTCGGTGGCTCGGGGATTTCCACGTCTTCGTACAAATGCGCGTGCTTGGCGTCGGGTTGCCACGGCCGGTGCGGCGCTTTATGGTGCACCATCAGGAAGAACGGCCGGTCGGGATCGCGCTGCTTCAGCCACTCGAGCGACAGATCCGTGATGATGTCCGTCGCGTAGCCCGGGATCGTCTTGCGCCGGCCCATCTCGATGAATACGGGCGAATGGTACAGGCCTTGCCCCGGGACGACGCTCCAGTAGTCGAAGCCGGTAGGATCGTGGCCTTCGCCGTGTCCCAGGTGCCACTTGCCGATGATCGCCGTCTGGTACCCGGCCCGTTGCAGCATTTTCGCCACGTGTTCCCGGCTCGAATCGAATTTCTCGCTCAAAGTCCGTACGTCGTTTTTGTGACTGTAGAGGCCCGTTAGGATGGTAGCCCGGCTCGGTGTACAGATAGAATTCGTACAGAAGCAGTTATCGAGCCGCATACCTTCGTTTGCGATGCGGTCGATGTTGGGCGTTTCGTTGATGCGGCTGCCGTAGGCACTGATGGCGTGGGCCGCATGGTCGTCGCTCATTATGTAAAGGATGTTCGGCCGGTCGGATTTTGCCATGGTCGCACGCTCCTTTCTGACATTTCATTCGCCGGGAACCGGGTCGAAGCCTCCAAAGCAGGACTCGACTACTTGACCGTGCAATTGCTTCACTATGTACGAACCGGTTCCAGATGCAGCTGCGGGGGGCGAGACCGTGCAGTCGTTGTTTCTCACGCCGTCGGAAAAGGAACTCGCGCTGCCGATCTATTTGACGAGCGTTGGTTATAGGCCCCAGTTTGCAGTCGAACGGCCCGATGGACTTCCCGACTTCCACTGGCTGCACACGGTAAGGGGTAGCGGCGTAGTGGAACTGGGCGGTGCGACCCGGACGCTGCGCGAAGGCCAGGGCTTTCTTATGTTTCCGGGGGTGCCCCACCGCTACTTTCCGCAAGGCGAGTGGGATACCATGTGGCTCACGTGGAACGGCGCGGGCATGGCGGGTTTCCTGTCGGCTTGGGGACTGGCCACGGGGTTTTACAATCTGGTCGACACCCGGGCACCGTCCCGCCTGATCGAAGACCTGCTCGTCGTCGGCCTGAAGCACTCACCCCTGCAAAGCGCCGAACTGTCCACGTTGACGTACCGGTTTCTGGTCGAGCTGTGCCGGCAAGCGACCCTTAGTCCGGCCGCACGACACGGACAAGAGCGGCTCCGGCCCCTTCTCGACTACATCAGCGAAAACCTCCACACCCAGCTGACGCTCTCGGAAATGGCCCAGCTCTTGGACATAACGCCGCAGCACCTTTGCCGCCTCTTTCAACGCACCTTGGGTAGACACCGCTAACTTACATAACGAACTTGCGAGTGAGCCGGGCCAAGTCGCTGTTGATCGACGAACCTTATCTGCCCGTGGCGGAAGTGGCCAGGAGAGTTGGGTTTTCAAATCACAGCTATTTTTGTTCGGTTTTCAAAGCACGGGAACGGAAGACGCCTACGGAGTTTCGTGCGGTTCGGCTGGGCACTGGCTTTTTCCCACCCGGTGGGGAGCTGCGGCCGGTTGAAACTGTGCGATCGTAAGTTTGTAGCAAGCGTTCCGCCTGCTCAAGGATACGCGCGAAGGAGGTTTTCCCGTTGACTTACAGAACGAACCGCCCGAACATCGTGGTTCTATACGCCGATGACCTTGGTTTCGGCGATCTGAGCTGCTACGGAGCCACACGCATCCGCACTCCGAACGTCGACAGGCTGGCAGAAGAAGGACTCCTTCTTACCCAAGGCTACGCCACGGCGGCTACGTGCACCCCGTCGCGCTACAGTTTGCTCACGGGCTCGTATCCGTGGCGCAACCCCAAAGCGCACATCTTGCCGGGCGATGCGCCGATGATCATCCCGCCGGGCTCTTTTACCTTGCCTTCCATGCTGCAGCAAGCCGGATACGTGACGGGCGTCGTGGGCAAGTGGCATCTAGGATTGGGCAGGGGCGATCTCGACTGGAACAAACCGATTACCGCAACGCCGTTGGACGTGGGTTTCGATTACTCCTTCATCATGCCCGCTACGAACGACCGGGTGCCGTGCGTGTACGTGGAAGGGCGCGAGGTCGTCGGCCTCGATCCCGAGGACCCGATCGAAGTGTCATACGATCCCGACCGCCCCGTCCCGGGCGTACTCACAGGCCGCGACCATCCGGAGCTTCTGCGCATGAAGTACAGCCACGGCCACGACATGAGCATCGTAAACGGAATAAGCCGCATCGGATACATGCGGGGCGGCACACGGGCTTTGTGGAAGGACGAAGAGATGGCCGAGACGTTCCTGGAGAAGGCGTGCACCTTCGTCGAAGCCAACAAGGACGAACCGTTTTTCTTGTACTATGCGCTGCACCAACCCCACGTGCCGCGAGTGCCCGGCCCGCGCTTTGCCGGTCGTTCAAGCCTCGGGCCGCGGGGCGATGTGATCTTAGAGCTCGACTGGTGCGTGGGCGAGCTGCTCGCTACGCTGGAACGGCTCGGCCTGCGGGACAAGACGATCGTCATCTTCACGAGCGATAACGGCCCGGTTCTCGACGACGGCTACGAAGACCGCGCCGTGGAGCTAAACGGCGACCACCGGCCGGCGGGTCCTTTGCGCGGCGGGAAATACAGCATGTACGACGGCGGAACCCGGGTGCCGTTTATCGCAAGCTGGCCCGGCACGATCCAACCGGGCAAGTCCGACGCCGTGGTATGCCAGGTGGACTTTCTCGCCTCCTTCGCGTCTTTGGTGGGCGTGCCCCTGCCCGACGACGCGGCGGTCGACAGCATGGACATCCTGCCCGCTCTCTTGGGCGACGACGGCGCGGGCCGCACGGAGCTGGTGACGGAAGGCATCGGTGCGAAGACCGTGCTGCACCAAGGCCGGTTCGTTTACATTCCCCCGTACAAGGGTCCGGCGGTCCACAGGAACGTCAACATCGAACTCGGCAACTCGCCCGTGCCGCAGCTGTACGACCTGGACGCCGACATCGGGCAGCAGCGCAATTTGGCGGAGGAGCGCCCCGATCTCGTCCAAGCGATGGACCGCAGGCTGAAGGAGATCTTGGCCGGAAGCAGGACGCGCTGAGCCGTTGTCGCGGGGACTCGGCAATGCGCCGAGGTACGTATGCAGCTGGATTATAGAGGCCCGGCTGGGACTGGAGCGGATGAGCCAGCCGCGGCGCTCCGACGGCGGAGTTTACGCTGGGTTCTCGAGCAGGCCCGTTGCCGCGCCGCGGCGCCCCGCCGTCGAAGCCCACGACTGGCTCCCCAGCGGGCCAGTTTCCGCAATTGCAGGTTGGCACCCCCTATTCCTCCTCCCCCGTTCGCGAGTTGTTCGCGGCGAAGCAGAGGATCCCGCACTCCAAATCCACAATTAGTTCGTTGAAGTTTGGTTTCGTTATGTTTTCTCTGTCGAGTAACCCGCCCGCTGCCCGGTTGCAATACCGTCATTTCGGCTAGGCCGCTGCGCTTGCGCACACACGAAGACGACGCCGAGAGGAGATGATCTTGTGGCCAGAGCTCCTACCATCAGGCAAATTGCACAAACTCTCGGCATGTCGCCTTCCACGGTTTCGCAAGCTTTGAACAATAAAGGATCGCTGCGCCCGGAAACCCGTGAGCGTGTTATCGCCAAAGCAAAGGAGATGGGCTACTACTCGCCCTCGGATCCCTTCGGCGTCGACCGGGTCTTGAGCGGGCGGCCCATCTGGTTCTGGCCCTCTGGATTGCACGAGCTCCCTTCCGGGTTCGAACTAGCCGGTTTTCCGCAGCAGGTGTGGCAGGGCGCGCAAGATGTGTTCGAGCCTTACCGAATCGTCCTCCAACTGGTGGGCGAGAAGGAGCTGCGGGCCGGCGTCCCCGGCGACGTTGCCGGTACCATCGTGACCGGCGGCAACGTCAACCAAGAGATGTCCGAAATGCTGTGTGCGAGCGACCGCCCCACCGTGATTGTGGGCGCCCACGAAGGTGGCGAGACCGGTATCTGCTGCGTGGAATGCGACCTGGCCGAAGGGATCCGTCTGGCCGTGCAGCACCTTCATGAACTGGGCCACCGCCACATCGGGTTTGTCAACGGTCCCCTCACGTGGCGCACGAGCAATCAGAAACTAACCGGTTTTGTGCGCAGTGCCTTCGACTTCAACTTGCCGCTCCATTACATCACGAGCGTCGCGGACCCTTGGAACACGGCCGACGTCACCGCTTTGCTCAAGTCACTCCTGGCATCCGAATGGAAACAAGTCACCGCGATCGTAGGTGCGTACGAGTCGATCGGAATAGCAGCCCTGCGTGCTGCAAAGGCGCTGGGCATGGACGTTCCAACCGATCTGAGCGTCGTCACCTGCCACGATGAGGGAACGGCCTGCAGCAGCGAGCCGCCTCTCACGACCGTCGCTCTTCCGGTGGTGCGCATGGGCAAACTGGCCGCTCTCTTGGTCGTATCCGCCACCCGCAACAACGATGTCATCGGAACCCGTTTCGTAGTGCAACCGGCCCTCGTGGTGCGCGAATCGACCGCCCCCCCGAACCGGCGTACAGAAGGGGTGCTCCATGCGCTTAGAGACTGAAGTGCTCGTGGTCGGCGGCGGCACGGGTGGAGTCACGGCGGCCCTGAGCGCGGCAAGGCGCGGCGTGCAGGTTGTCGTGGCTGAGCGTGACGGCGCCTTGGGCGGAGTCGCAACGCGGGCCGGGATCCACATCTATTACCACGGCCGCGCGGCAGGCATCCAGCGAGAAATTGACGCCCGAACCCGCGAGCTAGGCAAAAAACTCGGAGGCAAACCACCGGGCTTCCATCCCGAGGCCCGTCGCCTGGTTACCGCCCGGATGCTCCACGAAGCGGGCGTCCGGATCTTGTTCCACGCTACGGCCGTCGCGGTCTTCATGGAAGGGAACCGGGTACGGGGCGTAATGTTCGAGACGCCGGACGGGACGCTAGAGATCGAGGCCCGTGTAACCGTTGACGCCACGGGAGACGGCGACATATGTGTACTAGCCGGCGCCGAGTACACGTTCGGGCGCGACTGGGACGGCGTAGCGAACAACTACTCGCTCGTACCGCGCCTGCTCCACGAGGGGCGGATCACCTTGTGGAACTTCGACGGCGGTTGGGTCGACAGCACGAGCGTACACGACGTCTCCCGGGCCTGTCTGGAAGGTCGGCGGCACCTGCGTGAGCGCCTGGGCGAGCACTTTTCGCCCGCCACCCTGATCGCCGTCGCGCCGCAGCTCGGGGTCCGGGAAGGGCGCCTCATCCGGGGCGAGTACGTCCTGACACTGGAAGACCAAGTGTTGGGCCGCCGCTTTCCCGACGCTGCGATGCGCTGCCGGGCCCACTTCGACACCCATGCGCAAGACTTCGCCAACGAGAACCTGTGGGCCCAAGTTTGGACGTGCGTGCTCGGCATGTGGTCCGAGCCCGTGGGGTGCGAAGTACCTTACCGCTGCTTTATCCCCCGCGGCATCGACGGCCTGCTGATCGGCTGCCGGGCCCTTTCGCAGACACGGGATTCGAGTCAAGCCCTGCGGATGCAGCGCGACATTTTGCAGGTAGGAGAAGTGGCGGGCACGGCCGCGGCGCTGAGCGTCTTGACCGCTGTCGAGCCGCGTCACGTCGACATCCGGAAGCTGCAGGCGTGGCTGCGGGAGCAAGGCGTGCTGGAGGCGGAATCCGGTGGCGAGAATGCGGAAGGCGAGCAAGCGGCCGGGGCAATTACAGAACGTGATGTAAACGAGACCGTCCCCCCCGACCGTTGGCTCGACCTTTTGGGGACCGACGATGAAGGCCGGGCTATCTGGCACCTGTGGCAAGCGGGCGAGAGGAGTGTGGAACCGCTGCTGTCGGCCTTGCGGTCGGCGTCGGGAGACCGGGCCGTGGGGATTGCGCTGGCGCTGGCCCTTCTGCGGCGCAGGGAAGGCGTGCCGCACCTTGCGCATGCAGTGCGCAGGCATGACACCCGGGTGTTGAAGTCTGAGCGTGCGACGCCGAACTGGATTCGCTGTCTCATCGCGTTGCGGCTCCTCGGCGACGCTTGCGTGGCCCTTGAGGTTGCAGAACGCCTCGTACGTGATGTAAACAGCGCCGAAGCCTTGTTTATACTGCACGATCTAATCGACACCGCGCCGGCCTTGCCCGCAGATCAACGTGATGAGATTGCCACGCGAGTCGAAAGGTTCTTGCACAAGCCCGGTCTGGGCGAGGACTACACACTGTGGGGCGGCGTGAAGGCCTCGATTCGCTGGAGCCTGGAACTGACCGCGGCTGCCCTTTTGGCACGGCTCGGCAGACTTGATGCGGCACGCCACATTCTGGCGGGCTACAAGTCGGACGCCAGAGGCTTTGCTCGCAGAGCCGCCCGTATTATCGAAGCGAGATTGTAGGACGCGAGGGGGGCACGACACTCCAATGTGCAGTGCACTTAATTCAGAATTCGATGTCATCGTGTCCGGAGGCGGGCTGACGGGCGTGGTGTGCGCCGTTCGGCTTGCTCGCAGCGGCCGGCGCGTCGTGCTCGTCGAACGCCGCGGCTCCCTCGGTTGGGAAATCGGCCGGGCGCGCCGCGTGTTCCTCGACCTCACGCGGTGGCGCAGCCTCTCGCCCACTCTACAAGAACTCGAAGAACGCTTCCGGCGCGTCCACGCGATGGCCGACGGCGTCTTGAGCGCGCCCGTCGTGGAACTCGCCCTCGACGCCTGGATCCGCGATGAGGGAATCCAGCCCCTCTTCTTTACACAGGCAGTCCGGCTGGCCACTGCCGAAGGCGTAACCACGGGCGCAACGGTCGCGACGAAATCGGGTTACATGCAACTTGCCGCACCTTTGGTTGTCGAAACAGATCAGTTGGGCCGCCTCGCACGCGACGAAGCCTTAGATCTTGGCCTCCGACCGAACAGCGCGCCACGGCCGGGCCCAGGATCCGCGGCCCACCGATCTCCCGTTCGCTCGTGCATCCTAATCGGTGTGCCCGCCGAAGCCGCTCAGCACGCCGGCCCCGTCGCGGAGCGCCTGGCCGCCCGGTTCGGTCCGTCTGCCGTCACCGTTCGTCCGGCATTCCCCGGACAAGTGCAGCTCGACTTGCATCCCGCCGGGCACACTTACGCCGACCGGGAGCACGCCTTGGCCACGCTGATCCCCGAAGTCCTGGCCGAGATCCGCCGGGTGCCGGGTTGGGAGCAGGCAAGCCTTGCTTACATCGCCGACGACGAGTGGGCACCGCCGCCTTTCTGCTTGCCCGGGGCGCCGCCACAGGGAGCCCGTCTGGGGAGCCTCATCGGTCCGGCAGGTCACGTCCCGGTCTGCGAAAGCGATGTGGTGGCCGGCGCGCCCCACGGGTTTTATCTTGCCGGTCCGTGGATCGCCAAGATGGTAACCGCTTCGCAGACCGACGAGCTCGCCCTGATTAACCGCATTCTCCTCGGTGACCTGGTCGCCGGGGCGATCCGATGGCGCACCACCAGCAACGAAGCGAGGAGGCGATGAGGAGGTAAAAGCACAAGCCGCAGATTGCAGCACGGTAAGGAGGTCCAAAGGTCAGAAGACCACGAAAACAAGACAGGGGTGAAGCAAGATGTACGGCCTGACAAGACAGCGTCCGAGCGTGAAATCGGCAGTCGGTGTGTCGGTACTTCTCATCGTGCTTTTGGCGTTCCCCGTCTGGGCGCAAGAACGTACGCTGACGTTCATGCACTGTTGGGATGCCCACCGCACGGCTTGGGTCGACGAGATGCTCGACAGCTTCGAGGCGGCCCACCCGGGTGTGAAGGTGGAAAGGCAACTTGTGGTGTGCGGCATGCTCCGTGACAACTTCATGACGGCGTACCTGGGCGGCGCCGCTCCGGACGTCGTGATGATCCACAGCCTCGACATCCCCGCCCTCGTCGAAAGCGGCGTATTCGTGCCCCTCGACGACTACCTGAAAGCCGACGGCATATCCATGGACACTTGGTACCCCTCCGAGATCGGCACGGCGGTTTGGCAGGACCGGCTGTACGGCCTTCCCATCCGCACCGGCGGCGACACCAACTCCGTCTTCTACTACAACCGCACCCTGTTCGCCGAAGTGGGACTCAACCCGGACGATCCACCCGCCACCTGGGATGAATGGTTAGAGGCTGCACAACGGCTTACCCGCTACGAAGAGGATCGCCTCGTGCGCGCCGGAACGGCTCTTTACGGTGGCGACTTCTCCGAGGTGGCCTACCTTGCCACCGCGGGAGGCCGGCTCATTTCCGAGGACGGACGCCGCGTGGCCTTTACGGACGAAGCCGGCATCGCAGCAGCTCAGTTCACGTACGACCTCGGTGCCCGCACGTACCGCGGCCACTGGCACGAGCTGTACGAACTGACGGGCGGCGACGACACGGCTGCTTTCATGGACGGCCGCCTCGCCATGCACACCGGTGGCATCTTGAGCCACAGCTTCTACGTGACGAACGCTCCCGAACTGGACTTCGCCATTGCCGTTCGCCCGAGCCGGGAGCCCGGTGGACCTTCCGGAGCAAATGCCGG
>LSQX01332900.1_pt3 | contig 20224 bp, 17 predicted proteins | sample 654561 | NCBI WGS metagenome assembly LSQX01 (sample SAMN04489861, study PRJNA283612) | anaerobic digester metagenome | isolation source: 4 biogas reactors fed with cattle manure at either 37C or 55C with and... | place: Denmark: Kongens Lyngby | collected 2014 | reverse complement strand
CGCCCATGCCGCCACCGTAGCCGCCGCCACCACCATAGGTGTCAGCAACACCACCGAGGACGTTGCGCAACACAACTTTAAAGAGGGTTTCTGAACCGGCATTTCGCAGTTCATAGTAGCGGGTTTCAAGTTTTTCAAAAGACTCACGACGAATCACCGTGGGTTTACTGATCCAGATGAATCCGGGCTGCACGGCATAGTCCAGACCGAGGGGACGCAAGAGAGCCTGGAGCCCTTCGCCCAATGTCACAGACTTCAGATTGATATAGGGTACACGGCCATCTGTTTTTTCGCCATAAACGGGATCAATATCGACTTCAGACCCCTGAGCCGTGGTGCTCATTCCCGGGCCAGCGGCAACACCGCCGGGACGGGCTCCCGCAGGCTGCTGGGGGAAAGCACCTGGCGCACCGGGAGCACCTGGTACGCCTGGAGCCCCTGGCGCACCGGGAGCACCTGGGAAGGCGCCGGGAGCAGCCCCAGCCTGTGTGGCCACAACGGGAACCGCTCTGGGCGGAGGAGCGACAACACGGTTATCAATCACAATATTCACGTCGTAGCTGTCAGCGATAAAGTCGACAATTTCGTTGATATGAATATCTTCAAATTCAATACTTACCGGTGACTCGAGAATTTTCTCGATCTCACTCATCTCATGCACTTCTTCGCGCTCTTCCGCTATTTCGGGTACGGAGAAGCGATAGGGCTTGATACCGCGTGCATCAGCCCCTTCCGGGAGTCGTTTTGAAGATTCAATAAAACCCTGGATCATGGCACGGTCTTCGGTAACACCGCTTTGTGAATCTTTTATTTTGGTCTCATGAGCACCCAGCGTGGCCTTATGCAAACCATCTTTAGCATCCTGGTTCTCCGGGTCAATCAACAGCACATTGCTGTAAATCTCCACGGCTGTCGCATAGTGTTCCGCTTCCAGATATTTGGCACCATGATCCATGAGTTCCCGGACGCGTTCCATACGAATCTCGTCGGCACTCAGATCCATGCGACCTTCGTTTGCACGAAGTGTATCGGGTTCAATGGTCTGGAATACAGGCGACTCACCGGTAGCGACACCGACCATGGCCTGCTGCAGTTTCAGGTTGGCTTTCTCCTGAAACTCTCTTGCCTCGGCCATATTGGGATCGAGAGCCAGGGCCCGGTTGAATTCGGTAAGCGCTTCTCTGAACAAATCTTTTTTGTAAAGATCGACGCCGCGCCTGAAATAAGACTCCGCCTCTGTGACGTTTGCGTCCAGCGGCGTTGTCTGTATTTCGGGCATACCGACATCCGCTGACTGTGCATCTTCGACATCTTGCCCATGAGCCAGCGGCATGGCAAAATATGCGATGAGCATAACGCAAAGCAGTGTCACTATCGCTGTTTGTTTACTGTTCATGACGGTCTTTTCCTCCCGCGGTTTGCGGCATCTTCTCTTTACAGTCATGCCTTCATGCTTTCTTCGGGTTAACATCAATTTTTTTCCAGGGTAAAGGATTTGGAGTAGCGCTGCGAATATACCACAACGGTTTCTGACTCCGCATCAATACTTGTCACTTCAAACTCTTCAAACTGTTCGTTTTCCGAGTACCATTTTACTGTTCTGGAGGTGCGCAGTCTCGCCCGGGGTCTTCCCCGGACAGCCTGGATATCCACCAATTCTATATTCAAATCAGAGGCACTGATTTGTTCAGTGCCGGAACTTTCTTTCTGACCGGAATAATACCAAAATGGATTACGGTCATAGAGGGTCGTATATACGCCCGGCATAATCGACGGTGTCGGCAGGGGCGGCATATTCGGCAAGCCCAATTCCTGCCTCTCATCAGGGTCCGTCGGCAACTCCACTCTAGGCTGGGGCAGTCTTGCCCAAGCCTCTTGTTGAGGCGGATTGAAAATGCCATAAACACGGTAAACCAGCACGGCGATCATGATGATCAGGACCATCCGTTCTTTGTTTCGCCACAGCCAGGCACCGAGTTTTTGAAGTTTATCCATGTACTTCAGCTTCCCGAATCAAGTTAGTGTATACCAAAGCAACATTATTCACAAGTTTTTACTCATCAGTTCATGTACAGAACAGTACGTTTAAACCATCTCCAGAAGCGTCCCAGAGGCCCGGGTTCTTGCTGTTGACGCATACGCTCGGGATCAATTTCTCTGGGCGGAATCACCATAGGCGCTCCACCGGCTCCGAAAGTTGCTCCCGGTGCGGCACCAACTCCAGGCGTTCCCGGCGTACCCTCGTCTTGAGGCGCACGATAATTGGCCTGGGTCAGCAGAAGCCTCACATCGAGCTGAGGCTCCCCGGCATAAGAGATATAAGGGTAAATCACTCTTATGGCATCCACACTGAAATACCGGGTTTCCTGACGCAAGGCCTCCAGAAAACGGACAAGATCTCTGGCTGTCATTGTAAACCGAAGACCCACTGTCTGCAAACCCAGCATTTTCTGATGGGCTTCGGGAAAACGACGGGGCCAGAGAACCACATTGCTCAAACTGCTTATCTCGGCTTTGAGCAGATACTCAGACAGGTTGATACCGAACTGCAATGTACGCAAAGCCAGATCAATTTGCTCTTGAGTCACATTCTGTCCGGTCCAATCTTCTTCTTTGGCAACATTGAGCATACCACGCAGATCATAGGGAAATCGATCATAGCCTCCCATTTTCTCGTACACTTTTTTATAAAGCTCCATAAGCATGGCATTGGATTCTTCCGTGTACCAGAACTTGAGGATACGATCGTCATCCTGTTTGATGTCTATATCATACCATCCGCCGAAATTGAAGAACTTGGCGCGATCTTCCCGGGCTGAACGCCAAGGCTGCACCATTCCCTGCCATTCGTCAATGAGCAGTTCAGGTTTGTAGCCGCTGAAATTATCCTCCATCTGCTTGAGAGTATTTTCAAGAGAATTCTTCAAGGCACTGTCCTGTTTGTAGCCTTCGAATAATTCCTGGAAAAAGAAGTGCCAGGTTCCATAAAAGGCACCGCCAATAGCGGCGAGAATAATTATACCTACGACTTGAGCTTTATATTTCATACAGTTCCGTCCTCCGTTTCAGTGGCTGGGGACGGCTTTTCTGCCGTGTAACGAAGAAGAAGTTCCACAGTAAAAGTGAAGAGCGAATCCTGTCCGGCACCGACACTTTGAGTGCTTCGATCGCCGATGTTACCTTCTGTGGGAGCATCATTCAAAATACTCCAGGGAACACGGCGTACACTGCCTTCACTGAAGATCACTTTTTCCGCACTGACGAACCAGGTATTGGCCATTTGTCTGGAGCTGGAACGAAGTCCTTTGACGAACTCATTGATCACTTCATCCGATTCAGCAAAACCGTGAACGATGATCCCGTTGGCACGGGGAATGGCTGTTTCGTTCATCTGAGCTTCGGGTACATGCCCCGGTCTTCCGCCAAGGCCCATTACCGGCTGACCGGTGCTCACAGCTCCCGCTCCGGAATATTGCAATCCCGGGAATCCCCGGCGCTGCATTGCCAGGGTACCGCCATCATCGTCACCTGCAGCGGGGCGCATTCCCGGAGGCTGGTGATGCTGCTGGGGCTGTTCCTCCTCGATCACGCAGGATTCCATGGAAGAGAACCATATCTGACCCAGTGGCGGTCTGGCTTCGTTGACATAGGCAAACTCATCAAGCCAGAAGCGACGCTGCCTCTTGGCTTTTTCCAACGTGTCAACCTGTCCGACGAGTGTTTGCAGTTGTCTTTTCCGGACATCCAGCTGGGCTCGCAGTTCAGACTGAGGCACGGGAGCACCGACACGGATCCGCTGGACGAGTTCCGGGTCATAGGCACGAACAGCGGCACGCAGTTCATCAATGCGTTCTTTCACCCGTTTGTTTTCTTTGGCGGCCGAAGGCACCAGAGAAGCAAATATCAAAATGAGAGCCGCCACGGACAAGCTCCAATAGAGAGCCTGTTCTTTGCGTCTGGCTGTTTCCAGAATGCGGGGCGGGATCAGATTGATTCCGATGGTCACGGGTTCCCAGCAGCGAAGTGCCATACCAAGAATAACGCAGGCCTGTTCCGGTGCTGTTTTGACTGCAGCCGCACCAGCACCAACGGTAATATTGTTGATCACCGGAGCGATCTGAACATCCATACCCAGCTGTCTGCTCAGGTAGGGCACAATATTCTTCATTCGTGCACAACCACCGGTGAGCAGGATCCTGTTTACCTGACCACCGCCGGGAAGTGAGCGGAAATAGGAGAAAGATCGGATGATCTCTGTTGACAAGCGCTGCAGCACACCGCCGATGATTTCGCCACCCTTGCCATCTCTCTGGAGATCGCCTGTGGGAGCAAAGGCCCGTTCCCGTTTGATTTTTTCAGCGGAAACAAAATCCAGATTGAAGGCTTCCGCCAGGGCGATGGTAATATCGTTGCCGCCCATATTCAAGGGTCGTGTGAAGCGGAACTGGTTGCCCCGTTCAATCACAATGTCTGTTGTGGAGGCGCCGATGTCAATGAGTGCAACACAATCCCCCTGCTGCCCCATCTGTTTTTGATGAAGGAGCCAGTTGTATGCGGCCAGCGGCAGAACGTCCACCGTATCAATGGAGGCTTTGGCGGCTTTGATCGTATCGAGATGTTTTTCAACCACATCCACTTTGATAGCCGCCATCATCACATCATAGCCACCCTGTTCCGTCTTGTTCAGCACCTGATAGTCCATGGCGATCTGATCAAGTCCGAAGGGAATCTGCTGTTGGATCTCGTAGCGTACAATCTGGTTGACTTTGAATTCCGCAACGGGAGGGAGAGTACGGCAACGGGTAAAGACAGACTGCCCGGGCACACCCAGCACAGTTTTGCGATTACGGATCTTCGCTTCTTTAAGCGCTTCCGTCAAGGCTGTCGTGCGCAACTGGTTGCGAGCCTGTTCGTCCAGAGAGGGATCAGAGTTATACTCGCGCTGGACGTATTTGCTGATTTCTAGACCTGATTTTGTTTTTGCCAGTTCACATACACGTATGGCGCTGGTGCCTATGTCGATCACCAGTCGTTTCTTCCCGGCAGTTTTTTTCAGGCCTGACCACATCCTGGCCATATACGCACCTTACTTTTTTAGGCGGTGTCGAAATGATCTCCGCACAAGTCAAACCCAAACAGTCACATAAGGAACATTGCAACAGTGCATTGTTTCCACAAGTAAACTCTTGACAAATATTGTAGTAAATATTAATTCAGATGTCAAGGCTTTATGTGAGTTTTTATTATACAGGAAACATGTGAGGAAAAAACAATACTTGCCGGAAAGCAGAAAGGATCAACAGCAGAAGGGTATTCTGTTGATTTTTCACCTTTTCTGTTACCCAGTGTCAAGAGCTTTCTTATGGCCTGTTTTCAGGCTCCAAAGTATGATATACGCATCTTTTTACCCGTCAGGCTGTGTCAACAGTTTATTATTCACTGCAGAATGTCGGCCTGAACAAATGGACATCCCGGAGATTTGCCATTGGCCTGCGAATCATATTACCATGACACTATCAGTGCACGAAGTAAAAATTGAAGAAATATTTTTTTCAACATGAGATTGAAAAGAGGATTTCTCAAAGAGCTTATCCGGAGATTCCGAGAGACAGAAAAGACTCCGGATTGAACAGTTTCAGGAGACAACAATGTTCATCACAGCATCACTGCTTATCTTGCAAGCCAGCCTGGGTCAGACAGGTGCGGTCGCTTTCATTACCGGCCCCACCCCTTTCGAATATTGTCTGACCTGTCTGGATCTCGACACTGGAGACGTGAAGTCTGTTGGTCGTGGCCTCGGTGACAGTGCCCCTCAATGGTCGCCTGATGGTCAGCGTATTGCCTATCAGTCTCGTGTGGAGGGAGGGTACGCAGTCTGTATCCACACACTGGATACGGAAGAAAATTTCCTGCTCCCTCATGGGGATGAATGGAATTATGAACCGGCCTGGTCACCTGATGGAAAAAAAACAGCCTTCAGCTGTGCCGTTAATGAGTCGCCCCTGCGCTCCATTAAAGTCTATGATTTTGAATCGGGTACTGAAGAAGTCTGGGGAGGCGGACATGAAGGTCTCCTCTCTCCGGTATGGCTGCCTTCAACGGATATGCTCAAAGCTCTGGACCCTGATGATCAGATGGCTGCGGACTCTCTCGGGCTCTTTGCGTTGAAAGAAGAGGCGGAAAAGAACGGGGCACTTCTGGCCATCGGTGCGGCCAGCATGCCTCCCAAACTGAGCACGGAAATCTTTATCGTCACCCGCGACACCGTCGTTCCTCTTCTTTCGCTGCTCACTGAAGACAGCCAGCGCTATGTTCGTTATGCCGTACGGCCTGACCACAAAGGACGTCAGATCGCCTATGAATGCAACGAGGGCGGCGACCGGGAGATATTCATGATCGGTCGCCGGGGCATCGCCAATCTGAGCAATCACCATGCTGCGGACTGGAATCCGCACTGGTCCCGGGATAACGATTGGATCGCCTTTGAGTCTTTTCGTGATGGTTTCAGTGGAATTTATCGCAGCCAGGTTTCCACAGCCAATGTGAGCCTCATTGCCGGAGGAAAAGGATATCAGTGCTGGGCACCCTCCTGGTCTCCCGACGGCAAGTGGCTTGTTTATGCCTCAGACGCAAGCGGGCACTCACAAATACATCTCTCTTCTTTTGATGGTACCAATCAGAAACAGTTGACCAGGGGCGAGGCGGAAGCCATGAACCCTGTCTGGCAACCCCGTCCCTCTAAAAAATAAGGAAACAATTTCATGCGTATAAACAGAATCATTATTCTGATCGTCTCTTGTCTTGTCTGTATGCCCGCCGCCCATGCCCGTCAGGAGGATGGAAGCCTGGGTCTGATCCGGGTACCCAACAACGGGCGCCCCGTCATTGCAACAGCAGGCGATGCCTTTGAAATCATACTCCTGGAAGAAGCTCAACTGCATCTGGAAAGAGAAGGCCTTGTTTTCCCTCTGGAAACAAACTGGCGGGAAAGTCGCGGAAAGCGAGTTTATGGGGAGGCGACCCTTCCGGCTGATCTTCCGGCGGGATGCTACAGCCTCTGCGGAAAGAACAGTGAGATCCAGGATGTGAACCTTCGTTCAGTTTATATTGTGGAAGCCCTGAAGGAGAGCTATGCTTTCGCCCATATTACAGACATGCACACCGGTACAACCCGCCATAAACGTTCCGATCGGGAAATTCTTCTGGAGCTCTTGGGCCAGGTGAATGAATCTGATGCGGACTTCTCTCTGATTACCGGTGATGTTACAGATCATGGCACGGCTGAAGAATTTTTATCTTTGCTGGAAATTCTCGATACCAGCCGGATCCCCACTTTTCTGGCGCCGGGCAATCATGACCGTACAGACTCCAACTATGCAGATTTTTTTGAACATCTCACCTACGCTTTTCAGTACGGGCGGGACGGCTATCTCTCCTTCGACACGAAAGACTATCTCATTGCCGACGAGATGAACGTGCAGAACAGTCTTTTATATCTTTATCGCCGGGAACTGCGTCCCAGCCGCTGGAGTGTGGGGATGACCCATCGTTATGATCCGGACATGGGCATGCGTTCACAGCTGACACTTTTTGTGGATGATCCCCTGGATTATCTGCTTGTCGGCCATACTCACCGTGAGGCACGCACAGGCGACCAGATTCCCTGGGGCAAGACCCGGCTCATCATGACACCGGCGGCCATCAATGGATCCTGGCGTCTTGTCCGTGTGGATGATCAGGGCCTGCATCAGGAAGCCACAGTCACCACTGTATCCATTACGCCGCCGGAGCCGGAAGAAAAGGACGAAGAAGAGGAAAAGAAAGGGAATCAATAGAGATACCGGGCGGCAACCTCCGCTTCACAGGCTGCGTAGTTGCGCCGATAAACGGATTGAAATACCTCTTCCGGCGAATCACCCCGGGAAAGGCCGCGCATGAAGGCAAGCATTTTATTGCGGCCATAACGGTTCCATAACATGTCAACGGTTGCATGGGCCTGCAAGTAAGCCCGCCGCAATTCATCCGGGCCACGTTGTTCCATCTGGGTGCTTTCCATGGCTGCCAGGGACAAAGCCACATCGCCTTCATAGATGGAGCGCAATTGCTCTATTTCCCGGGCATTCAGAGATTTGGAGAGGGTCTCAGCCAACCCTTCATTGAGCCACCAGGGAATTTTATCGCCTACGATCTGGCGCACAATCACATGGACATATTCATGAACAAGCCGCCTTTTCAGTTCTTCTTCAGCGATCCACTCCCCATCAGCATCGGTGAGAGGACTGCGAATTTTCCCGTCATAGACAGCACCCACGTGTCCTTCCATACGTGTGGCTTCCGAGAACTGTTCGAAGGTATATAAAACCACTTGAACCGGTGAGGGCGGGTAGCTTCCTCCCAGAGCACGCCCCACATCAAGATAGGCACGTTCGAGAATGGAAGTGATGGCACTGCGCAAGCGGGCCGGACATTCGCGGGGATAACTGATGGTGAAGTGATTGGCCTTCCATCGGTTGAATTCCTGCTCAACAGACTCTTCGCGAAAGGCTTTATCATATCGCTTTTGCAGCCCGGCTCTGTCGGGCTCCAGAGCCAGGACATAATCCCACTGTACACGGGCGGAGTATAAATCATTGTCTTCATAATAAGCCTGCCCGAGCAGTTCATGGGCATTGAGATTTCCCGGCGTGATGGCAATGGCATTTTCCAGCGCATCTATGGCATCGGAGACGCGATCCTGGGAAAGATAATAAGAGCCCATCTGAACGAGAGGTGAAATGTTCTTCGGGTCCACTTTGGTCGCTTTTCTCAGAATCTGGACTGCAAGATTGAATTCCCGGTCCCCGGCCAGCAGTTCCGCTTTTTTCTGATAGGCATTGCAGAGATTGCGCCGGATCGCTTCGCTGCTCTGATCCAGTGCGTGCGCCTCTTCGAGCAATGTGATGGCCCGGCTGTATTCTCCCTGGTTGAAGGCTTCCACCCCTTCATTATTCATGCGGGTCGCTTCCTGTGCCTGCAGCGGAAGGGGCGCCAGACACAGGAACAAAGATGCTATATATAAAGTGCGGAATTTCATACTCATTCTTCCGGAAAAACAGCGATAGCCTCTATTTCCACCTGCATGCCCAGAGGCAGCCCGGCCGCCTGAATACAGGTGCGTGCCGGACAATCCCGGCTGAAATATTCTTTATAGACTTCATTGAAGGCGGTAAAGTTCATCATATCCAAAAGATAGACAGTCGTCTTCACCACATCATCCAGCGTCAGGCCCGCATCCGCCAACACGATTTTAAGATTCTCCAGAGCATTGCGGCTTTCCTCTTCCATGCTCCCGGCCATATAGCCACTTCCATCACGGGCAAGAGAACCCTGACCGGAGATAAAGAGGAGATTGCCTGTACGGACGGCTGCAGAATAAGGACCGACGGCCGGAGGACCATTGGGGGATACGATACACTGTTTCCGCATCATTTTTCCTTTCGCATCAACTGTTGCGCTCAGAAATCATCAGACCACTCATGAAGAATCCGGATCAGCATATCCGGGTATCAAAGAGATAACGCTTTCATTTTGTATTATGATTACAGGCCCTGACCTCAATGGTCGGGCACCTCTAGTATTTTTTCCCGGCATAACGGCGCAGAGCGGTCCGGGCACCCCGATGACGCTCATAGGTCAGCACACGTCTGCAACTGTGGCCGTGCAGACGCATATCCAGTGTTCGCGTGTGGCAGGTACGTATATAAAAAGGCATATACAATTCTTCCAGCCAGAAGCGAAAAGCCGAGCAGACCAGTCCGAATTTTTTTGCAAATTCAGGATCTTTAAAACGAAGTGCGAGCCGAGTCAGGTCATAGCCTTCCTGATAATGGCGCTTGCATTCTTCTTTGAAGCCTGAGGCATGCCATATGAAAGCCTGTATACCGGGCATGCGTACCGGAGCGAACTGCTTGCCTTTCAAGGCTTTGATAAAGAGGATATCAGCAGCCCGCATGGCCTGGTATTCTTCAGAAAAACCTTTTTCATCCAGAAAAAGACGGCGCGCCATACTGAAGTTTCGGCTGGAACAATGATACAAGGTTTCCGGCCGTTCCACATCCATCAGCACATGATCAGTTTTCATGAACCATCGGGTCAGCAGACCGCCCGGTAAAGTGCTGTGGGGAGCGCACTGACCGAAAACAATGGCCGGCCTTCCCTGTTCTCTATGCACCTCCACATGCTTTTCCAGAAGCTCCGGTCCGGCGAGCAAATCAGGATCCAGAAAAAGAAGCAGAGAGCCTGAAGCCTGGCGGGCACCGGTATTTTTAGCTTTGGCCTCTGAAGAGGAGGGCTCATGCAGGTGTTTCACTGCAATGGAAGCTCCTGCAAGAAACTTTTCAGTCTGTGCCAACGCCTCCTCGCCGACTTTTCCATATGAGACAAAAATCACTTCGTAGCAGGCTGTAGGCATACTCTGGCTTTCAAAACAGAGAAGCAAGGTGGGGAGAGCATCGGTAATATCTTTTGCAGCAACAACTACGCTTATCTCAACTTGTGCCATTGTATCCGTTCCATGCACAGATGCCCGGTTACAGAACAGCTTCGGGCTTATCGATTGTTCGTGTCACAATACAGACATTCATTCAGGGAGAAGCTCTATGGTAACACAAAAGCCGGGGCTTGAATAACAGTCAAAAGAAGTCGTGACACTCTGTAATAATCAAGGAGAGTAAAGACAGAATTCTCCGGTCAAAAAGACTCTTATTCCCGGCATGTCTGCTTTTCAAGGTTGTCGGTTTCCTCACAGAGGCGTCCGCCGCCCTTGCAGCAGCGTGCTTCACCACCCGGCCCGCGTGCAGGGCCCTTACAGCCCTGAGCACGGTAGCCCAGCCGTTTTTCCGCCAGAAGCTGTGCACCTGTCCAGAGAGTGAAGACAATTGCCATAAAAACGAGAGCTGCAAGGGGTGTTATCAGTAAAGTACTCATCTGTCAATCTCTTTATCTCAAGGGTTATTACACTCATCATAGAGAACATCGGCCAGAGAGAAAGTGTTCCATCAGCCCTTTTTCTTTTCCACATCCTCCGGATTATTTTCCGATGAAGGGCTCTTATGGGTCAGGATATTTTTTTTCAGTTTGGACAGCTCATATTCAAGTTCCCGCACACGGCTCCGGATATCTTCCAGAAGCTGGCGGTTCACGCCGATCAGATCCGCAATCATACCCGTCACCATCAGTGCGGCTCCAGACCCCATAAAGAGCGCACTGATAATGAGTGACTGCACATGACCGGCCCCGTCACCTGTGAGATAAAACAACAGAAAGCGGAGGAAAAGCAGGATACCCCCATTGAAAATCAGCAGACCCGGCACCGCAAAGAATCGGAAAGGCCTGTAGGTCATGAATATGCGTACGACGGTAAAAAGGGAGTTGCGGATATATTCAGGGATGCCACGCATGAGCCGTGAGGGACGCAAATCAGGATTGGTGCGGATGGGTACGGAGATGATGGGAATGCCTTTTCGCCCCGCCTGAATAATGGTCTCCAGCGTATAGGTATAGTTGTCAAAGACATTCAGCCGCACAGCCGCTTCACGACTGATGGCTCTGAAGCCGCTGGGAGCATCGGCGATCAGGGTTCCACTTGCCATGCGAACCACCTTGGATCCGATTTTCTGTAAAATCTTCTTTTTGATGGACCAGTGCCCGATCTGGAGGATAGGTCTTGCACCAACGACAATTTCAGCCTCTCCGGTGAGAATAGGATCAATGAGTTTCTGGATGTCATCAGCACAATACTGATTGTCTGCATCGGTATTGACGATAATATCAGCGCCGTACTGAATACAGGCATCCAGTCCACGCAAGAAAGCATGGGCCAGCCCGCGGTTCGTCCGATTGGTCACAACATGATGCACACCATGCCGGACAGCCACTTCCGCCGTAGCATCTGTGGAGCCATCATCTATAACCAGCCATTCCACCGTGTCTATACCCTGCAGCGAAGAGGGCAAAGCATCCAGAGTGATTCCCAGCGTTTCCTCTTCGTTATAACAGGGTATTTGAATGATGACCTTCATGGTGCGATATCTCCGGACTCAAGAATCATGGGAACGGCATCAGGGCATCGGAACTTTGAGTTCTCGGCCCAGGACAATCACATTGGCATCTTTGATGTCATTGATCTTGATCAGATTCTGTACCGTGGTATTGTAGCGATTGGCAATGGAATGGAGTGTATCTCCCGCTTCAATGGTGTGGGTTGTGAATTCACCGGAGACACTTTCGTCTGTTTCCGATGGAGTTGCCACTTCTTCTTCGGCGGCTGGAGACGAAACACTTTCTGCACCCTCTTCTTCTGTCTCTTCCTCAGCGATTGTTTCTTCTTCCTGAGGTGCCGGCTGATCTTCGCTTTCCTCCAGCACTTCAGGGACGGGCTGGTATTCCATATCGCTGTTCAGATCAAAGTTCGCATCAGGTGCTTCCAGGACAACCTCTTCATCACCGTCCGGAGTCTCCGTAGCTTTGAAAGGCACCAGCGGAGGCGACAGTTCATCGGGAGCATCAGCTGATTTCTCCGCAGCCTCCTCTTCCCTTTCTTCTGCGGGAGGCTCCTCGATAGAATGAGTCTCTTCCTCTTCCATTTCTTCTGTGGGAGGCTCCTCGACTGAGTGAATCTCTTCCTCTTTCTCTTCCACTTCTACGGCTGTTTCCACACTTTGTTCTTCGACAACAGGGGCCCCAACCTCTTCTTCCTGTGGTACTTCTTCTGTTGCAGCAGCTTCCTCTATTTCTCCCGACTCCTCTTCTGCGGGAAGATCCGGCACGTATACAGTAAGCTTCCGACCGAATTTGATATCCCCATTGGACAAGCCATTCCATTGCATCAGCTGAGTGGTGCTCACCTGGTGGCTCGTTGCGATCTTGCTCAGAGTGTCGCCCGGTTGAATGGTATAGGAAATGGCTTTGGTTCCTGCTGGTTGCGGCGTGGGAACTCTGGGTGTTTCCACGACTTTTTCGGGCTCTTTTTCGGATTCTTTTTCAGTCTCTTCTTCAGGCTCCGCATCCTGAAGGACTTCAGGCTCTTCGGGACTCTCTTCCGCCGGAGCTTCACCGGAGGCAATCTCTTCTTCTTCATCCACCGGCTCTTCAGGCGAAGCTTCCGGTTCTTCCTCCACGGTCACTTCCGTCACAACAGCCGCAGCTTCTTCCTCTGCTGCAGGCGCAGGTTCCTCCAGGGCCACAGCCTCTTCCGTCTCTTCAGCTCCGACTGTTTCACTTTCCATAACTTCCGAGTCGGGTTCTTCTTCTCCCTCCGCATCTTCAGCAGCAGCTTCTTCAGGCGGCACCGGATAATACTCGGCAATATGCTGGCGCCAGAGGTCAAGACGGCGGGCCGAAGCATCCAGTTCTTCTTTCTCAAGTACACCCTTCTCCACGGCTGAGGTAATTTCCTGAGCAATCCGTCCGAGTTCTTCGCCACTCACAGAGGAAATAAAGACGGCGTCACAACCTGCTTTCAAAGCATCAACAATATCTTCTTCCGCATCCCTCCCTGACCAGACAGCCACATCGAGAATATCGGAAGCCAGAACCACCCCTGTATAGCCGAATTGACGGCGAAGCACTTCCCGAACCAGACGGGAGGACAGGGAAGCGGGTCGGTCGGGCTGTTCCTTATCCAGAATCGGAACGGAAACACTTCCCACCAGAAAACCGGATATATCTGATGCGGCCGCTTCGGCAAAGGGAAGCATGATTTCCGCAAGACGTTCAATATCAGTTTCTTCAACAACAGGCAGACGCTGTTCTCTGAAAAGAGCACTGCCCATGCCCGGATAATTGCCGACTACAGCCAGAGCACCGCCTTCCATGAGTCCCCCGGCATAGGCAAGCCCCGCCTGAACGACTGATTCTTTGTTATCACTCAGATAACGAAAACGTTCCTCCGGAGCTGTCTGTCCCGGGAAGAAAATGTCCATACGCGGTGCCAGTAACACGCCGACGCCCGTGTTCAAGGCTGTTTCGGCTACCTGACGGCCCACGTCTTTAATGGCCTCCAGACTCTCCAGCGACGCCAGATCCTGATAGGAGAGAGCATTTCCCATACGGAGCGCGTTGAGCCCTTCCCCCCCTTCCTGAATCATGCAGACAAGAGGATTCTTCGCCCGGGTACCATCCAGAGAAGCATAGAGATTGATGAGAGAAATCATCTCTGCAATCTGGCGTGGATTTTCCGTATTCTTTTCACGCAGCCAGACTCCTCCCGGTTTCCAGGAATTGAGCATATCAATGTTTGCCCGGGAAAGCTGCTCGCCTTCCAGACCGACAATCACATGGCGCAAGGGCCACAGACTCTCCATATCAGCGGGAACAGGTTCGATGGCTTGCTCCGGCACCAGAAGGACAGGGCTCTCTTTTTCGACTGCTGAAGGCTCTTTCTCTGAAATCTCGTCGGCCACATCCTGAGCAAGAACAGATTCCTCTTTCGAAGTGGAGCCGGAGAAAAAAATATCAGACAAGGCATAATATAAACAGGCACCAACCACCATACCCAATACGAAAGTCAGAACCTGAGTCTTAAATGCGCTGCGGTACCAGGCTTTTCTTCGCATGGAACGTCGACCATATTGTGTAATCATGATAAAAAGGCTACCTTGTCACTGAAATGAAACGTATTTTCCAAAAAAAACAATCATGAGTAACTTATTGTATACCAAGGGGCGGCTCTTGTGCATATAAGCCCCGTAAAAGTTCAGTAATGACCTGCTGATAGTGCGTCCGCAGGATGCGATTCCCCGCTTCATTGAGATGACAATGGTCGCTGAAGAGAGTTTCTCCGGGAATCCCGTGGGGTTCCGCAGCCCGAACAGCCTGCTCCACATCGACGAGAGGCACCTCAAAAACCTGTGCCAGTTCGCGGATTACACTATTTTCCACCCGCGATGACTGATGCCGGGGTGACGCTTCCGCCAGGATCAGTGTACCCAGTTCCAAGGCTTCCTCATAGGCACCGTCTTCGTAGAGTCTCAGCACTTCTTCATAGCGCACCCCATCGCTTCCGGGCAGGTTGGGCCTGATCAGGTTGGAGGGGACCGTCCCGATCACCACAGGAATGCCTGCCTCCCGGCATTGGCGGATCATGACACTGAGGTTGTTTTTGTAGGCGGCCATGCGCCCGGATATTTCTTCCGGAGTAAATACCATCTCCCAGGTTTTGGAAGAATCGGGGATGGACTGTGCCACTTCACGGGCGAGATGGCTTTCTTCCAATCTGGCTATGGCCTGACGGGCTCGCAGATCGCGAATAAGGCGATAGAAAGCCGATTTTCCGAGAATCTTCTGGACACCAGTATAACTTTGCAGGGACAGGTGCATCTGCTGCAATTCTTCAAATTCATTGTGTCCGCTGTAGAGCAGGACCAGATCAGGCTGGTAACGCATGATCTCCGATGCGATCAGTACGAGTCTATGGGTTCCGTAGGACAGTCCGCCGCAATTGATCACTTCCACCCTGTCGAAGAGAGAGGAAAAAGTCTGTTGCAACTCCCGCGCCATCTCGGAAAATTCATAATTAAGGTAATTGACAGAAGAACCGCCGAGAGCGAAAATGCGCAGGCAACCTTGTCCTTTGGGCATTTGAAAACGCTGCAGCTGAAAAGAAACGCTTTTTTCGGGCCGGGTTTCCATAAAACCATCTGATGCGGCCTGAAACAGCAGGCTCTTTTCATCAAAGCCCTGGCCGATATCCACCTGAAGAACAGGATGTGCTCTTTCATACAGACGGGACCCCATTTCAGCAATGCCGAAAAAAAGGAGAACAGGCAGCAGAAGCAGCACTGTCTGGCCCAAAAGGGAAATACGGAGCCCGGTGGAAGATTCATTTGTCGGGATGGTGTCGTTCACGCCTGTTCCAACGCTTTTGATTCCGATCAGTTCCTTTGTTGCAACCCGCATCGATCCCGGATCATTCCAGATGCTTCAGTGCTTTTGCGCCAATGTCACGACGGTAAAAGGCTCCTTCGAAGTGAATACACCCCACAGCCTGATACACCCTTTCCAGAGCGGCCTGCTGGGTATCGCCCAGGGCTGTGACGTTGAGGACACGCCCGCCGTTTGTGACCAGCTGATCGCCCACACGCTTCACACCGGCTGCAAAGACAGCCACATCTTCCAGAGCCTCCGCTTCTTCCACACCGCTGATCTCTTTGGCCTGGGCATAAACACCGGGATAGCCTCCGCTGGCCATGACCACGGAGACACAGGGCCGGGAGGAATAAGCAATCTCGCAGTTTTCCAGACTTCCGTTGCAGCAGGCCAGCAGTGCGGGAACAAGATCCGTCTCCATCCTTGGCAGGATGGCCTGTGTTTCAGGGTCGCCGAAGCGGACGTTGTACTCAATCACCTTCGGGCCGTCCTCTGTAATCATGAGCCCTGCATACAAAAGGCCCTGATAGGGCATGCCTTCTTCAGCCATTCCTTTCACCGTCGCTTCGAGGATCTCTGCGGTGATGAGCTCCATCATTGCTTCCGTCACGACAGGGGCCGGAGAATAGGCGCCCATACCGCCTGTGTTGGGGCCTTCATCATTCTCATAAGCGGGCTTGTGGTCCTGGCTCGATGCGAGGGGCTTCACGGTATGGCCGTCACAAAAAGCCAGAATGGAGGCTTCTTCGCCAACCAGACACTCTTCCACAACCACACGGGCACCGGCATCACCAAAGGCGCCTTCGGCCATGGCCGCCTGCAGAGCCGCCTCCGCCTCGGCTGTTGTCGTGGCAACAGTCACGCCTTTTCCAGCGGCAAGGCCATCGGCTTTGATTACCAGCGGCGTCGGCCGGGATTGGACATGGCGCAAGGCCTCCTGCAGGTCATCAAAAGTCTCGCTGGCCGCTGTGGGGATTCCATGGCGATTCATGAAGTCTTTGGCGAAACTCTTGCTCCCTTCCAGCTGAGCGGCTTTTTGTGAGGGACCGAAGACGCGTTTACCCCGGGCTTCAAGAAAATCCGTAATACCCAGAACCAGAGGCACTTCCGGCCCCACAACAGTCAGATCAATGCTTTCCGCTTCTATATAGGTATCCAGCGCTTCAAAGTCATCCACTTCCACATTGATGCAGGCGCCTTTTTCCAGCCTGTCTATGCCCGGATTGCCGGGTGCTCCATAGACTTTCTTCACAAGCGGACTCTGGGCTATCTTCCAGGCCAGGGCATGCTCACGGCCGCCGCTGCCTATTACCAGCACGTTCATAACGAGGCTCCTCAGATTATTCTATCAATACAGTTGCAGGAGAGGACGATCAACGGACAAGCCTCTACCGCTTCTTGTATCCGGGGTATTTAAAAATCATTTCTTTTCGGGAATCCCAAGTTCCACAAACTATCAGTATACGAAAAAGCGGCCTTGCATAACGAACCGCCGCCCCACTCCCGTAAAATCAGGGCTGGGCACCGGCAAGCAGAAGGGCACCGACCAGAACCACATCTTCCTCCAGCTTGCAGGGAACAAGCTGGACAGAGTCTTTGAAAGGTGCGAACATGCGCATGGTGAGCGCTTCGTTGATGGGATTGATCAGAACATCGCCCATAAGAGCCACGCCACCGCCCAGAGCGATGCGTTCAGGATGAAAGAGAGTCACCACATTACCGAGAGAAATGGCCACACTTGCCGCTACCTGACGGATCTCTTTCAAAGCCAGCGCATCCCCTTCACGGGCCGCTTCCGCCAGCAATGCACAGCTGAGCCGGGCGGGATCGCCATCACAGCGTTCATATAACGGAGTGCCCGGCGGAGGAGGTGCCGCACTGCGGATACGCCTTTCGATGGCCCAGCCCGAACAGAGATGCTCCAGTTTGTCCACCGCTCCCACGTCACCGGAAGTCCAATCGGGCACCCAGGTGTGGCCGATTTCACAGGCGCCCCGGCCCTGGCCATCGTAGAGCTGACCTTCCACGACCAGAGCACCGCCTATGCCGCTGCCTATGTTCATATAAACGAAATTCCGGGTGCCCTGTCCCGCGCCACAGCAATATTCCGCCCAGCCAGCCGCATTGGCGTCGTTGGCAACGATTGCAGGGACTTTGAACCATTCTTCGAAGCGATGTTTCAGGGGGACGCCCTGCCAGCCTTCAATCTGATGGGAAACGAGAACCTGGCCCGTGCCGCTTTCAACCGGGCCGCCAAAGCCTATGCCGATGGCCTGTACCGTCTTTCCCGAAGCGGTCGCTTTTTCAATAAGTGCAGCACAATTTGTGCGGCACCACTCCAGAATCCCGGCCGCACCTTCTTCGGGGTTGACCCGGCCTCGGCGACTTTCCACAATGGTGCCGTCGGCCAGACCCAATACGGCCTGCAATTTGGTTCCGCCAATTTCAATGGCAACGAGATAAGCCGTTTCTTTTATCATGAAAGATCCTTCCAGTCAGGCAAAGGGCTCTGGAGAGAGCATCTCAGAATGCCAGTTGATCCGGTTTTCTGAGATACTCGCTGTTAACCCAGCCTGTTCGGTTATACGACAAAAATCTTTACCCAGGACGCCTCTTCACAATTTTCAGTCCCAGCTCAGAGACTATGGATAAGGCGGCTTGCTGAGCCGTATCACCGGGACAATACAGAAAAACATGGATCGTGACTTTAGACATGATACTGGCCCTCCTTGCAGTAAAACAGTTTATCTGTATAAAGAGTTTAATACAGAATCGTCTTTCAAGCCAAATAGTCCGTTATCAGTCCAAGAGCCCGATCAGCGGATAAAACACAGTCGTTCAAGCCGATACCCCGGTAGGCGTTTCCTGCAAAGGCCAGTCCGGGAAAAACTTCTTCTCCCGCTTCAATGGCGGAAAGCCGTTCCTCATGACCCAGGGTATATTGAGGAATCCCTTGTTCATGGCGCATCACCCGTGTCAGTGTCGCTTCCCCTTTGATATCCAGAAGGGGGGTCAATTCTTCCAGAGCCAATGCCACCAGTTGCTCATCACTTAATCCAAGGGCTTCAGGATCCGTGGCACCGCCGATCATGACCCGCAGAAGCACACTGTCCTCCGGTGCCTGAGAAGGGAAAAGCGTCGAAGTCCAAAGACAGCCCAGAGTACGCACCCCTTCGCCCCGGGGTACGAGAAAACCGAAGCCGTCCAGATCATGGCCCACAGCTTCCCGGGGAAAACACAGGCTTACCACAGCCAAACCGGCATAGGGTATCTCATCCAGAGCTTGAGACAAAGAGAGATCCAGCCCGGCTGTTATCTTCGCCGCTCCATGGGAAGGCAAAGCCACAATGACAGCACGGCTTTTCAGCTGGCGACCATCAGCAAGAGAGACGGTATAGCCGCTCTCTGTTTTCGTAACAACCTTTGCCGCGCTGTTATATCGAATCCTGTCGCCCAGAAGGGCCGCGGCCTTTTCCACCAAAGTCCCCGTGCCGCCTTCAAAGCTGGTCAACACGCCGGGCGGCCCCATAGGGCTGGCTCTTCTCTTCATGTTGATGGCCAGCAGCGCTTTCATGAGCCCCCCATAATCCCGCTCCATGGCTGTCATGCGGGGAAAGCAATGCTCCATGCTCAATTTTTCCGCATCGCCCCCATACACGCCCAGAACCATGGCTCCCACCATGATCCGTGCAGCCTCCGCTCCTATCCGCCGTGAAGCAAAACCATGGATACTCTCCGGGCTGCGCTCTCTTTTAGCGGGGATAAAGGGCTCAAAACACAGACGGAGCCGCGCCTTCCAAGACAAGAGGGAGGAAAAGAAAAAAGCGGGCGGCCCTTTGATTTCATGAAGGCGACCATGACGATAGATGAAGCGTTTCGCCGCCGCCGTATTCGCGCGAACCAGCCCATCGCTTAAACCAAGACTGTCAATCCATTCCAGAGTCCGTGGCTCACGATCCAGAAAACCATTTCCGCCCCAGTCCAGAACAAAGCCGTCCACACGGTCGCTGCCCGTTGTTCCGCCCGGATGCTCCGAGGCCTCCAGACAAAGAACAGAATCAGCCCCCCGTTGCTGTAAAAGCTGTGTGGCCGCACATAAACCCGTTACTCCCGCACCGATGACAATGACATCTGTATCCATAAAAAGAAAACTTTCCGAAGAAATTAAAGAATCTGAAACAAATGATGGACATAAAGTACCTTAGCATACGTAGCCTTCCGGTTGAAACGCAAATTTCAGAGGCCGTTTTTTTTCACAACAATGGGCACAGTGGGAACACAGCGAAGCACCGCCGCCCCTCGCAGATCCGTCCGATCC
>LSQX01096863.1_pt1 | contig 20231 bp, 17 predicted proteins | sample 654561 | NCBI WGS metagenome assembly LSQX01 (sample SAMN04489861, study PRJNA283612) | anaerobic digester metagenome | isolation source: 4 biogas reactors fed with cattle manure at either 37C or 55C with and... | place: Denmark: Kongens Lyngby | collected 2014 | reverse complement strand
GCCTAAGTAATGTAACTTGGAAATTTCCACTTTTCTCACGTCTTAGCGAAGAGCACTGTCAAACAAAAAACCCCATCATAGGGTTTGCATACTTATTTGGTGCCGAAGGTGGGAATCGATAGAATGAATGTTCCCTAGTGTTGTTTAGTGCTGTTATGCCTGTGTGCTGGGCTTTGTTCTATTGGTATATGTTGCCATGTCCAGCTAATACTGGGCTATTATGCGAATTGCATGATCAAAATATGGTCAAGTTGGATCACTGGTTAACTACAGTAACATCAATATCTAATGCTTCGTCCCAATTATACCCGTCTGGAACTATCGATATTTTAGATTCTCCGGTCTTAGATGCAAGAAGTGTCTCCCCTTCTTGAGTAATAACCCCAGTTCCTGGAAAGAGAATTCTATCCGTTGTTCCGGTGTTTTCCCTAATAATGATTAATTTGGACCCTACGGGGAGCGTCACGTTTGTTGTTTGGGTGTTTACCCGCCCATCTGTGGTAACCGAGTATCTTAGCCGAACATCTGACATCGAAAAAGGAACATGAGGTTCGCTTACCAGAGTAGTTCCGGTTATCCTATCTTCACTCCAGCGAAAGAGAATTGCCTGACCACCACTTTTTTCAATAATTTGTGATTTGCCGATAATCAAATGTCCTTGAAAGATCGTGTCTCTCTCTAACAAGACTTTGATTCGCTTATCAATTTCTCCAAAGACAATATAATTCATAAAGTTGCCACTGCCGCCGCTTGACGAGATAATGAGAACATCCTTATCCGTATCAAGCATATTGTTTAGAGCGACTTGTGGATATCTTTCGAAATTATTCTGAAACACTTTGCGCCATCGCTTCTCTTCCCAAGAGAGTAAAACGCAGGAAAAACCACCACTTGTTTTCATTTCCCCAATGATCAAATACTCGTCGGAATCAGAATCGGTAATTTTCAAGCGAAATACTTCACAAATCTGAAAGTCAGAAGGAAGCTTAATTAGCATATTAGGTTGGATATCTGCTTTAATTGGCTTTCGCTCGCTTGGTTTCATAACTTCAAATTTTTGTCTAAGTATTTGGGTTTTATCGATTTCTGTTTGCGGAGTCTGCTTTCTAATTACACCAACTATGGTTTCAGCTAGATCGGAAATCACTTGCTGAAATTCTTGGGCTTGTATAGATAAAAACCTATATTTGCGAAGATCAAAATATTGACGCGAACACAGAGCTAGTGCAATTTCGTCTTGTTCCATTTTGGTATCATTATCAATCTCTTCGGCAGTGATAAAATATATAGGGAGTATAAGACGCGTACCTTCTAATAGTTTTTCTTTCTTTAGAAAAATATCTACTTCTTCACGGCACGCCTGGCTTTGAAAAAAGCTAGGCGAAATTATTGGAATTAAGAACGTTGATTTATCCAAAGAATCTTCAATTTTATTTTTCCAGTTGTCACCCCAGTTTATCCCAGTCTTGTCTTGGAATACTTTAAATTCCCGTCCAATTTGGAGAGTGACTTCGTTGCTTAAGTGTTTAGCGATGTTAGTTACAGTATTGTTTGTGAGATTATCGTCGATACGAGCGTAACTTATAAAAGCCATTGGTTCGTTTTTCATTGCATACACTCCTCCAGTGAATAAAGACATAGTACAAAATACGACAACTAACTTGTCAAACGCCGTGGATCTTACATTGTGCGTTTCTATTGGCTAACATCCCGGGGGAGCACCAGCATGCCCCTCTTGCCTTCGTGGCTAGCAACGTGGTCGGTTTCGAATATGAAGTAGACCTACGGGCGTGGCCAAGGAAAGCTCGATGGTGATAACGGTTTTAACCACATAGCCTTGCCGAACGTGAACGCGGCCTTCTCGGGCCGTAATACTCAGTACCTTGCACTAATCTCTAAACTTGGGAGTGCCGCCTATGCCAAAATACTTCTCAAGGAAAGCTTTTAGCTTGTCAATCAGCGTTTGCTTTTTCTCTGCTCGATTACCTCCGCCAAAGCGGCTCACAGGGGGCATTATCCTATCAATATCAGTGCCTACGGTTTTTATTTCCCCTTCTCGGAATGATCTTTCCAGGAATATACGGGTTTCCTCGGGCTTCAAGTTTTCTTCTTGGATGAGGGACACAAGGTCACGTTCTCGTTGCTGTGCAACAAAGCCATTCCATTCGTTCATGATATCATCCGCATCATTTACACCTGCAATAAACGCCTCTATTAATTGTTTTTTGCTACGAAGTTCCGGGCTTGCATCAACAGCCGTTTCTATAGTGATCAATATTTCCTTATCCTTACAATGTGAATCGTGGTATTTCTTTACTAACATTAGGATGTAGTCGATATTGATTTCAATTTGTTTAATCAGTTCAATTTCAAACACAATGTCGTCTATAATATCGGTACTTTCGCCGCTTTCACGTTTTCTCTTCCATTCATCTCTCAAGTCTTGATATCTACCAAGGTAATCCTGAAGATCGCGCTCGGTCAATATTTCCTTTTCAGCGAACTCATCGAAAGAGGAAAGTAAATTGCGCATACGCAGGATGGCGCCAAATGAGGAAATGAAATCCCTTTGGTTTTGCTCCCCTATAATTTGCGGCTCTGAAACCGGAAACTTAGTCACAAGATCGCGGATCATATCAACGTAGCCGGGCACTCGTTTATCATCATCAGAAGTGTACCCATCATAATAGTCGTTGAAGCTGCGCAATAGTACAATGCCACCAGCATCTTTATCACCGAAAAGAGCGATGGATGCGTCCACACGTTTTTGAAGATTTCGGAAGCATACAATATTACCATGCGTCTTGATGCTGTTTAGAATGCGATTCGTGCGGCTAAAGGCTTGCATTAGACCGTGCATTTTGAGGTTTTTATCCACCCACAGGGTGTTCAATGTTGTGGCATCAAAGCCGGTTAAAAACATATTGACAACAATCAATAAATCCAATTCTTTGTTTTTCATACGCAGCGATACGTCTTTATAGTAATTTTGGTATTTGGCAGAAGTGGTATCGTAGTTAGTTTGGAACATTTCGTTATAATCAGCAATTGCTTCTTCAAGAAAATCACGCGAGGATTTGTCAAGTGCGGAGGTATCCTCGGGATTTTCCTCGTCTAGGATTCCATCGACCTCTTCTTCGTTTTGGGCATAACTAAAGATGACAGCGATCTTTAATTGTTTGGTTGGGTCCGCTTCGCTCAGCTTACGAAATTCTTCATAATACAATTTTGCTAATGGGATGGAGGCAACTGCAAAGATAGAGTTAAACCCACTGAGGCGCTGCTTTTGCTTGATTTCTTCTATCACGCCTCTATCTGCAGAAGCTACGTCGGTGATGTTCGTAAGCTGATTAAAGATATAAGTTTTATTCCCACGATAAGTTTTTTGATCGAAGTGGTCAGAAATGTATTTTGTAACTAGAGAAATTCTCTCTGGAGCCATAAATGCTCTTTCCCGGTCGATATCCCAAACCTGCTCATCGTCAATGTCCTGCTCTTTATCCATGGTCTTGATATAATCTACCCGGAATGGTAGGACGTTTTTGTCATTAATAGCATCGACGACAGTATAGGTGTGCAGTTGATCGCCGAAGGTTTGTTCTGTTGTAAATATCTTACCGTCTTTCATTGGACCGGCATTCACCGGAAATATTGGTGTTCCTGTGAATCCAAACATGTAGTATTTCTTAAAACTTCTCACGATTGCCTTATGCATATCTCCGAACTGGCTTCGATGGCATTCATCAAAAATGATTACAACGTGCTTGTTATAAACAGGGTGCGCTTTATTTTTCTTTATGAAAGTAGACAGCTTTTGAATGGTCGTGATGATAATTTGCGATTTTTTATCCCCTAGTTGCTTTGTGAGGATCGCGGTAGAGGTATTACTGTTCGCAGCACCTTTTTCAAAACGGTCATATTCTTTCATGGTCTGGTAATCCAAATCCTTACGATCCACCACGAACAAAACTTTATCAATGAAAGGGAGCTGGGATGCTAATCGTGCCGCCTTGAATGATGTTAGGGTTTTTCCTGAACCTGTAGTGTGCCAGACATATCCACCGGCAGCAATATCACCGTATTTCTTATAGTTATGGGCTATTTCAATGCGGTTTAAAATTCGTTCAGTCGCAGTGATTTGATAGGGCCGCATAACCATTAGCATATTCTCGGAGGTGAATACGCAGTATTTCGTCAATACATTTAAGATTGTGTGTTTGGCAAAGAATGTTTTTGTAAAGTCGATTAAATCAGGTATCACCCGATTTTTAGCATCAGCCCATAAAGAGGTAAATTCAAAGCTATTGCTTGTTTTTCCTTTCCTTGGTTGGTTGGAACCTACATCCCTAATAGCATTGTAGCGTGTGCTGTTGGAATAATATTTGGTATTCGTCCCGTTAGAAATCACAAAGATTTGCACATATTCAAAGAGGCCGCTGCCGGCCCAAAATGAATCACGCTGGTAGCGATTGATTTGGTTAAAAGCTTCCCTAATAGCGACGCCCCTGCGTTTCAACTCTATGTGAACTAATGGGATTCCGTTAACAAGAATCGTTACATCATAGCGGTTATCATATTTTGCTCCATCTTCCTTGCCGATGGTATATTGGTTGATGACTTGTAGCCTGTTGTTGTGTATATTTCGTTTATCGATCAGCATTATGTTTTTAGAAAGAGCATCATCACGTTTTAGAACTTGGACGTAGTCCTCTTGGATTTTCCGTGCTTTGTCTACAATATCATCGTTCTTATTAGCAATGGAGTCGGCGAAGAAACGATCCCACTCGGTATCAGAGAATTGATAGTTATTCAGCTTCTCTAGGTTTTTTCGAAGGTTTGAAATTAAGTCTGCTTCGGTGTGAAACTGCAGGTAGTCATAGCCCTGTTCACAAAGTAGGCGAATAAATTCGCGTTCTAATTCTGCCTCGCTCTGGTAACTATCAGAGCGCGCCTTGACGGGCTCATATTCTGTAACTACTGTGTTAACGTTAGTTTCGGCCACGATGCTAAAATATGACATACTATTCGCCTCCTTCTACGGCAGTTCCTTAAAGGTCAAAAGCTCGTCCCGATAATACTCATACTGCTTGCGCCTTGCTTCAATTTCAGCAGGCAATCCGCAGGTTAAATCGTTAACCAAGGCATCAAAACGGTCAAGGATGTCTACGATGCGTTGCTGCTCGGAGAGAGGTGGGAGGGGGATTTTAAACCTTTTTACATTTGAATCAGAAATAGCTGGATAACTAGCTCCCTGTTCAAATCTTTCAACATGAGCATAAAAAGGTGTAGATGCAATGTTATAATAAATCCATTTTGGTAGTACCTGCTTCTTATCTGCCCTTAAAACACAAAATCCTGTACTACATATTTGTTTATCATATTTATCATTAATTATTGAATATCTCTTTAATAATGGCCTTGTCGTTCCAAAAATCACATCATCTTCATTCACAATTTGTTGTGCCCTGCTAGGTGCATTATCCTTTGTAATTTCATCTGTATTTAAGATTAAATTAGTTTCTCTATCAACGGATGTTAAATCTATATATTTATATTGTGATGTCTCTTTTTCTAAGTTCCATCTTATATTGGATGTATTTAATACTACTTCACCTAAAGTTTTCCACTCCACCTCATCTCCAAAGGTCAATAGCTCATCCCTATAATAATCATATTGCTTTTGACGCGCCGTTAGCTCCGCCGTTAGCTCCGCCGTTAGCTCCGCCGTTAGCTCCGTAAAATGGTCCAAAACACGGACGATTTCCTCTTGGATGGGGAGAGGGGGGAGGGGGATTCGGAGTTTTTTAAGGTTACTTGCGTTTAGTGCAGGTATTCCGCTAAATACGCACAGCGACTCGATACAATATTTACTTGCCAACAACGTGTGATATAAAAACCTTTTATCCAGTGTTACTCCTTCAATTATATCTAGTCCATAATTCAAATTTCCCCTAAAGAATTTCCCTTCCGTCCAAGAAACAAAACCCACACCTGCACCACGGCTGGTAATCCCTATTTCATTGTGCTCGGTATTATAGGTGTTTACATAACCCAAAGCTTCCACTCCGCTATTGATAACCGGATATTTGCCTGGGTTTCTCTGTATAAAATTCTTACTTACATTTTGGCCTGCCTTTATGTTGGCTACTTGTTCAAGTGCTACGTATTCCACCCCATCCGGGCATAGCTCCGCAATCAGATCATCCAATCTGCTCATTTGCTCACCCCGATTTCGTCAATGATTTCACGAATGGCAATCCTTAGTTCATCTTCCCGTGCTACGATCTTTTCAATCTCAGCATTAAGCTCCACAATATCAATTATTTCCCTTGTGTCCTCGGGCTCTACATAGGTAGAAACGGAAAGATTATAATCCCCTTTAACGATCTCATCATAGCTGGCAAGATGTGAAAAATGTTTGATTTCTTGGCGGTCTGCAAAAGTGGCTACAATACGGTCAATGTTATCGGCTGTTAATCTATTGTTGTTAGTAACTTTGATAAATTCATTGCTGGCATCAATAAAAAGCGTTTTGTTATCCTTCTTGTTTTTCTTCATTACCATAATGCAGGTGGCTATACTTGTCCCAAAAAATAAGTTGCTTGGGAGTTGGATGATACAATCGATGTAGTTATTGTCCACCAAATACTTGCGAATCTTTTGCTCCGCTCCGCGACGGTACATAACACCGGGGAAGCATACAATTGCCGCTGTACCGCTTGGGGCAAGCCAAGAAAGTGAATGCATAACAAAAGCAAGGTCCGCCTTACTTTTGGGAGCAAGCACTCCGGCAGGTGAAAAACGGGGATCATTAATAAGTAGCGGATTATCGTTCCCGGCCCATTTAATAGAATATGGGGGATTTGAAACGATTAGCTCGAAAGGTTCATCATCCCAGTGTTGCGGGGTTGTAAGCGTATCCTCGCATGCAACATCAAACTTATCAAACCCGATATCATGTAGAAACATGTTGATCCGGCAAAGGTTATAGGTAGTAATATTGATTTCTTGTCCAAAAAACCCTGTGGTAACCGCATCTTTTCCAAGGATCTTCACAACTTTGAGCAGTAGCGAGCCAGAACCGCAGGCGGGGTCGTATGCCTTATTGATTGTTTTTTTACCAACTGTGCCAAGGCGTGTGAGTAGCTCGGAAACGTCAGCGGGGGTAAAAAATTCGCCGCCTGATTTTCCTGCATTGGATGCGTACATGGTCATCAAGTATTCGTAAGCATCTCCGAAGGCGTCAAATTCGTGATCTCTAACAGAACCAAGATTCATAGATGCGATTCCATCAAGGAGCCTTACGAGCTTCTCATTTCTTTTTGCAACAGTGCTTCCTAGCTTGTTACTATTGACATCGAAGTCGTCAAAAAGGCCGTAAAAACTTGTTTCAGAGACTCTTCCTTTGGCTGACCCCTCTATATTGTTAAATATACGCTCCAAAGTTTCGTTGAGATTGTCATCAAGCATGGCCTTAGCACGGACATTACAGAAAAGCTCGCTAGGCAACATGAAAAATCCTTTTTCTTGCACTAAGTCAGCCCGAGCTTGTTCAGCTTCCTCGTCTGAAAGCTTTGCATAATCAAAATCTGTGTTACCGGCTTCAATCTCACCTTTATTGATATAAGCGGCTATATCCTCGGATATATAGCGGTAAAACATGGTTCCAAGTATATAATTCTTAAAATCCCACCCGTCTACAGCGCCACGCAGTTCCTCGGCAATGGCCCAAATGGCTCGGTGTAATTCAGCGCGCTCTTGTTCTTTTTTGTTATTCATTGTTTTTTTCCTCCAGTCTCATCGGCCTGAGCACTTGCTCCACTTTCAATCCAAAAGTCCACCTCTGAAAGCCTAAATTTATATAATCTTCCTACTTTGTGATAAGGTATGGCTTCCTTCTTTATCCAGTTCCTAATAGTATCCTTACTGCACCCTATATGCTTTGATATTTCCTTAAGGCTAAGCCACCGTTCTGGTTCCGCTGGTTTTTTGCTTTCCATATTCGGTATAACTCCTTTCTGTGAATTTAATCGGTATATTTTGCTTGCAATTCGCAATAAAAATCTTTTATTTGTGCGTAAATCTCAGAAAGCCCGATCTCAGGTGTCTTTAGTGTGCTAATTAAAGCATCATATTTCTCAGGAGATTCTAAAACTGCTTTAAAGTCTATTTGGTATTCTTTGCCGAAACGGATGATTTGGTTATTGTCATGAATGTAGTTTTCGGCCATGACCTCTTCTTCCGGTATTTCCGAATATCGCCTAAATTCCTGGTCGGGTAGCCGGCTGGGAATTATTTTATTATTTTCTGTAGCGGTGTCTACATGGTGGACACCTAAAATAGCAACGGTGATGTGTTCATGATAATCAAGCGAGTCGTTGGCCTGTCTAACACAAAAATGTCCGCTGATATTTAGAAGGCGTAACAAAACCAAATAGATGATGGTTGCCGGCTCTACAATAATTGCATTAGGAGACAGCCACTCAGCGTTATTTTTTTTTGAAACAAGCTCAACTGTATCCTGGTCAATTACTTGATATTCAACTTTCTTGTATCCGTGTTGTAAGAAAAGAAGAAAGGAGTCGTGATCCTGTTTACCTGCGAAAATAGTATCAAGGAAAGGTAACAATAAGGTCCTTTCAAATTTTTCTTGTGAAAACTCGTGCAGCATTTCAAAAGCATCCGTTCCATCGAAGTCCGCAGCCGCTGTGCTCCAAAGGGATCTGCCTAATGATTCGAGTTTTTCAGGCTGAGCAAAGAAATAATACTGCGCAAAGAGATATTCCTGAAAACCCGGATCAATATATAAAATTTGAGTATTCTCTTCATACATCATGCAGGCCGTAGAGCAAGCATCATGGATAAAATTATTACAAGTCATTTTTCTGGGGTTTTCGAGAGTATCCTTGCTAGCCAAGCCATTGAAATAACCTTCGAAATTACCGCGGTCGAATTCGACTTGATGCTTAAGGTATGTCACGGAGCAAAATTCCCTAAATACTTTTGTGAACTCTTCAGCATCCCGGGCACTTCTGAAAATGCGTGAATAGCCGACTTTTCGTTCGTCGTGATCATAAACAATAGCGTTATATACGGTTCCATAAAATAGTCTTTTTCCCGCTTGAAAGTTTTCCGCGATCAGATGATTCATTACAACGAAGGTCAACAACATTGGATTTGCAGCAAAAACTCTATGTTTTTGTAGGTATTCTCCATCGACCAGATCCCTAATTTCAGTGTTAATGTCGGTGCCCTCTTTGTCCGCTAGCAACTTCTCAACAAGAGCAAATGACTGTTCTTTCGTAAATGGGCGGAGGAATAGTTTGGCAAAACCCTCTATCCCGTTTATTACATCACTTTCCCGAGAGGACACAAGGTACTGGTTGTGGGGATATCGATCTGTAAGCTCAACAATTTGCCGCTGAAAAGATTTCATGTCTGAAGGATCAATTTCATCAGCGCCATCCAGCAAAATTTGACATTTGCCCGACAACATTAGATTTTTTACTTTTTCGCTAGTTAAGTTTTCATCGTATAAGGTCGCTGCTTTCACAATATGATTGTGAAACAAATCGTGGTTTTCGCTGAAATCTCTTAGCCTTACCATGATTGGGAGAACCCCTGTATTTTTGTGTTCTTGGATGGATGTGAGAAACAGGTGCTGCAGCATTACTGATTTACCCATACCGCCGTTTGCCACCAGAATTACCTTCTTTGAATAGCCTGCTATCGAATCCAACGTTGCATTCTCAATGGCTCTTTCTTTAGTCCTAGTATGCCTGTTCCTAGTGGCTCCGGATCTACTGCTAAGTGAGTTACAGACATAAATGTCTTTTAAAAAGTGCTCTTCTCCATCGGAGAAGGGTATTATTATTTTTTCGTACTTAGTTTTGGTTCTACTTGCGTATTCCGGAAAGGAAGTGATGTGGTCCTCAGGCTGATAATGATTTTTAGCAACATCATCTGGCGCTTCGCCGTTGCCCTGGGCGATTGCTTGAAATTGTTTGGCTAGGGCAAGGGCAAATAGTCGTTTGTCTGGGTCTTTTCCTTGTAGTTCAATGCCAAAGCTTTCCATTACTCCACCAAGCACACTATCGTTAAGTCCCTTGGAAACAATTTCAACAAATTTTTCTTCGGTAAAATTGGAGGCCACTAAGCCCCATAGGCTGTTTTCCGGGTTCCGTAGTCCTTTGAGCCATTTAGCGTAAGCGCTATTCGAAGTGGGGAGCCGGTCGTGACACTCTTCGGGCAACGCCGCCTTCATGAAGAATTCCGGTATTTTCTCTTGAGATCTATAACCAAGGATGCCGCCGGAATTTCTGCCCATATAAAATTTCGAGAAAAAATCTGAGTGTTTCACTATAGCATGCCTCCCACACTGAGTAATCCATAGCCCTGTCCGGCTTGTCCGAGAAATGTCCTGGTAATGTCCTAATTAGTCTGGGTAATGTCCTAACCCCAGTCAGTGAAGCAAGCGATAAAACTTGTTACGATTAGATTATAAGGGAATTAGGAACGGCAGCAGTAGACAAGCAGCTGCGAACCCGCAGCGAATCAGATTAAGACCAGCTTGTTCGTAGTTATTCATATTTCATTATACATGCAATCAGTAAATTTTACCAGCCGTATACAAAAACTGCAAAGTTCTGTTTTCTACAGGTAAGGTAAATTAAGCTATTTTCTAAAGGTGATGTAAGGTCAACGGACTGGGCTTTCCAGCCATGCTAAATTTAGCAAAATAGCTTTTTGAGAGGGGTGAGGTCCAATGACTGAGGTCAGGAATTTAGCTGGAAAATTAGTGTGCTGCGTAGATGAAGTAACAAACACTGTGGAAATCGTAAGTAAGGGCAATAAAACATCTATTCGTTTTAACGAAAGTGGCATACCTGAAGTAACCCACGAAAAAACAAAATAAAATATTGAAAATCCGCAGAGCCGCTAGACGGACAGGAAATACACTTTTAAAGTGTCTCCTGCCCGTCTTTTTTGCTTTGTGGGTTAAGACAGGCTCTTGCGGAGTTTCGAATCCAAAGGAGACCTGTAAAATGCTAAATTATCAAAAATTTCATTATGCTGCTTATTATCTTGAAGACAAAAATGGAGACTTTCTTCGTTGTAGTAGGCGTGATTGTTTTGCCCGAGCAGAAAAACCAACTAAGGATAATCCTTGGAAGCAACGTTGGTACTATGATCCTGATCAAAGCATGGCAATTAGGCTCGCACGTACAGAAGAAAATGATACGATCCACAGGTTTAACCAAGCCTGGCTTAAACGTGAAGAACGCTATGTAGACGACGCAAAAGCCTGTACTTGGGAAAAAACAAAAAACTGTGATCAAAAATGCGAGGCGTGTACCAGGAAAAACACGATACGTGTTTTGAGATTAGATAAGAACTGGGATCGTCCAGAAGAGGTCGGTAAAACAGAAGTCAAACTTGGAATAGCCAGCGTTGATGACTTAGAAGAGATTGCGGCAGATGCAATACTTTATTCGGAACTTTATGCGGCCTTAAACGAACTAGAACCGAATCAGCGTCAGCTCATTTTTTCTCTGGATTTTGAAGGTGAAACACGGCGTTACTATGCGGCGAAACTCGGTATTACTCACCAGGCAGTAACTAAAAGAAGAGCCAAAGCGATTGAAGATCTCCGCGAATTAATGAGCGGTGAAAAATAATCTTTGGAATTTGGTTGCCAAACTCCCCCAGGGTGTCCTCTGGATAATGAAGGGCAAAAATGTCCCAAGAGAGGAGGCAACCAAAATGGTAACGGAACAAAAGCTGGTCAGTCGTGATCCGGACTTAGACGAAGAACTCGCTGGGATCCTTACGGCAATCAGTGTTGTGTCGAAACGTCTGGCAATGAAGCTACGTGCGATGGAACGGACCGAGAATTTAAAAAATGGAGGAAATGCACATGATGGAAACGGCAACAATGGCAAACAAACTTAGAAGCCTTGCGGCTTCTATTGCAGAAATCGCGGATGCGTTGTCAGCGCAACCTAGTGAACAAAAACAGCCTATTTCCTTGGAGCAAGTCCGTGAAGTCTTAGCCGAGAAAAGCCAAGATGGCTGTACCGCCGAAGTGCGGGCACTGCTTGAAAAGCATGGGGCCAAACGCCTAAGTGAAATTGACCCGGTAAAGTACCCTACACTTCTGGCTGATGCTGAGGCCCTCTCTCATGACTAAACACGCCTTGTTATCAGCATCAAGTGCTCACAGATGGATGAACTGCTCACCCTCGGCCAGACTTGAGGAAAGTTTCGAGGATTCTAGCGGGGAAGCGGCGGCGGAGGGTACTGCCGCTCACGCTTTAGCTGAGCACAAGCTTCGTAAAGCCCTCGGAATTCGCTCCAAGAAGCCAAGGTCCAAGTACGACTGTGGGGAAATGGAAGAGCACACCGATGGGTATGTGACCTTCATTCTTGAACAACTGGCGGTTGCTAAGAAAAATTGTAAGGACCCTATTATTCAAATTGAAAAGCGTCTTGATTTTTCAAGCTATGTGCCGGAGGGCTTTGGCACAGGAGATTGCGTTATAGTGTCCGACCAGTTGCTCCATATAATTGACTTTAAATACGGTCAAGGGATCTTAGTTGATGCTGAAGAGAATCCGCAAATTATGCTTTATGCGCTTGGGGCCTTAAACTTATTCGATGGTATCTACGAAATGGACGAGGTGTCCATGACCATATACCAGCCACGAAGAGAAAATATAAGTACCTTTGCTATGCCCAAAGATGCTCTTTATAAGTGGGCTAACGATGTTTTAAAGCCGGTTGCAGAATTAGCATTTAACGGAGAAGGTGATTATCTACCGGGAGAATGGTGCAGATTTTGCCGGGCGTCAACCAAATGCCGGGCAAGAGCTGAGCAAAATCTATCCTTGGCCAAGCATGAATTTGCACTGCCTCCGATCCTGACTGATGTGAACATCGAAGAAATCTTGCACCAAATTGATAATTTGACCAGTTGGGCTAATGACATTAAAGCCTATGCTTTATCAGCGGCGATTAACCAAGGCAAAGAATGGTCAGGATTTAAGTTGGTGGAGGGTCGTTCTAATCGCAAGTACAGTGATGAAGAATCTGTGGCAGATGCCGCTAAAAAAGCTGGCTTTGAAGATATTTACCGCCATAGCTTAATCCCGTTAACTGCGATGGAAAAGCTTATGGGCAAAAAGAAATTCAATGAAGTTTTAGGTGAGTTAATTATAAAACCACCGGGTAAACCGACACTTGTCCCTGTATCTGACAAGCGTCCCGAAATACAAAAGCAAAGTGAATTTAAGGAGGAAATTTAAATGGTTAAACAGTTAAATTCAACAAAGGTAGTTACAAGTCCGGTTAGATTGTCTTATGCAAACCTGCTAGAGCCGAAAAGTGTGGGCGGAGGAACTCCAAAGTACGGTGTCAGCTTGATTATCCCTAAATCCGAAACTAAGCTAATCGAAACAATCAACGGCGCCATTGAAGCAGCTATACAAGAGGGTCAAAGCAAGTTTGGAGGTAAGATTCCTAACAGAAATACACTTAAGCTCCCGCTTCGTGACGGGGACACAGATAGACCCGATGACGAGGCATATGCTAATTCTTATTTTATTAATGCAAATTCACTCACACCACCTGAGATTGTAGACAAAGGCTTAAATCAGATTCTGGATCGCTCCGAGATTTACTCTGGAATGTATGCTCGTGTTTCCATTAACTTTTATGCTTTTAATTCTAACGGTAATCGGGGAATTGCTTGCGGGCTGGGTAACGTTCAAAAGATTAGAGATGGGGAGCCATTAGGCGGTAAAAGCAGTGCAGCTGACGATTTTGGTTCTGATTATGAAGAAGATGATTTCTTAAAATAGGATATAGGCGGCCAAGTTGCCGCCTTTTCTCTTATTGGGGGTAAACGATGAAAAATCTAAGTATTGATATTGAAACGTTTAGTAGTAATGACCTTTTTAAATGCGGGGTTTATAAATATGTTGAAGCTCACGACTTTGAAATCTTACTGTTTGGATACTCCGTTGACGGGGGAGAAGTGAAGGTTTTAGATTTGGCAAATGGGGACGTTTTACCTTCTGAGATTAAAAAAGCACTTTTAGATGATGGAGTCATAAAGTCTGCCTTTAATGCTCAATTTGAACGTATCTGCTTATCACGCTATTTGGGTATCAGCCTTAAACCAGATTCTTGGAAATGCACAATGGTATGGTCCGCTTATTTAGGGTTACCTTTATCTTTAGTAGGAGCAGGTGCAGTTTTGGGTCTGGAAAAACAAAAGCTCGAAGGCGGAAAAAAACTAATTAATTACTTTTCTAAGCCTTGTAAACCCTCAAAAGTTAATGGGGGCCGCACTAGAAATTTACCACAGCACGATCCTGAAAAGTGGGCAGAGTTTAAAGAATACAACATGCGGGACGTTGAAGCGGAGCTTGAGATCCAAGCAAGGCTTGCAAACTTTCCCATGCCCGATGCTGAGTGGGAAAACTATTTTCTGGACCAAAAGATTAATGATCGGGGAATAATGCTTGATTTGAAATTCGTGAGTCAAGCTGTAGCTTTAGATAATCAAGCACGATCCGAGCTAATGAACACAATGAAGAGGTTAACTAAACTCGAAAATCCCAACTCTGTGGTCCAGCTCAAAGGTTGGCTTGCCGAGGAGGGCTTTGAAACCGAAAGTCTTAATAAGGCTTCAATAAGTGAGCTATTAGAAGAAACACCAAATCACGTAAGTGAAGTTTTAGAGCTTCGGCAATCACTCGCCAAGTCAAGTGTTAGAAAGTACACCACCATGGAGGAAGCAGTCTGTTCTGATAGTAGGGCCCGAGGACTTATTCAATTTTATGGCGCTAATCGCACCGGAAGATTTGCAGGCAGGCTTATTCAGGTACAAAACCTACCAAGAAACAGTTTACCGGATCTAAAGCAGGCTAGGGATCTAGTTAAAAGCGGAAATTACGAAATGGTGGATTTACTTTATGACTCGGTGCCTATGGTGCTTTCGGATCTTATCCGCACATCTTTTATTCCAAAAAATGCTCATAAGTTTATAGTTGCAGACTTTTCAGCCGTTGAAGCTCGTGTGATCGCTTGGCTGGCAGGGGAGGATTGGAGAAACGAGGTTTTTGCAGGCCATGGCAAAATTTATGAAGCATCTGCTAGTCATATGTTCAGTGTTCCTTTAGAGGAAATAACTAAGGACAGCCCTTTAAGACGGAAAGGGAAAATTGCTGAACTTGCCCTTGGCTACGGAGGCTCTGTAGGCGCTCTAAAAGCCATGGGCGCTCTTGAGATGGGTTTGGCGGAGGAAGAACTCAAACCGCTGGTTGATACGTGGCGGGTAGCTAATCCTAACATCACAAAGTTTTGGTGGGATGTAGATAGGGCAGCTTTAACAGCTGTTAGAAGCCGTACTACAACTAATACTCATGGAATAGTGTTCGAGTTTAGAAGTGGAATGCTTTTCGTGCATTTACTTTCTGGGCGGCATCTTTCCTACGTTAAACCTAAAATCGGGCTTAATAAGTTCGGACGTGATTGTGTCACCTATGAAGGTGTAGGGCCCACTAAGAAGTGGGAGCGGATCCCTACTTATGGGCCAAAGTTAGTTGAAAATATCGTACAGGCTCTAAGCCGGGATTTGCTCTGTCATTCCATGCTAATCCTGACCAGAGAAGGTTACAAGATAGTCATGCACATCCATGACGAGGTTGTTATTGAGGCTCTTAAGGGTTCTTCTGTTGATAAAGTTTGTGAGTTAATGAGTAAAAAACCTACGTGGGCCAAAGGCTTAGAGCTACGTGCCGATGGCTTTGAAAGTTATTTTTATAAAAAAGATTAAATAGACCGTCCGAATTTGTCCTTTCTCCTGGCTTATGGTGAGAGGACAAATTTTTTGTGACTTTTGGTTGCCAAAATATCTTTGTTTGTCCTTTGGAGTATGAGAGCAAGTTTTTGCTCTACACAAAACAGAGGAGGTTTTTTAAATGAAGGAATTACAAGCTTTTCAAAGCAGTGAGTTTGGCTCATTAGATGTGATGATGATTGGTGGGAAACCTTTCTTTCCGGCTACGCAATGCGCTCGAATTTTAGGTTATGCAAATCCCCAGAAGGCAATTCGAGATCATTGTATAGGGGTGAACGAAACGGTCACCCCAACAAAGGGTGGTAATCAGACAATTAAAATCATTCCTGAAGGTGATCTTTACAGGTTGATTGCCCGCTCCAACCTCCCATCTGCAATTCGTTTTGAGAGATGGGTATTTGATGAAGTACTTCCATCAATTCGCCAAGTCGGTCTTTATGCTACTCCGGAAGCAGCAAGGAAACTCTTAGAAGATCCTGACTTTCTAATTGAAGCTCTCCTGGAGCTAAAAACTATAAGGGCAAAAAACGCCGCTCAGGCAGAAGTTATTAATGTTCAGAACCAGCAAATTGCTGAAATGAAGCCAAAAGCCAGTTACTATGATTTGGTTCTAAATTGTACAGATGCGGTAGCTATTTCTGTTATCGCCAAGGACTATGGTAAGTCGGCCCAATGGCTAAATGATCTTTTGCATCGGCATGGAGTTCAATACAAACAAGGCCGAATTTGGCTTCTATATCAAAAATACGCTGAGCAAGGTTATACGGTAACGAAAACGCATAGTTATCCGGGTAAAAATGGTCAAATGCGTTCGAAGGTACACACTTACTGGACACAAAAAGGTCGGCTCTTTATTTACCAGCTTCTAAAATCTATCAATATTTACCCGCTTATTGAAAGGGGGGAGCCTTTTCGATGAAATTCCGCAATAAGGAACATTATCCTGATCCTACAGCCTATGAAGCTTTATCTAAAATAAGCAGCGAAGAAAAGATGAAAGCGTGGAAACCTTGCATTTTTATTTGCTCCCCTTTTGCCGGTGATGAAGAATTTAACACGATGCAAGCAAAGAAATACATGAAGTTTGCCATTGATAAAGGTTGCATTCCCATGGCTCCACATCTTCTCTACCCACAGGTGCTTGACGATGAAAATGTGCACGAACGTGAACTAGGCTTAACCTTCGGTCTTATCTGGCTAGGTAAATGTGACGAGCTTTGGGTATTTGGTGATGTAATTTCAACCGGAATGGAGCGAGAAATAGCAAAAGCTGAAAGACGCTCTATGCCTATTTTCTATTACACAGCTGATTGCAAGGAGGTGACCTTGGCTTGAAAATTGCTGTTGCTAATCATCGGATGGAAAAGAAATGGAAGAACCGAGAAATCTCATGGGAAGATTTCAAAAACACAATAAAGACTACTAAACGTACAACTGAGACAGTAGCAGAATACAGCAAAATGAAAAGAGCCGAACGAGACGGTATTAAAGATGTGGGCGGCTTTGTGGGAGGAGCTTTAAGGGAAGGTAAGCGGCGAAATGGGCACGTACTTTGCCGCTCCATGCTTACCCTTGATATGGACTATGCCATTCCGGCTATATGGGAACAAATAGATGCCCTATATGATTGGTCTTGCGCCATATATTCCACACATAGTCATACACCTGAAAACCCGAGACTTCGCTTAATTATTCCTCTGTCCCGTGAGGTAACGGAAGATGAATATCCTGCTCTCGGGAGAATGGTGGCAAAAGAAATCGGAATTGATATGTTTGACGATACAACCTATGAAGCTGCAAGGCTTATGTATTGGCCATCAACGCCTTCTGATGGGGAATTTATATTTGAGGCAAAAGACGGTCCGTTTTTAGATCCCGATGAGTATTTAGGAAAATACCACGACTGGCGAGATGCGTCTATGTGGCCAACTTCTAAAAGACAGTCAGAGGTTTTGCAGCGGACTTTAAAATCGCAAGCGGACCCCTTAACTAAAGCCGGAGTAGTCGGTGCGTTTTGTCGTTCTTATAGCATCGAAGATGTTATTGAAACGTTCTTATCCGGAGTTTATGAGCCTTCTGTTATGGAGGGCAGGTTTGACTATATCCCTGCCGACTCAAGTGCGGGGGTGGTTGTATATGATGGGAAATTCGCATATAGCCACCACGCAACAGATCCTGTTTGCGGGCAGCTTCTAAATGCTTTTGATTTAGTCAGGCTTCACCTCTTTGGTGAGCTGAGTGATAAGGAATCTTTTCAAGCCATGGCGGATCTTGCGGTTATGGATGAAAAAGTGAAGTTGCAGCTTGCAGAAGAACGCAGGAGTGCAGCTTTAGAAGAGTTTGAAGAAGATGAGTGGGAAAGTCAATTGCAACTTGATCGAAGAGGTAATGTCAGGGATTCAGTTACTAACATCACGATTATTTTAAGGCACGATCCAAACTTTCAAGGTATCGTTTTTAACCAGTTTAAAAGCATGCTGGATGTAATCGGTGACCTTCCTTGGGAACAAGTGAAGCCCGGGTGGAGCGATGCAGATCTTGCATGCGCCAAAGTATATTTCGAGCGGGTATATGGTATATGGTCCCCGGCTAAATTCAAAGACGGTCTATTAGCTGTTGCATCTTCTGAGCGGCTTTACCATCCGGTAAAAGAGTACTTAGGTTCTCTTGAGTGGGACGGAGAGAAGCGCCTCGATACTTTGCTTATTGATTATTTGGGAGCCGAGGATACAGCTTACGTAAGAGCTGTAACTCGTAAAACTTTAGTAGCTGCTGTTGCCAGAATTTACGAGCCTGGCATTAAGTTTGATTCTATTTTAGTTTTAAACGGTCCGCAAGGAATCGGAAAATCCACTTTGTTTTCAAGACTTGGGCGGGAGTGGTATTCGGACTCTCTTTCAATTTCAGACATGAAAGATAAAACAGCGCCTGAAAAGCTACAGGGGTACTGGATTTTAGAACTCGGGGAGCTTGCCGGAATTAAGAAAATGGACGTGGAAACAGTGAAGTCTTTTATTACAAGGACAGATGATAAATATCGACATGCTTATGGCGTAAATGTTGAAAGCCATCTTCGCCAATGTATTATAGTCGGCTCCACTAACAGTGATGGCGGTTTTCTCCGGGACGTGACAGGAAATCGTAGATTTTGGCCTGTACGTGTTTTAGGAAATGGGAAGTTAAAGCCTTGGGATCTAAAAGATGTGGACCAAATTTGGGCGGAAGCTATCGAGTACTACCGCCTTGGAGAAGAACTGTTCCTTAAAGGAGAACTCGCAGAAGCAGCATCTTTACAGCAAAGAGATGCAATGGAAGCTGATGATAGGGAAGGTTTAGTGGCTGATTACCTTGATGCTTTACTACCTGATGATTGGGCTGACATGAGCCTTTATGACCGGCGAAACTTTCTGGCAGGCAGCGATTTTGGCGGTCCTACAAAAGTAGGTACGGTGAGACGTGAGCAGGTTTGTAACCTTGAAATCTGGTGCGAGTGTTTCGGAAAAACAAGGGAGTCAATTAAGAAAAGCGATTCCTATGAAATTGAAGGTATCATAAATAAAATCGGTGGGTGGGTGAAATACGATGGCGGTAAAACAGGAAAAAAACATGTTCCGCTTTATGGATCACAGCGGATTTACGTTAGAGCCCATGACGCAGAGATGGGCATACGGGCAAACCATGAGCATAAAAAATCCGTGCCTTCCATTCCTACTGTGCCCATTAAATAAACTATCGGCACATCTGGAAAGTTGCAATCCATCGCATTTCCAGCCAGTCTTATGCCTATATGCCTATAATTTATCTATCAATATTGTATAAGTAGTAAAAATAGGGATTGGGCACGCGTATACACGCGTAATAGTTTAAAACGCTTGGGCACAGACTTGGGCACACGGAGGTAAAAATGACTGAAAAACAGATCGAAATGAAACTGATAAAAGAAACAAAAAAGCATGGCGGGCTAGCTCTAAAATTCATTTCACCCGGCTTTGTTGGTATGCCGGATCGTATTTTACTTTTACCAGGCAGTAAGATGGCTTTTGTTGAGGTGAAAGCGCCGGGGTCAAAACCTAGGCCGCTCCAAAGAAAGAGGCATGAGACGCTAAGGAGCCTTGGCTTTAAGGTATATGTTTTGGACGATGAACGGCAAATTGCAGCAGTGATTTCAGGAGGTGATGCCGAGTGAAGTTCATTCCACATGGATATCAGCGATATGCCATTGACTATCTACTAAAGAAGCCTGTGGCGGCTATATTCTCGGACATGGGCTTAGGTTAGCAAGACGGTTATTGCCCTCACTTCTATATTTGCCCTTACTCTTGACAGCTTTCTGGTTCGTAAAGTTCTCGTGATTGCACCACTTAGG
>LSQX01051913.1_pt1 | contig 20235 bp, 18 predicted proteins | sample 654561 | NCBI WGS metagenome assembly LSQX01 (sample SAMN04489861, study PRJNA283612) | anaerobic digester metagenome | isolation source: 4 biogas reactors fed with cattle manure at either 37C or 55C with and... | place: Denmark: Kongens Lyngby | collected 2014 | reverse complement strand
GAATGGGAGAGAATCGAAAAGCCTATTCCTAAAAGGACAGAGGGGATCAACATTGGGACCATCGTCTTGTACTGAATATGTTTGTGATAGCGGATTGTTAAGAAGAGGGTATTAACAAGGGCAAAAGCTTGGCTAAGGGCTATTGCTTCACCATAGGGGAAGATTCTACAAAGGAAGATCATGGAGAAAACTCCAAATCCAAACCCTATGCTTGTTTGAAAGAAGGTAGCTACAGTGGTAATTATTATGACCGCAACTATCTTACCCATAGCCCCTCCTTTAGCACCAAGTCTTTAACCTTTGAGTAGACTGAAGAGTGGAATTAGACCTATTTCTCCCAATACATAAAGAGGTTCTTGGATATTTCTTGGGAAGCTTCATGTAATACTGGAACATAATTTAGTAATTCTCCCGCATCCTTCAATCCGACGAATCCACTAAATGAGAGGGCTGCGATTATAGCATCATTTGCATCCCTAATTGGAACAGCTATACAACTACCGTTGTTGGCACTCTCTTTATGGTCAATTGCATAGCCCTGTTTAGCAACATCTCTCAGTTCTTGCCAAAAGAGATCAACATCGGTGATTGTGTGCTTTGTGAAAGGGACCATCTCAGTTGAGTTAATAATATTTTCAGCCAGATGGATTGGGAGCTCTGATAAAAGAATCTTACCACCAGCACAGGCATAGAAGGGGAGGTTGGCGTAGAGGGGAGGGATGTAATCTACTAAATTCTTAGTACGCGATTGACCCATTATAAAGATTTTAGAGCCCTCTCTAACCGTTAGGTTCATAGCTTGGTTATATTTTTCGGTATATTTCTCCATTATGATTAGGGCTACTTCTTTTAACGCTAAATACATATTATCTTTGCCAAGGATGAAGCTGAGCTTCTCTCCAGCAATATATCTACCATCATTAAATTGAAAAACCCAGCCATTAAGCTCTAAAGTCTTTAGAATTCGAAAGGCGGTAGAGGGGTTTATCTCACACTTCTTAGCTATAGCGTTGACGCCTAAACCCTCTTTTTCGAATCTTAGTATATCTAAAACCTGTAATGCTCGATCCACCATTTTAATTATTTCAGGTTTTTGTTCTGTATCTTTCATTTCAAATCCTTTTATGTTAATAATTCGATTAAAAATCGGAATAACTGTTATTTAATCTTAACATATTACAGTAATGAACTTTATTCAAAAAACTCTGAGTTGTCAACCAAAAGAGTATAAACAAACACACATGCGAGATGTGGTCGGAATAATTATTCCAAGAAAAAATTAAAGCTTTAACATTCTTACTTAAAGGTATTATTTAAGAGACAACTTTAAGCATAAAGTGCTTAAAATTAATGAAATTACCTAAATATATAGGATGAAGAGAAATTAGAAGGGGATAAAATCATATTATTTGGGGTTGACAACGAGGTTAAGCTAGGCTAAATTAATAAATAGGAATGGGTATTCCGAAAATAACAAGAACGATAGGAGAGCTTGAAATGAGTAGAGAAAAGTTAACAGGAATTTACATACCGATGGTAACCCCTTTTAACAAAGATGAGTCTATTAACTTTAAAGGATTGGCAGAGTGTGCCAATTTCTTAGTTGAGAATGGAGTAACAGGGATTATCCCTTCAGGTAGTACTGGAGAAATGGTTGGTCTAAGAGTCGATGAGCAAATTGCTGTAAACACAGCTACTATTAAAGCTGCCAATGGAAGGGCTAAAGTTGTATGTTCCACCGGTGCCTATCGTACTTGCGATGTAGTTAAGATGTCAGAAGCTGCTGAAGCAGAAGGGGCCGATGGGGTTATGGTTGTTACTCCTTGGTACATGGCTCCCAATGAGAAAGAGCTCCTCCTCCATTTTGAAACGATTAGAAAAGCGATTGATATACCCATTATGGTTTACCACAACCCCTACTATTCAACTTGCTTAATGAGTGATGAGTTTATGGCTAAGCTCTACAATGATGGCTTTGTTGATGCAGTCAAAGAGCGCCAAGCTGACGTATATAGACAGCAGAACCTCAGGTTCTTAACCGATGATAACTTTGGAATTTTCTACGGTTACGATATTTGTCCCGTTGAGAGTTTAAGTTGCTGGGCTGATGGTTGGGTATGTGGAACAGGAAACCTATTCCCAGCAGAGAATACAAAAGTCTACCAACTTGCAAGTCAGAGGAAGATGGAAGAGGCGATGGATTACCACTTCAAGAAGATTAGACCCTATTTGCCCCTCTTCACCAAACCCACTGCTGAAGGATTACCCACGCCTTGGTTGCAGATCATTAAGGAGGGGATGAAACTACGCGGTGTTGATGCAGGTTACTGTCGCAAACCGGTAATTTCAGAGCTCCCAGTTGACGTAATGAAAACTTTGAAAGCAGTATTGAAAGATTACGGTCATATCTCTTAATAAGCTGAGGAAAGTAAAATGGTAAAGAAGAAAGTTGAGGTATTAGTAGCCGGTGGAGGAACCGCCGGTGTTATCGCTGGACTCGCTGCGGCTAGAGGTGGTGCTAATACACTAATAATTGAGAAGCAAAGATGCCTTGGGGGCCAATTCACAGTTGGTATGCAGGGTGCTTGGGTCGGGTTCAGTGATAAAGAGAAAGTAATTGTCAAGGGAATCGCATGGGAGTTACGAAATCGACTACACGAGAAGAACGCTATGGTTGAAGACGACCCAGAAACCGATGTCTGTTTCTTGTACGACCCCGAGATTGCCAAAGTTGTTCTCGACGAGATGGTCGCAGCAGAACCCAACCTCTCTGTCTTCCTCGACACTTCGATTGTCGATGTAATCATGGAAGGGGATAAAGTTGTGGGGCTCATTGCCCTTTCTGGGTCTGAACTGACCGAGATTAGGGCACAGGTTGTTGTTGACTGTTCTGGGGACGCCGTTGTTGCGGCAAAATCGGGAGCATCCTATGAGATAAGACCTAAAAAAGATATTCAGCCTATGACCCTAATGGGGAAGATGGCTGGAGTCGATATTGAGCGAGTGAAAGAGTATTACAAAGAGAATCCCCCCGTAGTTGACCATATGGTACCTCCCGCCTGGAGAGAATTCAAAACTTTTCCAGGATTTATGCACTATGGACTCCACGATGAGTTGAAAGATGTTGAACTGCCCGAAGATCTAGAGTACTTGCGTTCCTGGTTAGCTATCTTCACATCAACTCCCAATGCTGGAGAATTCACTATTAACTGTTCTGGAGCGATTGAAGCCCACAGTATTGAAGGTTTTGGTGAGAGGACAAAGCAGGAGATATTTTCTCAAAAGTGCCTCTACGATGTAGCTACGGTCCTTAAGCGTTATGTGCCGGGGTTCGAAAACGCCTATCTAACTTCGATAGCTGGTCTATTGGGAATTAGAGAGAGTCGTAGAATTGAAGGGGATTACAAAGTGACTCTTGATGACTTCCTTGAGGCAAAAGATTTCGAAGACAGTATTGGCCGAGGAGCAATGCCCGCCGGTGTACACACTCCCGATGGAATAACAATGAACGTCTACAACCTAGAGCCTGGTAAATCGATGACAATCCCCTACAGGTGTATGTTGCCTCGTGGTAAAGATGGAATTATTGTGGCTGGCCGGTGTGTCTCTTATGAGGCCCCCGTAGCTAACTGTATCCGTTGTATGCCCCAATGCATGGCGATGGGGGAGGCCGCTGGAGTAGCCGCCGCTCTGGCAGTAAAGAGTGGGGTCGAACCACGCGATGTCGATATCTCTAAGTTACAAGCAAAATTAAGAGCCAATGGAGCGATAATTTAATTTTGGGTACCTAAAACATATTTAGGGTAAAAAAGGAGAAGGAAATGAAAAAAGGAATTTTTATCCTACTGCTAATTTTAGTAATGGGATCTCTGGTATTTGCCGGAGGAAAAGGAGAGAAAGCTGTTGATGCTTCAGCTACCGAAAAAATAATTATTTGGACAAACTTGACTGCCGATGCTCAAGCAAAAGTCCTAAATAAGCAATTTACCGAAGTTGCGGCAGAGATGGGCGTTGAAGTTGAGATGGTTACTATCTCATTTAACGATATGTATACCAAATTGGCAACGGCTGTTGAGTCTGGCAATGTACCTGATATCATGCACACTAACTTTGCTGGATCTGCTTATCTCCAATCACAAGGGATCATCATAGATATGGATGATGTCATTGATGGGATTGGGAGAGATGATTTTATCTCATCCTACCTTCACGTTCTAAATGCAGATGGCAAAACTTGGGGAGTTCCAGACTGGGCTCTACACACTTCTGTGTGGTACAGAAAAGATCTATTTAAGCAATACAACATAGAGATTCCCCAAAACTGGGCCGAGTTTGAAGCTGTAGCTAAGAAATTAACATTAGATACAAACAGAGATGGCAAAGTTGATATCTACGGTTTCCCTGTACCAATGCATGCCGTTCAAGTTGCCCCACAAACCTATTATGAATTCCTCTACTCAGCTGGAGTCACCACATTTGATCCCAAAACAGGTGAGTACTCATTTGGGAAACAGAAGCGAGAGGCCAAAGAGGTTATGGATTACATGATCAATCTCTATAAAACAACCTCTCCTCCAGCTGCCATTGAGTGGTCTTGGAACGAGTATCGTAACGCCCTCGTAGAGGGGACGGTTGCCATGACTCTCGACATGGGTGCTGTTATTGGGTTGGCTCAAAGCAACAACCCCGAGATGGTTGAGAAATTGGGCTGTTTTGACTTGCCCGGTAGATACGGAGTGAAACCTGCCTCTTTTGGAAGCGGTTACGCATTCGTCGTTAGCAAGCAAGGCTCTGACAAAAAACAGGCGATTAAGAAAGAGTTCGTAAGCCGGCTCTATACCTCTGAAAGAGCTGCTGAGAGAGCCCTCTCTAGACCAATGTTTGCTTTCCCCTCACTCTACTCCGCTCTAGAGATTTACAAGTTGAGTCCTCTTGTGGCACTTTTCCAAGAACAGATTGCTACCATTACTGATGCCTTTGAGAACAACAACTGGTACTGGTATGGGATGGAAAATGGTCTAAGCCAAATGTCTTCCCAAATTGAAGCTACAACCTTCTTTGGTGAGGCTCTACAGAGTGTTGCTCTCGGAAGAGAGACTTCTGAGAAAGCCGTTGATTATATCGATAGGCAATTGCAAGAACAACTCTTATTAATCGAGTAGTGAATTAATGGTATGCCTAGGTTTACAAATGTAAGCCTAGGCGTTATTACTTTATTTTAGGGGGTTCGTTGTGAAAGCAAACAAAAGTGGGCTAACTAGTAATCAAACATTAGGAAAGATATTCATCATTCCACTCGTTGCTTTTCTCTTAGTTTTCATGATTTACCCCGTAGTTTATAACGTCTTTCTAAGTTTTACAGATGCACGCTTGTTAAAGAAAGATTTTAATTTTGTAGGTTTAAAGAATTACAAGAATATTTTCTCTAATCCTAAGTTTTACCAATATGCTAAGAACACTCTAATTTGGACAATTACATCGGTGATTGGGCAACTAGTCATTGGTCTAGGTGTTGCTCTACTAATTAACAAAAAATATGCGGGGACAGGCTTAAGAAGCTTCTTGTTAATTCCCTATGTAGTTCCAGCGGTGGTAATTGCTTTAGTAACTAAATGGATAACCAATGGAGATTATGGGATTATCAGTTGTGGACTTCAAAATCTTGGACTGTTACAACACTGTCAATCTCCACTAGCAGTACCTGGTAGTAGTATGGCAATCTTGGTAATCGTCAATATCTGGCGCTCTTTCCCTTTCCCGATGCTTATCTATTGGGCAACACTGAAGGGGATTAATAAAGAGATGTACGAAGCTGCCAGTGTTGATGGAGCCAATGCTGTCCAAAGCTTTTTTAGGATTACAGTTCCCCACCTAAAGGATACGACGATAGTTTTAGTTGTATTGCGTATTGTTTGGACTGCCACCTATTTTGATTTGCCTTGGTTGATTACCGGAGGGGGCCCTGCCGGTACAACGACCCACCTCCCCATCATGATTTACCAAGCCTCATTTGGGACCTTCCAAACGGGCTTAGCTTCTAGTATCTCTGTTGTTCTAGGTTTTTGTTTGTTCATCTTCATAGTGTTCTATGTGAGAAAATCGTTATCTGACGAAGGTTAAGACGGGAAAATCGATGGCTAAAATGAAAAAAAGTTTGTTTAAGAAATATTTTTGGTACTACTTAATTCTTTTAGTGGTAATTTTATTTGTCGGGTTTCCCCTCTTTTGGATGGCGATTAGTTCGTTTAAGCCTTCAGTAGAGCTCTTTAAGAAACCTCCAAGAATTTTTCCCCAAAACCCAACTTTAACTTGGTATACACGTGCCTTTAGTAACTCAATCGTGGTTCGCTATTTCGTCAATAGTTTTATTGTCTCCATTGCAGCCATGATTATAAACATGGTGGTTGCCACAATGGGAGCCTACAGTTTAGCCAGTTTTAAGTACAAGGGACGCCGTCTTATTATGGTTACGGTGCTATCAGCATATTGTATTCCTCCCATTATGTTGATGATTCCCCTTTATAGGATAATTGCTAGGCTAGGGCTGAACTCTAGCTATATAGGGGTTGTAATAGGGCACCTCACAGTTACCCTCCCGTTTTGTGTCTGGCTCTTAATCCCTTTTTTCAAAAAGATTCCTAATGAGATGAAAGAGGCGGCCATTATTGATGGGGCATCAGCCATAAAAATATTTTGGGACATTGTCTTGCCCTTAAGTGTTCATGGAATATTGAGTGCAGGAATTATGGTATTTATCCTCTCATGGAACGAATACTTGCTCTCTAGTGTCCTTGTAATTAGTGATACAATGAAAACTCTTACTGTTGGTCTAGCCAACTATATTAGCTCAACTGAGATCGATTGGGGTACTATTATGGCTTTAGGTACGGCTACTACTATCCCAATAATAGTGCTATTTACATCTATTCAAAAATACTTTGTTGAAGGTTTAACAGCTGGAGCTGTTAAAGGGTAGTTTAGAATAATATCATAAGAAGCTGAACGATGAGCCACTTAAAGACACCTCACTTAAGGGTGATAACTCATCGCCAGCTTCCAATCTCACTTTATTATTGTTTCTCGCAGAAAGCAAGTTAGAATCGCCCTTTTTGAGAAGTACTAAATTATTTATCTCTATAATTTGTGCTTATCTATCTCTCTCTACCGCTAGCGTCATGCCTCTTTCTTGTTCGATACTTTGACTAATTTATTGCCAAATGTATAGTAATAAGTACCTAAGAGGTCCTTATAAACTCTGGCTTTATACTTATAGCCATTATCACCCTCTATATGTACTTCATGGGAAGTTTTCCCCTTTATGATATCCAGTGGGATACCTGTAGGAAAAGCATGGCAGAGCCATCCTCTTCCTCCACCATCTCCCCACTTAAAACAGTGCTCACAGTTTTCACACTGAGTGATAGAGTACCCTATATATCGACCATAACTTTGAACCATCTTCTATCCTCAGGTAGTATAATAGCACGGTAACAGGAAGGTGAGTGTTTGCTTGGCGATAAAGATACTTTGAGAAATGTGAGAGAATCTACAGATATAAACCATGCATAGGTCTCATTGGGATGTTATAATACGCTATGTGTGACTTGAAATGGGAGTTGGGAGAATATTGAGGAGGTCGTTGGTGAAGTCGATTGTAATCGTAGAAGATGAAAAACTGGTATTGCTGGGAATTGAATCACTATTTGAGCAAAATAGTAGATATAAAATTGTCGGTAGTTTTTCACGGGCAGACCAAGCTCTACGTTCAATTGATCATTTGAACCCCGATATTATCTTAACCGATATTAAAATGCCAGGAATGGATGGCTTGGAATTCATAAAGCGACTTCAAGAAGGGGGGAACCGCGCAAAGATTGTAGTCCTTAGTTGCCTGGAAGATTTTTCTATTGTTTCAGCCGCATTTAAACTGGGAGCTGTTGACTACATCCTTAAGCATGAATTAGATGCAATTGAGTTGTTCAAGACCTTAGATGGGCTCTCCTTAGAGGAAGGGGGAGTTGAAGAAAAACCTCACACAGTCTCCTCTAGACCCGATTGGGCTGAATTACACCGCTTCTCTAACCGCCTGAAAAATGATGCACGCCTTGCATTGCACTCCACTAATCCAATTGTCTATCGCATGATTTTTAAGAAGAAATATTCTGAAGACCATGTCCCCCTAAAATCTGGTGTTGATATCTTCTGGTGTTTACGATTCGTCCACCGACTGCTAGATAATTTTGAAGTTGGGCAAGTATACCACGAAGAGTCTGAAGGATTGGTGTTAGTGCTTGATGGGAGCAATGAGAACCAAGAGCAACGGAAACAATTCTTCTCTCATTTAACAAGAGAGTTAAAACAGTACATAAACAGCCCTGTCATTATCCTGCGATGTCCTGAAGCCACCTCTCTCACTATTGAGGCACAATGGAATCAGCTTTTGAATGTGGAGAGGCATCTCTTCTATGTCGACTCAACCCGTGTTGAAACTATTAATAACCACCTACAACAGAGTGTCGAGGCACAATTACCCCCTCCTATCTGGCTGCTTCAACCAGAACAGCTTCCTCTCTGGCATAGCGGGCTAAAAGCCTATTTTGAAGCGGTTAGGGTTGCTCAGATAGATCCATCAAATCTTTGTATGACCCTCATTGTATATTGGCACCAAATAGAACAGCTACTACATTCGCTGTTCTCAAGCGCCACCGTCACCCATCCCCCTTTGTTTAACTACTTAAAAGACTTTGATGATTTTAACCAATTGGTAGCGTGGTATACTGCGGAATTACCCCGAAGAACCGCCCATATTCACGACTTACAAGGGCACAGTAGAAAGATTATGCAGATGAAACTCTATTTACATGAACACTATGCAGGGCATATTTCATTGCAGTTCATGGCTGAGCTCCTTAATCTAAATAGTAACTACTTGTGTGAATTATTTAAAAAAGAATCGGGGGTTGGTTATGTTGAATATCTTAATACGATTAGAATCAACAAGGCCAAATCTCTTTTATTAGAGAGTGACGCTACTGTCGAAGCAATTAGCTCCCAGGTGGGGTTTACCAGTGCGAGCCATTTTTCCCGAATATTTAAGAAAATGGTAGGTCAAACTATTAGTGACTTTAGAGCCACATCTACCCCTAATCAGAATATTGAGTATGAAAACTGAATTTTGAGCATCAAATTATGATAATTTTAAGATTTGTTCCACTTTTGGCTGGGTTTCCAGCATTAATCGCCGACTATTAGGTATGGATTGCACGCCGGGGGTGTTCCAAACTGGAAGTAACTGAGAACCATAGGAGGTTATCATATGAAAAAAGTATTAGTATTTTTTCTCTTTTCTCTACTACTTGTTTCTCCTGTTTTTGCTGCAGGTCAGAAAGCAACAGTTGATGAAAAACAAGTAGTTTTAACTATCTGGGAACATACTCCCCAATTTGAGCTTCCACTACGGAACACATTAGACCGCTTCATGGAGGAAAACCCCGATATCAAAGTTGAGTATGAGATTAAAACACCCGATAATTATCTATCTCTACTCACAACAGCAATTCAAGCTGGTGAAGCACCCGATCTGTTCTGGCACCACGGTACAGCAACGACCGATATGGCAAACTTGACTCGCCAAGGCGCTTTAATGGATCTAACTAGTGATGTAGACGTCAGTGGTTATTCACAGATGTCACGCGATAAAGTGACTTGGGAAGGCAAATTGTACCAAACTCCGGCTGCCACAATCGACACTAGAGCTGCATTCTACAACAAAGACCTCTTTGCTAAGCAAGGTTGGAGTGTCCCCAAAACATTTGATGAATTTGAGACTCTCCTTGCTACTATCAAAAAAGCTGGTTTAATTCCCCTTAGCCTAGCTGGTCGCGACAACTGGAACATTCTTTTCCTATTTGAACCCATCCTAGCGGCGATGTATCCAGATTGGATTCAGGAAGCAACAGTTGGGAAGGCTAGAATTGATGATCCTCGTGTAATTGCTGCTATGGAAAAAATGATTGAATGGGGCAAGAAAGGGTACTATGGCGACCTCTTCCTCGGTGTTGATGAAGCGGGACAGTACTTAGCATTCTCTCGTGGCCAAGCTGCCATGACAGTCGCAGGATCTTGGACAACCACTACTTTGGAAAATAATAACCCAGACATGAACATTGGTGCCTTCCAGATTCCAACTCGTGATGGACGTAAACCTATCGTATTGACCTATGCTGCAGGATTCTCGGTCTATTCAAAGACCAAATATCCTGAGCAATCACTCCGCCTCGCCAAATATTTGACTTCTAAAGAGTCACAACAAATTTGGGTTGATGGCCTTGGTGCTATTGCCGGTTTAGCAGGCGTTAGGTCGGGAAGCCAATTGGCTGATGAAATCGCTGATGCTAACCTAGAGCTAGAGAGCTTCTACAATATCTTGGTCCTCGGCGCAGCTGATGGTCAATCTCCAACTAAGGTTTGGGAAGAAGATAACCCCAAATTGTTCACCGGAGTAGTTGTTCCCAAAGCTTTTGTGAAGACCCTTGATTCTATGATGGATTATTCTAAACTATAAGACAAATTGATGTGGGTGCCGATTAATCGGCATCCACTTAACTTGTTTAAACTTAAGAGAGAAGCTATGACAAAATCGAAGGCATATATCGGTTTTATTACTCCAGGATTTATCTTATACACTTTATTCATGATTGTTCCCCTCGGCTTTGCTATCTACTACAGTTTCTTTTCGTGGTCGGGGATGGGGGCGATGGAGTTTATTGGACTAGACAACTTTAAGCGGATTTTCTTTGAACCGAGGATGTCTGGTATTTTCCGTAATGCCCTAGGTAACAACTTGCGGTATATGGCCATTGCTATTTTTGTTTTTATCCCTATCCAAGTTTTAATGGCTTATCTGATCCACTTACAGATACGTGGACATAAGATGTTTCGACTGATGATTTTTCTCCCTTATGTTATCAGTCCATCAATTGTTGGATTTTTTACTTTACTTGTATTCGACCCCAACATTGGGATGTTGAATAACCTATTTATTTCGTTAGGGTTGCCCCAATTAGTCAGTGCCTGGTTTGGATCCCCTAATATTGCATTCTATCTCTTAGTTGCTGTCATTGGCTGGAATGGGATAGGGGTCGGGATGGTAATAATCTTGGCTAATATGAAAAATATCCCAGAAGATGTGGTTGAAGCTTCGATTATTGATGGTGCTTCAACTTGGCAACGGTTCTGGCGAATTGAATTACCTTTCTTGCAACCTTCAATTGTCAATGTGGTGGTCTTGAGTTCAATTTTTGCTTTAACTCAATTTGACATCCCATTCATTGTTGGAGGTCTCAACGGTGGGATTAACGGAAAACTCGACTTTCTGAACCTGATGTTTTTCCGCTATACCTTTGGGGACGCCTATTTTGGAGAAACGGCTCTCGGTTTCGGTGCTGCCATTAGTGTTGTAGTTTTTTCAATTATTTTCGTTATTGCATTGCTACAAAAACTCGTTTTTAATCGTGTGTTCAATCGAAGATAATATTTGGAGATCTTGATGTATAAGAAACGACAAGGAATCGGTAGTTGGATAGCTACTATTTTATTGACCCTATACTGCCTCATTGCCATTGTTTTAATCGGGAATATGGTGATCTCTTCGTTTAAAACAAAGCAAGATTTATTGTTCAATACTTTTGGATTTCCAACTAAGATCTCATTTGAAAATTACCGACAGGTGTTAGTCAAAGATACACTCTATAAGAATTTTTTCAATAGTATTATCCTTACAACACTCTCGATAGCTTCATTAATTTTCTTCTCCTCGATGACCGCTTATGGCCTCTCTCGATACCGTTTTAAAGGGCGTCAGGCGCTAGAAATGTATTTCTTATTAGGATTGATGTTCCCCATTCAAATTGCAATTTTACCCCTTTTCATTATTATGAGGACCTTAAAATTAACGAATACCTTTTTGGGGATGATTATTCTTTACACCGCCAATATGTCGTTTTCACTCTTTATATTCACCCAGTTCTTCAAAGAACTACCCGCAGCTCTCCACGAGAGCGCTGTTATTGATGGTGCTTCCGAAGTGACTATCTTCTTGAGAATAATGGTGCCGATTTCAAAGCCGGTTATCTTTACAGTTATGACGGTCAGTTTTGTGCAGATTTGGAACGACTTCTACCTACCGCTGGTATTTTTAGCTAAGCGCTCGCTACATACGCTGACCCTTGCCATTTACCAATACTTGGCCAACTTCCTCGCTTATTGGAATTATGTCTTTGCAGCGGCAACACTCTCTTTAATACCGGTGATTATAGTGTTTGTTGTCTTCTCAGACCAAATTATTTCTGGGTTAGCCTCTGGTTCAATTAAGGAGTAATGCACTATGGCCTTTGTCGATAAGCAAATTATAGTTCCCATCGATTTACGGTGTGAATTAGATAGGGCACCCCTCTGGATCGATATCCCCAATCCCCGTTTCTCTTGGAGTTTTAGCCCCGATATCTCACCCTCCTGGAGACAAGAGGCTTATCAAATTGAAGTTATTGGTAAAGAGGGGATGTGTTGGGATTCGGGTATAATTTACAACACAGACTCCTTTTCAATTATCTATGGGGGAGAAGCTTTTGCCCCATTCTCCCTGTATCACTGGCGTGTCAGGGTAAGCGGGGGTGGGGGGCAATGGAGTAATTGGTCTGATTTGGCGAGCTTTGAAACTTCAATGTTGTCCCCCAGTGACTTTTTAGCTAAATGGATTAGTACCCCCTCTCCCGTTTGGTATAGGGCAGGGCAGTGGGAAAGTGGTGTCCCTCAACAGGCGACAAGTGAAGAGGAGGGGCTACATACTTGGGGTATATATCTGTCTAAGAAGATTAAGACAGACCAGCCAATTGAAAGAATCACGAGGGCTAGGGCCTACGTGACTGGGGTTGGTCTTTACCAATTATATATTGATCAAGAGAGGGTGGGGGAGCGCATTCTAACCCCTTCTCAAACCGATTATCGCAGGCGTGTTCTCTACGATGTATTGCCCCTAAGCTTGGCAAGAGATGAGCTCTCTATAACCCTGTTTCTCGCCAACGGTCGTCACATTGCCCTCTACGGGTTTGAAAAGCCACGTGGCTATCTCCAAATTTTAATTGAATATAGTGACGGTGAACAACAGTGGATTTGTTCCGATTCAAGTTGGCGAGTAACTTCGGGACCGATTCAAGAAAATAGTCTATTCAACGGTGAAGTGTATGATAGCCGCATCGCTTTAGGTGAAGGGGGAGACTTAGCTGCTGAGGAAGTTGCCGGTTATAATTTACACGCCGCCTATGAGCCCCCTATTAAGATAAATAGAGAGATTCCACCTGTAGATATGTGGCGTGTTAAAGCCGGGTTTATCTACGATTTTGGACAAAACTTTGCAGGATTTGTCGCTTTCCAAGGTCAGCAACCGGCTGGGACTAAAATTACTTTCCAATTTGCCGAGGACATCACTGAGGATGGAAAACTCAACCCCTCTTCCAACCGGAAGGCAGAGGCTACCGATACCCTCATCTGTAATGGATCGTACCAAAGGTGGCACCCCGTTTCGACCTATCATGGGTTTAGATACGTAAAGGTATCAGGCTATGTGGGAGTGCCTACCTTAGAAAACCTGATGGGGCTTTTTGTACACACTGAAGCCGATACAACAGGCTCTTTTCATTGTTCCAACGAAGATTTTAATCGTGTCCACCAAGCTATTCTTTGGGGGCTACGCTCTAACATGATGGGGATACCCACCGACTCTCCCCAACGCGATGAGCGCCATGGGTGGTTAGGGGATGCAATTTTAGCGGCCCCTGCAGCGCTGTTGAACTATGAAGCGCAACTGTTTTATGAGAAATTTCTCCAAGATATTGAAGATACTCAAAATGAGGATGGCTCTATCACCGATGTTGCCCCCAAGTTTTGGATGGACAAGCCGGCCGATCCTGCTTGGGGGAGTGGGTTTATCACGATTGGATGGTATCTCTACCTCTACCGGGGTGATGAAAGCGTGCTCAATAGATTCTACTTCCCCTTCCAGCGCTATATCGAATTCTTACTTTCGCAGACAAGCGAAGGGATTGTGGAAGATTTAGGTACGTTTGGAGATTGGTGTGCCCCTGGTTTAGTGACCTCTAAGAAGACCGGTTTGCCATTTATATCTACTTGGTATCTCTATCACGACCTCTCTTTGATGGAGCAAATCGCCCAAGTCTTGGGGAAAGCAGAGGATGTTTTAATGTATCGCCAGCAGGCTAAGCAGATTGGAGATGCTCTGTTACGCCGTTTCTGGAAGGGGAGTTATATGGAGAGCCTCCCTATGACACCTTGGGATTTTCCCGATCAAACAGCCCAAGCACTAACTCTTGCTACCAATTTACTCAATGAACAAGACTCCTTCGCCTTAGCGGCCTATTTGAATGACCTCATGGCGGCAACCTCGGGTGACCACGTGGGGACTGGAATTCATGGGACGCGCTATCTGTTAGAACAACTGTCGCGTTGGGGCTACCAAGAAAAAGCCTATACGATTGCCAATCAAAAGGACTATCCCGGTTGGATTTACATGATCCGTGAAGGGGCCACTACCCTTTGGGAGCGGTGGGAACCAATTTATTGTTTAGGGATGAACTCTCACAACCATATTATGCTCGGTTCGATTGACCAGTGGTTTTATACCTATGTGGCGGGATTATCGCCCCTTGCTCCCGGATGGAAAAAGATAGCATTTGCTCCAGCTTATTTAGAGAAAATTGAACATGCATCAGCTACAATTGCAACACCCTATGGCGAGGCTGCTTTAGAGTGGCAGCGGGACGAGAGAGATGTAACAGTAACTCTAAAAGTCCCTTCAGGAACCGATGGTTATCTCTTTTTACCATCAAGTTTGACAATTTCAGAGCACCCTTTTTCTATCATAGAAGGTGAAACTTTTGAGCTCTCTCCCTATAAGATAAAAGATCAAAAGTGTTGGCAATTAAAAGCAGGGGTTTATCAGATAGCTTGTACTAAAGTAGAGGAAATATGAGTAAAAGGGTGACACTCAGTTCGCGCGAAAGGGTTGTTAGGGCCCTTTACCGTCAGCCTGTTGATCGAGTCCCCATAAATTATCTGGCTAATGCTGGTATTGATTCAAGGCTCAAGGCGAGCTTTAAATTGGCCCCCCATGATGATGAAGCTCTCTTGCAAGCCTTAGAGGTAGACTTCAGGGAATTACAACTCCCCTATATTGGTAAAATTCTTCACCAGCCAAAGGTTGATCGCAAGGTGGATAGCCAGTGGGGTATTGTCTGCCGTTGGGTAGAACACGAACATGGGGGGTATTGGGATTATTGTGATTTCCCCCTACAAGAATTAGCTCTTGAACAGGTGGAGTCGTGGCCCATCCCCTCTCCCGATGATTACGACTATAATGCCTTGAAGGAACAAGCGAGAGGATGGAAAGATTTAGCCCTCTATTTTGGCAACCCTGGTCTGGGTGATATCCTCAATACTACCGGGATGTTGTGCTCAATGGAGAGTGTCTATATCGCATTAGCTGAAGAGAATGAAGCATGGTTGCGTTTAGTCGACCGTCGCCTAGAGTTTCAATTGGGACAAATGGAGCGGAGCTTAGAGACCCTTCAAGGGAGAGTCGATTTCATTTGGATGGGGGAGGATTTAGGAACTCAACTGGGCCCCCTCATCTCTAAAGAGATGTTTAGAAAAGTTATCCGGCCACGCCATCAAAAGTTTATAGACCTGGCCTCTTCATATAATGTGCCCGTAATGGTCCATAGTTGTGGCTCCTCCTCTTGGGCCTTCGATGATTTTATTGAGATGGGCATTGTTGCTGTTGATACCTTGCAACCCGAAGCGGCTCTGATGCAGCCTGCCTATTTGAAAGCAAAATTTGGCAACCATTTGGCTTTTCATGGGGGGTTCTCAACGGCCCAATCGATTGTTTCGGGTTCGACAGAGGACCTCCTAAAAGAGTTGAAAGAGCTCTTAGAGATTATGATGGAGAATGGGGGTTATCTCTTCTCTCCAACCCATCTGCTTCAAGATAATTCAAGGTTAGAAAATGTCTTGGCACTTTACCGGGCACTGCCCCAGATGGGTAGATATTGGTGATAAAGGGGGAAACAGAAAATGGATTCACGTGAGCGCATCCTTGCGCTCTTAGCGGGGAAAAAGAGCGATCAAGTCCCTTTCGATATCTGGTATACCCCTGAAATTAGAGACCAACTACTCAATTACTACAAGATTGATGAAGAACAAGAGTTGTGGCGCCTACTTAAAATTGACAAGATTGCATGGGTAAATGCCCCCTATATCGACCTAAAGGCGCCTATAATTGATGAGAGGGGACACCAGATAGTCATCAATGAGTGGGGTAGTGGGATACGGACTGTGGAGCACAGTTCAGAGGGGTCTTATGAAGAGGTGGTCACCTATCCACTTCAAGATGCTGAAACAATTGAAGAGATTGAAGCCCATGGATGGCCAAACCCAGACCGTTTTGATTACCAAGCATTGTTAGAGAGTTGCCAGGCCTACTCCAATTGGCCTCGCATGCTCGACTTTATCTCTCTGTTTGAAATCTACTGTAAACTACGCCCTATGGACCTCTCTTTGATGGACCTCTATGTAGAACAAGATTTAGCCGATGCCATTATTGATAAAATCTTTAAGATCCAAAAGCGTTATATTGAAAAATCTTTTGAAGTCTGCGGTGATGCTATCGATATCGTCTATCTGTCAGATGATATGGGGATGCAAGACCGCCAATTAATCTCAGTTGAGGTGTGGGAAGAGCGCTTTAAAAAACCTTATAGGGAGTTAATAGAGTTAGTCCACTCCAAAGGGGCCTATGTTTTTTACCACTCAGATGGGGCTGCTTTTCCTATTATTGAGCAGATGGTCGATTTAGGTATCGATATCATCAATCCAATTCAACATGCTTGCCCCGGGATGGAGCGTAAGCACTTAATTGAAGCCTTTGGCTCAAGGGTAGTCTTCCATGGGGCAGTTGAGAACCAACAGATTCTCCCCTTTGGAACCCCTGAAGAGGTTCGCCAAGAGGTAAAGGCAAATATTAAAACCCTTGGCAAGTATAATCGTTATATTTGTGCCCCTTGTCACAATTTACAACCCGGGACCCCCCTAGAGAATATTTTAGCCCTCTACAACAGTGAGCGCACGTGGTGAAGTCGTTCAAGGCTCTTTTGTAATGAGGGGGAGCGGTATGGTTACCGAGCACCCTTCACCTGGCGACGAATCGACAATTAGCGAGTAGGATGGACCATGGTAGAGACGCAACCGAGTTTGAATATTTCGCAACCCAGTGTGGTTAAGTTCATCAGTCGCGTAGTCGTCTTGAAGAGTAAGGGTGTCAATCAGTTCCTGGGGCAGACCAACGCCGTTATCCTTAACCGTGATATAAAGAGTTTCATCTTCTCGTCTCGCTTGTACGGTTATTACGCCAGGTTCAGAGAGGTTGGCTATCCCATGAATGATACTATTTTCAACTAGGTTTACGATCATCAACTTATGGATGAGGTAATCTTGGAGTGATTCGGGGACCTCTTGAGAAATAGTGAAATCTTGGTATCTGAAGCGTTGTATGACTGTATAGTCTTCCATCAATTCTAACTCTTTACGCAGGGGGATGTACTCACTTTCAATATCAGAGAGGCTACGTAGATAGCGGCTCAAGGCAAAGGTGACATCCTTAATATTCTCTTGTCCATTAATCTGTGCCATCCAACGGATAGTATTTAGAGAGTTGTACAATAGGTGGGGGGTCAGTTGTAATTGTAAGGTTTGCATATGGGCTTTACGTTTATTTTCTTCTTCCTGTTTCACCTCTTCAAGTAATTTCTGAATCCGATTTGTCATAGCATTAAAACTGATTGAGAGCTGTTTAATCTCATCGTCTTGACTAACATCGACTTGAACATCGAATACCCCCTCTTCGCCCACTTGGTTAACAGCAGCAGTAAGGGCGTGGATTTGTTTAGTGAGTTGTTTGGAGAGGAGGTGACTGATGATGAGGAAGAAGAGTAGATAGAGGACAACACTCAAGTTGAACATGTTGCGGATAAAGGTGAGTTCTCTTGAGATATTGCGGGTATCGAGGACTAAAGAGATAGTCCAATCACTAGCATTAGAGGTTGATGAGAGGCGAATATTTGTCTTACTTAAAGGTGTTTCACCACTTAGGGGGTGGTTGGAGGCTATTAGTTGTCCAGCCGAATTTGTGAGGGAGACCTCTTGGTTTTTTGAGAAGGGGATGTATTGAAAGAAATCTTCAAAAAACTGGCTATTAAAAGCGAGTATAAGTGTAGCGATAGGTTTTTGATCTTTGCGGATATGGCGCGCTCCAAAAAAGAATGTATCAGCTAAGCCAAAGTTCGTGACCATAGGATATGTTTGAGTCCAATAAATCCGCCCCTCTAAGGATAGAAGAGTGGGTTGGATTTCAATGTATATTGGTTCAATATTTTGAATCCCCGTTCCGCTAAAGATGGTCCCTTTATCGGTGATTAGATAGGCAGATGCAATAAGGCGATTAGAGTTTACAAACCCATCTAATTGGTTTTGGATGGCATGACACTCAATTAAAGGGGTATCAGAGAGGACCTCCTCCATTGCCTGTGTGTTGAGGTAAAATTGCATACTCAGCTGTTGGTAATGCTGCAATTTTGTATCGAGGTTTTTGCGCATCTCCTGGATGAGTTGATTGTTGTTACTAATTTGCTGTTCGACTGCATATTGGATGAAGAGATGATTAGCAATAAAATAGATAATGCCACTGGGGAGTACCACAATTAGGACAAACCACAAAAAGATTTTCTTTTGCATGTCCCTATACTAACCGTAGGAGAGTCCCATTTGAAGTCTTATTTCAATTAAAAAGAGAGACTAAAGAGAGTATTAACAAGGTATCATGGGTAACGGCCTATCAGCTCCAGTGGTTACTGTGCGTTTTAAAGAGGGGGAGAGGAGAAGGGACTTGGCCATAATTTTTAGACTATACTTGATTGTTTGGGGCTAAGGCTATAATATTCAATCAATGACGTGATTTATAACCAACTTGCAGCGTCAAAAAATAATTCGCTAAAAGGAGTCAAAAATGTATTTAAATCAAGGTAGTGTTTTTCTCATTTGGTGTCTCCCTATGCGTGGGGAGGGTAGCTATGACGTAGATTTAGATGTCTCTGCTAGAAAACCATAAAAATAGGAGAAAACATGGAATACAAAGCAATTGAAAAAACAATCAACGAAGAGATTAGCGAAGTCTACCTGATTGATGGGGTAGAGTACAAAGCCGATATTAAGACCTGGGGTCCCTATGGGGTGTATGGCAATATGGCTTACAAAGATCGTCAGGCAGTGGTGGAGTTAGAGGGACTTGGTCGGGTAAGGGTAATCTTTTCCACGGACCAAATGTTAATTCCAAGCAAGACTCGTCCAGCCCGTTTCACCTCCTTTGCTGAAGAGATGATAGATAGGGCAGTTAGAGAGTATGTCAGCTTCACAAAAACTCTCAATGGGACTCGACTTAACAATCAAGTGATGGAGTTTGAAGTTATTTAACTAAACTGACGCCCCCTTAGGGGGGCGACCAATTACACTATTTCTAATAATCTCCTTTACAACCAAGATTCCCAGTGTTATATTCAGGACATGGTTATCAATTCCATACACGATAACTCCTCCTAAAACCCTCCTTTCATGGAGGACTTATTTATGAAAAACGCAATCATTGTGCCCTTCCACCAAAGGTGGCAGGGGTGTCTGAGCCTACCAGAGATGGCCCAATTCCTTATGGAAGAGGTCGCCTTAGTTGGTAGGCAAATCAAATCACATGGCAAGTGCTTAATTGAGACAGCACTGCTTCATCCCGAAGGTAATCCCGCTGGTAATGTAACAGAGATAGAGGTCTTTTGGATGGTTATTGATGACGGGCTCCTCTTGGCCTATATAGATTGGATAAAGAGGAATCGAGATTACCAATTCAGGGCCCGAATGTGCTGGATTCCAAACTACAAAGAGGAGAACTCCCCATTAGTCGAGTCATGCTTAAAAAGCATCGCTGAGGCGAAGCAGTGGGGGGGAGGTGCGCAAGGAGAGAATCCCCTTGTGGTTGATTCAGTTTTATTCTTACCAGGTAACGCTAGTTTAACAGTAATTCCTGTACAGTTTACCGTAAGCGTCAACTCGCCCCCAATA
>LSQX01031755.1_pt1 | contig 20239 bp, 22 predicted proteins | sample 654561 | NCBI WGS metagenome assembly LSQX01 (sample SAMN04489861, study PRJNA283612) | anaerobic digester metagenome | isolation source: 4 biogas reactors fed with cattle manure at either 37C or 55C with and... | place: Denmark: Kongens Lyngby | collected 2014 | reverse complement strand
GGTGGCGAGCTTGCGGGTACGCAGCGTCTTGAACGAGATCTCCGCAGTCGACACGGGCTTGGTCGTGCTGGCCCCAGCGGTGCTGGTGGTTTCGGGCACGCGGATTCCAATCTTGCGCATACTACGAGTCGAGGGGTTGCCCCCTCCGTTTCACGGAGGCACTGGCGCCCCTCGCTATATTTCAGGTGAATCTTCTCGATGCGGCCTTTGGCCATGACCCACAGGTTCTTGGCTCGGTACTTCTCGCGGCACTCATTGAATCCCCGCAGATCCAGCCGCAGGTCGTCAGTGATCTCTTCGTCGCCGAAGTCGATCATCCAGTTCTCCTTGATCACGCCATGCTTGGCCGCCTTTGATGCCGAGCTGACGATGCGATCATGGATGGTGAGATAGCGGGCTTTGGTGCGTTTGAGTTCGACGCGCAGTCCGAGCCGTAGCCACACGAAGTCGTTCGTCGAGCGGCGCTGCGGGTCTTTCGAAATCCACTCAGCCGTCTCGCCGGCAGCCCAGAATCGCTCAGCAAAAACAACCTCGTGCGGTTCCCCAACCTCGCCATGAAACTCGAATGGGACGCGATCCTGTCGGAGCATCCAATACATCTTCCCTGCATCCCGGTCCGACGGGTCAGGCATCTCGGGCAGCGTCGGCGGCGCTTGCCAACACCGCCACCTCCACCGCGACCTCCACCTCCCCCGGTTTGCGCCCGGGTTTGGCTTTCTCGCCTTCAGGGATGTGTGCGTCGATGATGACACCCTGGTCATTGGCGCGCATGGAGGCGAGCACGTCCTTGGTCGATCCGCCAGCGGACTGCTGGTACAGGTCGATCATCCGCTGCTCGCGCTCGTCGGGCTCCCACGACCCGAACACTTCCTCGACGGTGCAGCCGCAGTGCGCGTGGAACCGACGACCTTCGCCGGCGTTCCTTGGGCTGGTGTACGCAGGCCCCCGGGTGGCGAGCATCGCGCAGAACGCGCACGGGCTGGTGTCGGTCACCTGACCGAGGCGCTGCTTCGTCAACGGACCCAGCACAGCCAGCGGGTCCATCCATCCCTCGAGTCAGCTGGGGCGATAACGCACCGAATCCGAGTGGAGAGGGACAGGCCGACTGAGTGACACCAGATCGACAGACAGGATCAGACCGGAAACTTCCCTCCCACTGCGACTGTCTGCTCAACCATTTTTGTCGGACCCGGCTGGTTGAGTTGGGTTATGGACAGCAGCAGGATGACCAGTCTTGATCAGGCGGTGCCGGTGATCGTGGCCGGGCTGTCCGAGCTGTTGTCCCAGCCGTCCACCGGGTTGCTCCCGCCGGGTCTGGCCGGGACGAATCCGGGACTGGTGGCGCTGGGCAACAAGTCGCTGGTGGAGTTGGTGACCCAGACCGATCGTCTGGTATCGGTGGCCGAGGCCGTCCGGGCATCGGTGTTGCGGGAGATCGAGGCCCGCCAAGCCACCGTCGAGGTAGCCCAGTGTTCATCCTCGGAGTGGCTACGCCGGAACCATGGCCATACCGCGCACCGGGCCCGCTCGATCGTCACCGACGCAGTCCGGATCGGGGCCTTCCCCGCGCTGGTCACGGCCCACGAAACCGGCACCGTCTCCACCGCCCAAGCGGTCGCGATCGCGAAAACGCTGGAAGAGTTGCCCGATGATCTGTCCACCACCGACGTCGAGGACGCCACGGGGTTGCTGATCGGTTTCGCAGCCGAGCATGACCCGACCGACCTGGCGCGGCTGGGGTGGCGCCTGCTCGAAACCATCGCCCCGGAACGGGCTGATCAGATCCTCGCTGACCAGCTCGACCGGGAAAAGAAACGGGCCGCTGCCAAACGTGGTCTGAGACTGTTCGCCGATCACCACGGGTCATGGATCCTGCGCGGCCAGTTCACCGCAGTCGAGGGCGAAGAACTGTCCGCGGTGCTGACCGCTTATAGCGAATCCCGCTGGCGCAAGGCCATGGACGATCCCTCCCCGCACAGCCCCAAGGACAAAGCCCAGCTCCTGGCCGATGCCTTGCTCGATATCGTCCGGGCCCACCAGGCCCACGCCACGGCCCCGACCCATGGCGGTGACCGGCCCCGGGTCACGTTGATCCTCGGCATCGGTGCCCTGCTCACCGGGCTGGGAGAGATGGCCCTCACCGGCGGCTCCCTGCTCTCCGCCGAAGAAGCCCGCCGGCTGGCCTGTGACTGCGATCTGGTCCCCGCGGTGCTGGACGCGGCCGGGGTGCCACTGGACCTCGGGCGGCAAAAACGCCTGGTCACCCCCGAGATCCGGGCCGCGCTCACCGCCCGTGACCGGGGCTGCGCGTTCCCGGGCTGTGCCAAGCCACCCGCAGTCTGTGAAGCCCACCACATCATCCCGTGGTGGTGCGGCGGGCAGACCTGCCTGGACAACCTCGTGCTGCTCTGCCCCCACCACCACCGCCGGGTCGAGCCCGGCCGCGACTGGACCCCCCACACCGACAACCCCCACCGTTGGGCCGTCCGCCTCGGTGCCGACCGGATCCCCGAAATCATCCCCCCGACCGGATGGGACCCCACCAGACAACCACGCCGCCACACCCGCTACACCACCAGCCGCACCCACCACCACAACCACCCACCCGAACACCAACCCACCAGAAAAACCCCACTTCGACACTGATGGCAAGACCTCGAGGAGTGCACTTCGCGACTTGGTAAAGTTGCTTGAATAAATGGCAACTAACTATGGGAGAGAGGAGTGCGACATGACACCCGAGGGACCCAGGGCCGACCACCGACGCAATCACACCGACAGCGACGCGACGACAGCACTCGAAGCAGCCGACCGCGCGCGTCGCGACGCGGTGGCCGCGAGCATGCGACCAGCGTGGGTGGACGCCGTGGGCGCGCTGATGGTGGGCGGAGCGGCGGCATTGACCTATACGCGAAGCGTCCCCGGCATCGCCGCAGCCGCGGGGTTGCTCATCGCGTTTGTTGTGCTCGGCCACCGTTTCACCCGGCGCCGTGGACGGCTGACCGATGACCGTGCAGTGAAGGCGCGGTTGCCGATGTTCCTTGGGGCGTACGCGGTCGTCTTCATCGCCGGTCAACTGGTCCTGGGCTCCGAGACACCGTGGTGGTGGCTAGCCCTCGCTGGCATTGCCATCGCGGCGGTCGGGTTCGCCTTCCTGCGCTTCGACGAGCGATACCAGGCGCGCCGGCTAGCGGCGGGCGATCATGGCCCCTATGACCTCACCTGAGCCTCGTCAAGGCGAGGCGCTGGACGAGATCATTCACAATCCGACCCGGCTGCGGATCTGCGCCGCGCTCAGCTCGGCGACGGCTCTCGAGTTCGCGGTGCTGGAAGAGGGCCTCGGGATTTCGACCTCGCTGCTGAGCAAGCAACTCAAGACGTTGGTGGACGCCGGCTATGTGACGCTGGAGCGCCGGCGCCAACCGGTCGGGCGACCACGAACGTGGGTGGCGATCACCCCGAGCGGCCGCCACGCGTTTCAGGACCATGTCGCGGCCCTGCACGCGCTCATCGACCAACCGCTCGCCGAATCCGACCCGGGGACCTGAGCCTCCGGTCCCGCTTTGTCCACAGATTCACCGCATGGGCAGGCATTGGGCAGTCAAACTGTCAGTGGGCTCATTCACTGGAGGCATGGCCATAGGCCTCGAGCTCCCGATAGGCCCGCGCCACCGTATTGGGGGCGAACGCGGATCAACAACCAGCATCACAAACCCCATCGGGCATCAACTGCGGCGTACTCGCACCACCGTCGTGGCCTCCGCCTCCAGATGCGCTCGGACATGCACGACGTGGGCGTGCAGGCGATTCTTGGTGAGGTACGCGGCCACCGCGCCCACTTCGTCTGCCGCACTCGAACCCTTGAGCGCCAGCACCTCGCCCCGCGGACCCAGCAGACCCAGAACCCACGGAAGCAGTTTCGACAGGGGAGCGACAGCCCGGCAGGTGACGATGTCGAACGAGCCGTCGTACTCCTCCGCCCGACCGCGCTCCACGCCCACCCGGTCGCTTATCCCCAAGTTGTCCACAGCCTGGGTAAGGAAGTTGTACCGGCGGAGCAGCGGCTCAAGCAGCGTCATTCCGAGATCAGGCCGCAGGATCGCCAGCGGAATGCCTGGCAGTCCCGCACCTGATCCGACGTCGATCACCTCTGACCCCTCGGGGATCAAATCAGCCAGGGCCACCGAGTTGAGCAGATGGCGCTCCCACAACCGGTCGATCTCCCGAGGGCCGATCAGGCCCCACTCCATTCCTTGCGTGGCGAGCAGGTCTCGATAACGCTCCGCCACATCGAAGCGGCTCCCGAACACTTGCCTCGCGATGGCAGTGGGGGAGCCGGCTTCCGGTGCATCATGCTCGGACATCAGGCCGGCATCACAACGACCCGACGGTTCGGCTCTTCGCCATCCGACTCACTCGTGAGCCCTGCCGCAGCCACGACGTCGTGCACGATCTTCCGCTCGAACGGATTCATCGGCGCGAGACGCACGGATTCGCCCGAGGCCTTCGCCTCTTCCACCGCATCCGACGCGAGATCCGTCAGTTCGGCTCGCCGCTTTTCCCTGTGCCCCGCGATGTCGAGCATGAGCCTGCTCCGCTTCCCGGTCTCGGTCATCACCGCCAGACGGCAGAGATCCTGCAGCGCCTCCAGCACCTCGCCTTCCTTGCCAACGAGCACCGTGGCGTCGGTCACGATCGACACATGCGCCCGACCGCCCTCGGTGTAGGTGTCGATATCACCATCCAGGTCGGCAATATCCAGGAGCTCCTCGAGGTAGTCGGCCGCGATGTCGCCCTCCTCATCGAGGGCCGCAAGCTTCGCCGAGCGGCTGCTCTGTTCGCCGGGCTCGTCGTCCTCGCCGTCCTCGCCGTCCTCATCGTCGGAATCGTCGGAATCGTCGGAATCCTCGTCCGACTCGTCAGCCTCATCGTCGTCGACGACTTCGTCGGCGATCGGCTCCTCAGTGTCGGCGGCACCGGTTGCAGAATCAACGGTCACAGCCTCATCGGCTTCGTTGGCGTACTCCTCCGAAACTTCGGGGTCGACCGGGGATGGCACAGAATCGCTCAACTCAAATCTCCTTCACGGAAACCATGGCGCAGACACCATGGGTGGCCGTTGGTGGCCGGGGGATGGGTGTGGCGCCTGCTCGAAAACAGGCGCCACAGGAATCACTTCTTGCGGTTGGACCGGGGTTGACGACGCGGTTGCTGCCGCTGGACCCGTGGGCGCTCGGGCTGGGTCCCTGTGGTCGACGCATCATCGCCGGTGGCCTCCACGGTCTCCACCGCCGCCGGCACCTCGGTCGCCCTCGGCGGCTTCTGACCCGGCTTGAACGTCGACGGATCATGACCCTTCATGCGCATGCGCGCCTCCCAGGCGGCGTACGCAGGCGTCCCCGGCGTCGGCGACTGCCGGATAACATAGAACTGCTGGCCCATGGACCACAGGTTCGATGCCGTCCAATAGATCAGCAGACCGATCGGGAACGCGACGCCACCGATGCCGAAGATGATCGGGAAGAGATAGAGCATCATCTTCTGCTGCTGTGCCATCGGACCGGTCATGGCCTCCGGTGGCATGTTCTTCGCACTCAGCTGTAGCTGCACATAGAACTGGCTGCCCACCATCGCGAGGATCAGGACCAGCGCAACGATCTGCGTCGCACCGAACGCGTCCATCGGCAGGAACGTCCCCGCCAACGGAGCCCCGAAAACCGTTGCCTCGCGCAGCAACGCAGCGAGCTCCGGGGTCATGAATGCGCCCTTGATGTTGTTGCGCGCAGCGCCGTTGATCACCTGGAAAAGAGCGAAGAAGATGGGCATCTGCAGCAGGAGGGGGAAGCAGGACGCCATGGGATTGACGCCTTCCTCCTTGTACATCTTCATTGTTTCCTGACCGAGCTTTTCCCGGTCGTGCGCATACTTCTTCTGCAGCTCACGCACCTTGGGCTGCAATGTCATCATGTTGCGCGAGGAACGGATCTGCTTGACAAAAAGCGGGATCAGCAGGGTTCGGATGACGATCGTCAGAACAATGATCGCCAGGACCCAGGTGATTCCGGAGTCAGGGCCGAAAACCGGCGACAAGATGTTGTACGCGAGCACGAGCAGTCCAGAAACTGCCCAGTGCAGCGGCGCCATGATCGTGTCCCAGAAGCCGGCCATCGGGACGAGCATCGGGGCCAATGTCTCCATCAATTCTTTCCTTGGGAATCAGCAGGCGGTGGGTACGCGGCAGGGTCGCGCCCCGCCGCTGGGTTGGTTTCAGTCTTCTCCCGTTGTTCGCGGGCCCATTCCTCGGCAGCCGCCGTGCCCGGCACCGGGTCATAGCCGCCGCTCGACCAGGGATTGCACCGCACGATCCGGCTGATCGTCAGCCATGATCCACGCAGCGCACCGTGCACCTGCACGGACTCGAGCCCATAGGCCGAGCAGCTCGGATAGTACTTGCACACGTTCCCATAGATCGGGCTGATCACGGCCCGCCACAGTCGGATGAACCCGATCAGCAGCCACTTCATCGGCCACCCCGTTTCTCGAGTCGGTCCAAGCACGTCTGCCAGGCTCCCGACAGATCCTCGGCGAGCTGGGCGTCCGGATCGGCCGCCGGCGGCAGGGCCCGCACGACCACACAGGTCCCTGTCGGCGTACGCCCCAACCAATCCCGACTCAGGTGACGCAAGCGACGCTTGACCCGATTGCGGGTGACCGCATTGCCAACGGCTTTGGACACGACGAAACCGACCCGCACGCACACGGCCTGCGGATCGGCTCGCAGAGCGCTCACCACCACGGTCGGCCGCCCGGCACGCACACCGGAACGGATCGTGCGCCGGAACTCGGGCGCCGATCGCATCCGGGATGCCTTGGGCAGCACGGGTGCTGCGGGTGGTCGGTCAGCCGGCCAGCTTGACCCGGCCCTTGCGGCGCCGGGCGGAAAGAATCGCTCGGCCCGCACGCGTCCGCATGCGGAGACGGAAACCATGGGTGCGGCTGCGGCGCCGGTTGCTCGGCTGGAAAGTGCGCTTGCTCACGGGACAACCCCATATTCTTCATAGGTCGGACAGTGTTCTCAGTCACGCCCGGAGCACTGGAGCCCTGCAAATCAGGGTCTGCCTGTCAGGGCGCACAGGAAGGTGGCCGGACGTCCCGGCGACCCGTTAACGGTACGCGGTCAGGCCCGCCCGGTCAAACGGACGATCCGCGAAGGCCACGTCCACTCGACACGCCGGGAGCCAACATTTCCGTGTTTGCGGTTCGTCGGCGCCTTGCTCTACGGTTGACCAGCAGGTCAGGCCCAACGACGTGGCCGACCAAATGTGGAGTACCCACAGTCTGTGGATAATTGTGTGGGAAACTTCATTGCTCGCGCGGGAGCCCTCCCGTGAGCCCCGCCAACCACGGAGTGCACGTTGAATGATTTCGGCCTGTCGTCTCCTTCGGAGGGCTTCGGACTGAACGACGCCGCACGCCAAGAACCCAGTCTGCAAGAGGCCTGGGACCGCATCATGGCCCAGGCTCCGGCTGAGCATCGGAGTTGGCTGCGGCGTACGCAACCGCTCACCGTCCACCAGTCCACCGTGATGGTGGCGGTGCCCGACGAGTTCACGCGGGAGCGGGTGGAATCCCGCCTGCGGCAGAGCATCGAGGCTGCGCTGACCGAGCTCTTCCGCCGTGAGAGCCGCTTGGCGATCACCATCGATCCCCAACTCCTGGTCGCTCTCCCCGAGGAGGATCGGCAGGAGGGCCCCCCTGCCGATGACGACGGCGACGAACCCACCCGCTCGCTCGCCGCGATCAGCAACGCGCCTCGCCCCACGGTCATCCAGCAGTCGTCGAGTGACCCGAAGCTCAACCCGAAGTACTCCTTCGAGAGTTTCGTGATCGGATCGTCCAACCGATTCGCCCATGCTGCTGCCGTCGCGGTCGCAGAGGCGCCCGGGAAGGCGTACAACCCCCTAATGATCTATGGCTCATCGGGACTCGGAAAGACTCACCTGCTCCATGCGCTGGGCCATTACGTACGCAACTACTACGAACGCGTCCGAGTGCGATACGTCTCCACCGAAGAGATGACCAACGACTTCATCAACTCGATTTCGGAGAACAAGACTGCAGAATTCCGGCGCCGCTATCGCGATGTCGATGTGCTGCTCATCGACGACATCCAATTCCTGGAGTCGAAGATTCAGACTCAGGAGGAGTTCTTCCACACGTTCAACACGCTGCACAACGCGCAGAAGCAGATCGTGATGACGTCCGACCGTCCGCCGAAGCTCCTGGAAGCTCTTGAACCCCGGCTGCGCAGCCGGTTCGAATGGGGTCTGATCACCGATGTCCAGGCGCCCGACCTCGAAACCCGCATCGCGATCCTCAAGAAGAAGGCGGCACAGGAACGCCTGACGGTGTCCCTCGACGTGCTCGAGTTCATCGCCTCCAAGGTGCAGTCGAACATCCGCGAGCTCGAGGGTGCCCTTATCCGGGTCACCGCGTTCGCCAGCCTCAATCAGCAACAGGTCGACATGGACCTCACCATGCAGGTCCTCAAGGACCTCATCCCCGATGGCGGCGAGACTCCCATCACGGCGCAGTTGATTATTGCGCAGACCGCGCAGTACTTCTCCTTTGCTGTCGATGACCTGTGCGGTGCTTCGCGTACGCAGGCACTCGCGACCGCGCGACAGATCGCCATGTACCTGTGTCGGGAGCTCACCGACCTGTCCCTGCCGAAGATCGGGGCCGAGTTCGGGCGCGACCACACCACGGTCATGCACGCGGACCGCAAGATCCGTCAGCTCATGAACGAACGCCGCACGATCTACAACCAGGTCACCGAACTCACGAGCCGGATCAAGCAGCAGGCCGCCCAGCGCTGATCACGTGGCCTCGTCCAGCAGGGGTGTCTTCAGATAGGCATTGAAATAGCGCCGCAGCAGATCCGGCGCGTCCACGCTCTCCCGGGCATAGAGCCACTGCACTTGGAGCCCGTCCATGAGCGCGGTGAAGGTCACTCCGAGACCGTCCGTGTCGACGCCATCGCGCAATTCGCCGGCTGCGGCCATGTCGTCGAACATCCGTTGGAAAGCTGCGACGACCTTCACATAACGCTCCTTGAAGAAGTCATGGGCGGGATGCCCCTGGTCGGTCGATTCCGCAGAGAGCGTGGAGAACAGCTCGATCATCCCCGGCGTCGTCGCGTTGTGTTCGGCGAGGCGCAGCAACCGTTGTGCGAGATCCCGGCCCGTCGTCTCGGCAGTGAGCCCAAAGGCCATGCCGTCGCTGGCGTCGCGACGAGCCAGGACAGCGCTCAGCAGCTCCTGCTTCGAATGGAAGTGATAGAGCAGTCCCGGATGGGTGATCCCCACTCGTTGCGCGATGTCGCGCAGTGAGGTGCCTCGATATCCCACTTCCCCGAAAAGTTCAACGGCTGCCGCGAGGATCTGCTCCCGGCGCCGTCCTCCTTTTCCCAGCTTTTCCTGACCATCGGCGTCCATATCGACAGTCTCCACCCCATGGACAGAGGATACCAACCAGCGGACCCCTCAATTCACGGGGCTCTTGAGGTTCTCCATCGCCGTGCTGCGGACAATTCCGACTGTGCACAGTTGTGGACAACCTGTGGAGAGTTGCGCCTGTCATCCCCAATTCGTGTCACTCGCATGTGCATCGCCCGACTCGTTCGCGACACCTATCCGCAAATCCTCCCCGTGTAGTTTTCTTCTCTGCACAGGGCAGCGCACCGCATCAAACCGGTCCTGACCAGCGCAGATGCAGCCTTGTCCACAGTTTCCCCAAGGGTTATGACTGTTACGGAATTACAAATTCCATTGATCCATCTGAAGTCATCCGCCCCAAGAACTGGGGACAGCTACCGGCGCCCACGCATCAACGAGGTCCCCTGCACGCCTCACCCATCCCCGGCTATGATCACAGGGCTGTCTGGCCTGTGAGTTTTCTGTGGTGCCATGACCCAACTCCTGCCCAGCCAAGGTGACCGACAAGGAGGAACGGTGAAGATTCGCCTCGAGCGTGACGTGTTGGCCGACGCCGTGGCGTGGGCCGCCCGCAGTCTCCCGAATCGTCCCAGCGTCCCGATCCTCGCCGGTCTGCTGATCCGCGCCGATGCCAAGGACGTCGTGCTGTCGAGCTTCGACTACGAGACCTCGGCCCAGATCAGTGTGCGCGCGGAAGTAGCCGATGAGGGCGAGGTCCTCGTCTCCGGCAAGCTGCTGGCGGACATCTCCCGTTCCCTGCCCAACAAGCCGGTCGACATTTCCGCTGATGATTCGCGGATGGAACTCGTGTGCGGGTCGGCTCGGTTCACACTGCAGACGCTGCCGGTGGCGGAATACCCTGCGTTGCCGACCATGCCGGAGTCCGCTGGACGTATCGCCTCCGCCGATTTCGCGGAGGCTGTCAGCCAGGTTGTGGTCGCGGCCGGCCGCGATGAGCTCTTGCCGGTGTTCACCGGCGTACGCATGGAGATCGACGGAGACACGATCTCCCTGCTCGCCACCGACCGCTATCGCATGGCCCTCAAGGAGATCACCTGGCAGCCGGACTCCCACCAGGCCGCCGGTGCCGCACTCGTGCCGGCCAAAGTGCTCGCGGACACGGCCAAGTCCATGACCTCCGGTGAGGCGGTCATGGTGTCCCTCGCCGGTTCCGGGGCCGGCACCGACGGCATCATCGGCTTTTCGGGAAGCGGCACCGGTGGAGTCCGGGAGACGACCACCCGGCTGCTCGACGGTGATTTCCCCAAGGTCCGCCATCTGATGAACATCCAGCCGGCGCTGACGGTTCGGGCGGACACCGCCGAATTGATCGCGGCAGCCAAGCGCGTGGCCCTCGTCGCGGAGCGCAATACATCGCTGCGGATGATGATCGGTGACGATTCGGTCGTCCTCGAAGCTGCGACCGGTGATCAGGCCCAGGCTTCCGAAGCGATCAGCGCCGAGGTCGAGAATCTCTCCGGTGGCGAACCGCCGATCACGGCGGCGGGGTTCAACCCGGCCTATCTCCTCGACGCGCTCACCGTGCTTGACGCACCCTTCGCACACTTCTCGTTCACCGCACCGGGCAAGCCCTGTCTGATCACCGGATTGTCCGAGCTCGATGGTGAGCAGCTGCTCGACTATCGCCACGTGATCATGCTCATGCGTCTCCCCGGGTGATCGGACTCTTCGGTTGTCGGTTTACGCTGGAAGCCGAGCACCAGGAGGACGCCCGTGGCAGGGATTTGGCAGGCAACCGATCATCGGCCCGTGAGTGTCGCGGAAGCAGAACGCGAATGGACGCTCAGGGCAACCGAGATCCTCAGTGAAGTGGCCGGTCGCTATGGGCGCACGATCGACTATGGCGATCTGGGCACCGAGGTTCAACGGCGCGCGGGCATTCTGACCGACATGGCCTTCGAGATCTGGTTGGACGATGTCCTCCGGGAGGTCGGCCGACGCTGCACCGAGGCCGGCAAGCCGATGTTGAACCTGCTCGTCGAGGATCCGGACAGCAAGGTCGACCCGCTCGCCCGATCGTCGATCTATGAGGCCTACGGCGCCAAGATGCCGGGCGCGAAAAAGTCGTCGACGCGCGGACCCCGCGCACGCTCCGCGAGCTCCGGGGAGAAAAAGGCACCGGCGAGACGCACCGTCAAACCCGAGGAGCGGTGTCGGCCCGTGTGCCCGACCTGCTTCGTCGAACTGCCCTCCACCGGGGTGTGCGACAACTGTGACTGACGGCAACATCGGGCAAGCCCTCTGACCCGGAGGCGGCCCGGTCCTATCGTGTGACACGGGAATCCGAGCGAGGAGCGCGCTATGCAAATGGGACTGGTTGGGTTGGGCAGGATGGGCGGCAACATGCGCGAGCGGTTGCGCCGGGCCGGGCACACCATCATCGGATATGACACCAATCCGGAATTGTCGGACAGCACCAGCACGGCCGACATGGTCGCTCAACTGACCGAGAGCCCGCGGGTGGTCTGGATCATGGTGCCGGACAAGATCGTGGACTCGGTCATCGATGATGTGGCCGCGCACCTGTCCGAAGGCGACATCGTGATCGACGGCGGCAACTCGCGGTGGAGCAATGACGTTCCCCGCGCGGAGCGGCTCGGGGCCAAAGGGGTGCACTATCTCGACGTCGGCGTCTCCGGCGGTGTGTGGGGTCTGCAGCGCGGCTACGCCCTGATGGTCGGTGGCGATGCCGCGGATGTCGAGGTCCTCCAGCCGATCTTCCAGGCGCTCAAGCCCGAGGGCGAGTTCGGCTATGTCCACGCCGGCGGCCACGGTGCGGGTCACTTCACCAAGATGGTGCACAACGGCATCGAATACGCGATGATGCAGGCCTATGCCGAGGGCTGGGAGCTGCTCCAGGCCGCGGAGCACGTGACGGACGTGCGTGAGACGTTCCGCTCGTGGCGCGAGGGCTCGGTCGTGAAGTCGTGGCTGCTGGATCTCGCGGTCAACGCGCTCGATGAGGACGAACACCTGGAGGGCATCCGGGGCTATGCCGACGACTCCGGTGAAGGCCGCTGGACCGTCGAGGCCGCGATCGATCACGCCGTTCCGGTCCACACGATCGCCAGCTCGCTGTTCACCCGCTTCACCTCCCGCCAGGAGGACTCGCCGGCGATGAAGATGGTCGCCGCGATGCGCAACCAGTTCGGCGGGCACGCGGTCAAGGAGAAATAGGCCGAGCCTCTTACACTCCCGGGTGTGTACGTCGATCACCTCTCCCTCACCGACTATCGCTCCTATCCGAGCGTTGATGTCGCGCTGACCTCCGGGGTCACGGTCTTCGTGGGGGCGAACGGCCAGGGCAAGACCAATCTGGTCGAGGCGATCGAATATCTGTCGACGCTCACCTCCCACCGGGTCGCCTCCGAGGTCCCGTTGGTGCGCGCGGGTGCGGAACAGGCGGTGGTGCGGGCCGGCGTACGCGCGGGGCTGGCCGACGACCGGCGGATCGTGCTGGAGATCGAGATCAACCCCGGCCGGTCCAATCGGGCCCGCCTGAACCGCTCGCCGCTGCCGCGCCCGCGGGACATCGCCGGGATGTTGCGGACGGTGGTGTTCTCGCCGGAGGACTTGTCGGTGATCAAGGGTGATCCCGCGGCGCGCCGCACGTTTCTCGACGCGCTCGTCGTGAACCGATGGCCGCGCATGGCCGGCGTACGGGCCGACTATGACCGCATCCTCAAACAGCGCAACACCCTGCTGAAGTCGATGTCGGGGCGGCACGGACCGGTGGACGAGTACGCCGACGCGACCCTGGAGGTCTGGAACAACCAGCTCGCAGCCATCGGGAGTGAGCTGTTGGAGGCCCGGCTGGACACGCTTGCGGACCTGATGCCGCACGCTGCGGCGGCGTACGCGGGGATCGCGCCCACCAACAATGTCGCGGTCGCGGACTATCGTGCATCGATGGATCTGGCCGGTGCACGGGATCGCGCTGGGCTGACCGCGGCCCTCGAGGCGGCGATGTCGGAGCGGCGGGCGGATGAGGTACGCCGCGGGGTCTCGCTCGTCGGGCCGCATCGCGATGATGTCCTGTTCTCGCTGGGCGAGCTGCCGGCCAAGGGGTACGCCTCACACGGCGAGTCCTGGTCCTTCGCCCTGTCCCTGAAGTTGGGCGCGTTCGAGCTGCTGCGCGCGGATGGGATCGAGCCCGTGCTGGTGTTGGACGATGTGTTCGCCGAGCTCGATGTGACGCGGCGTGAGCGCCTGGCGGCCGGGGTGATCGAGGCGGAGCAGGTCCTCGTCACCGCGGCGGTGGGGGCGGACGTGCCGGCGGTGCTCGCGGGCCGGCGCTTCCGGGTCGCGGCGGGCGAGGTCAGGGAGGAGGCAGGAGATGAGTGAGCAGGGCGAGGAGCCGAATGAGCGGACTGCGCGCGACAAACCGAGTGGGCTGAACGCACCGGGCATGCGGGACGAGCCCGTCGAACGCTCCGCCGAGCTAGCGGCCGCAGGTGAGAAGCACGATCCGACCGGTCTCGACCTTGCGCGGCAGATCGCGGCGTCGGTGTCCGCGAAGTCGCGTCCGGGCGTACGCAAACGCCCCCGCCAACCCTCTCGCCCCACCGGACCCCAGGTGTCCGGTGCGCACCCCGATGACCGGGACCCGATGCTGATCGGGACGGCACTGGATCGGTTGGTGGAGCAGAAGGGGTGGAATACGCAGGTCAACATCCACCTGTTGCTCGGCAATTGGGCGCGACTCGTCGGGAAGGTGAACGCCGACCATTCGGCGCCGGAGTCCTTCGCGGACGGCGTGCTCGTGGTCCGGGCGTCATCGACGGCGTGGGCCACCCAGCTCCGGCTGTTCGCACCCCAACTCGTGGCCCGGCTGAACGCGGAGCTCGGTGACGGTTCGATGAAGCGCGTTGAGGTGAAGGGGCCGGATGCCCCGAGCTGGAAACACGGCCGGCGTTCGGTCCGGGGCCGTGGGCCGCGGGACACCTATGGGTGACCTAAGAGCTCCGGAGCGCTGACGATCTAGGTCGCCGCGTGGCGCAACCGTTGCGCGCGGGCCCGCGCCAGGGGCACCCGGATCCAACTGAGGATCCAACCGATCAGGAGGAACCCGAAGGTCCCCAAACCGACCCATTGGGCATCGGGCCGCACCAGACCGGCGATCGCCCCACCCAGCAACCACAGCCAGCCCAGGACCAGGATCGCTCCCCAGATCGCGGCGATCCGTTCACGGCGGGGAAAGCCGGCGAAATAGCGACCGCCCCGCTGGGGCAGGGCATCCCGCAGCGAGCGCGTACCCTTCCACACCACCAACAGACCGACACCCAGGACGGCGATGGCCACGACCACCGGCCCGATCAGGTGCAAGGAGGCACTCATCCCATAGAGGATCGCCCCGCCGAGCAGCGTCCAGTGCAGCCACGCGATGACCGCGACGACGCGCTGGTCGAGCAAGAAGATCGGCGACTTGGCCTGCGGGCTGTCGGCGAGCACGTCCGCCATCCCGCGTACGCCCGACGCCCAGTCCCCCCGCGTGATGGCCACCCCGGCGAGATTGTGCTTCGCCCCAGCGTGCTGGGGGTCGAGCTCGAGCGCCTTCCGATAGGCCCGGGCCGACTCCTCCGGGTTCGACTCATGCAGCACATAGCCCATCGCGAAGTGGTTCTTCGCGACGTGGGGCGCGCGGCGGATGGCTTCGGAGGCAGCCTCGTACGCCGGCTGCAGCAGGCCGAGATCCGTCAGCGCCTGAGCCAACCGCTGCGGCGCATCGGAGTCCTCGAGGTCCAACTGGGTGGCTGTGCGCAACGGTCCGATGGCCTCGTCCGGTCGCTGCAGCAGATGCAGCGCGATCCCGAGCAGCAAATGTCCGGCATAGGAGTCCGGGGCCGCGGCCACGGCCCGCAGTGCGTGCTGGTGGCCCTGTTCGAAACGTCCGGCGACGAGATGGGCGCGCGACAGATGGACCTCGATCGCACCCGCGGCCTCGGGGCGATCCCGCAGGAGCCGCAGCAACAGCTCCATGGCCTGGGCGTCGCGACCCAGATTGATGAGCTCGTGCGCACGGTCGAGCTGGCGGGCGAGGTCGCTCACAGCAGTTTGTTCTGCTTCATATAGGCGGCGAGGTCCGCGTACTCCCCACTCGGATCGGCATAGGTCACCACGTTGCGTGCCATGTCGAACCACGGACGGGCGGAGGGGCGGATCTGCTTCAGCGCCTTGGTGAGGTCCTTCATCCCGATCATGCGCGCGCGGCCGGAGCGTACGGAATCGATCATCGCCAATTCCGCCGCGCTCTCGCAGAGGTGCGCAAGGTCCGCCCCGGTGAACCCGTGCGTGTCCCGCGCGAGCTTGCCCAGGTTGATGCCCTCGATCGGGCGACGGGCCAGGTTGTGCTCGAGGATCGCTGCGCGGGCGGGTTCGTCGGGTGGGAGGACGAGTACGCTGCGGTCCAGGCGTCCGGGCCGTCGCAACGCGGGATCCACATCCCACGGGGTGTTGGTGGCGGCCAACACGAAGATCCCCTCGTTGTCGGAGCCGACCCCATCCAATTCCTGCAACAGCTGGTTGACCACGTTGCGCAGGCTGCTGAACGCCGTCTGGGTGCGCTTGTGGCCGATCGCGTCGATCTCGTCGAGGAACAGCACCGCCGGTGCGGACCGGCGGGCCAGCTCGAACAGTTCGTGGAGGTTGCCCTCGGACTGCCCGATATACATGTTCAGCACGTCCGACAGTGTCACGTTGATGAAGCCTGCGCCCATCTCCCCGGCCACCGCGCGCGCGATATAGGTCTTGCCGCAACCCGGCGGGCCATAGAGCAGCAGGCCACCGCGGAGACTCTTGCCATAGAGCTTTCGCAGATCCGGGTTGCGCATCGGAGCGAGGAAGGAAATCTCCAACCGTTCCTTCACATGCTGCATCCCGCCCACATCGGCGAGGGTGATGCCGGCCTTTTCGACCTCCCAGATGTCGGCCGCTGCGATGGAGTGGGGTCCTTCGCTCAGCGCCTCACCCAACGGAGCCTGATCGTCGGCAGAGCCGGTGGGGTCGGGGTCGGTCACGAACATCGGTTTCGGTCCGTCGCCGAATTGTTGTTCGGCCATGGACCAGTTGAACGGTTCCGGTTCCGGTTCCGGAAGCGGATCAGTGGCTGCCGGTGTGCCGGCGGTGAAGGCGCGCCCCATGATCTCGTGGGCCCGGGTGCTGGTCGGGTCGTGCTGGAGGGCGATCGCGCACTGCTGCACTGCCTCGGGACCGCGGCCATCGGCGAGCAACAGCTCCGCCACGTGCAACCGGAGCGGCACATCGTCGGGACGGGCGTCCACGGCCAGCAACAGGGAGTCGATCAGGGGGTTGACCATGCAGACATGCTAATCGTCAGCGGGGCGGGGGCTCAGCGAGAAATGAGCACTCTCCGGCAGGCGTGCATGGCCGGTTGGATCGCGGGGCGCCGACAGCGTACGGCTGCATAGGATGCTGGGCGATGGCAGGCGCGCTGACCGATGCGGTCCTTGAATTCTGGCGATATCTCCGGGTGCTCGCGGTGGATACCGTCCGGATGTTCGTGCGCCTGTTTCCGGAGCTGGTTGCGCTGCAACTGCTGGGGTGGCTCGGTTATGGCGTCTCCCTGCGGGTGGGGGCGTCGATCTCCTATGACCATCCGTGGCTCGCGCTGGTCGTGTTCTCCACCGGCTTTGTCTTCGTCCTCGCCGCGATCGTCCTGCAGCTCCGTCTGGTCGGTGCGGAGCTGGGCATCCGCGAGCTGCTGCCCGATGACGCGCCCGAGGACGACCGGGACGAGGGGATCGGCCGGCTCCTCGCCCTGACGCTGCTGCCCTTCCTCGGCATCTATGCCGCGTTCGGATTCGTCCAGGACCGGGCACAGGAGTTGATGGTCAGCTCGCTGGTGCAGACGGGGATCCTGGCCGACAAAACTCTGGCGTCCCAGCTGGCACCCCAGAACGCGCAGGAAATCGGAGTCGTGGTCGGGGTCGTCGTGGGGGCGTACCTCATCCGTCGGGTCCTGGACCTCGTGCACGAGGCGACCGATCTGCGGATACTCGGCCTGCTGTCCGCATTCGCCGAGGCGTTCTTCATGCTCAGCCTCCTGCTGTCCGGTGGCCATCTCCTGAGTTTCATCAGGCACTGGTTCTCCACCCGCGTGCTCGCGCAGTGGATCGATGGTTGGGTGGACGGCCTGGCCGCGGTGCTCGCGGTGATCAAGATCAATCTGCCCGCGATCATCACCGCGGTCGGCGGATTCCTGACCGAGCAGGCCATCCCGTTCCTGCTGGAGGTGATCGGCCAGCCGATGGCATGGCTCGCGGTGGCCGCCCTGATCTATGGCTCGCACGTCCTGTCGCTGGCGGACCTGTGGCGCAAGGGCACGAGACCCTCGGACGCCGCTCGCGAGCTGGCCCGGATCAGGGCGACCGGTCCTCGCAAGGCGGGTTCGTCGAGACAGCGTCGCGTCTGGCTGGAATTCCAGGAGATCTTCCTGGGGGATATCGATGACAAGTATGTCCCCACGTTCCAGTCGTTGCGTCTGGTCCTGCACGCCGGGGTGCTGTTCCTCAGTGCGTTCGTCGTGCTGCACTGGGCGATCACCCGCGTGGGCGATCTGTTCTCCAGTCTGATGACCCGAATGATGGGCGGGCACACGGTCGACTTCTGGTACACCTGGGAAGTCCTCATCGACCTCTCCCGCGACCTCCCCTTCGAGCCGCTGCGCATCTGCCTGCTGGCGGTGGCCCTGCGCGAGGCCCTGTTGTTCTTCCGTTCCCGTGCGGAGGCGACGAATGCGCAACGCTATGCGGGCGTCGCCACCGTGGACACCGGGGCAGTGCCGAGCCGGATGGCGGAATCGTGAGCCCCCGTCGCCTCACCAAGCGCAATGTGGCCGCTGTGATCGTTGCGATCACCGTGCTGTTGGCGACCGGGGTCCTGGAGGGGCTGTTCGATCGTGCCTTCGGTCCGGAAGCGTGGGGGGCACGGTTCGAGAATGTCGCCGCGGGTGTGGGGGATGTGGTGGATGTGGATGGAGTACGCGCGAGTGTGCTCTCGGTCGAATCGGCCTATCGGCTGCGGGAAGTCTCCGACGAGCTGGTGGCGAACGGCATCTTCGTGATCGTCCGCCTGCGGGGCGAATTCCCGGTGGCCGGGCGTACCAATATCGGTGAACTCGCGGTGCTCTCCGCCGACGGCATCCCCACCGAGCGGGTCGCCGGACTGCCACCCCAGGTGTCGACGGGTTTCTGGGAGGAGAGCACGGTTGCTTTCGACGTCGATCCTGACCGGCTCACCGGATTGCGGTTGACCATTGCCCAGCGCGAGGTGACGTTCCGCTATCGCACCCGGGCCGTGGTCGACCTGGCGATCGATGAACGCCGGGCCGCAGAGTTCAGGGCGATGCCCACGGAACACGTCCATGACGTGGCCGAAACGGAGACCGGGGCTCTGCCGTGACCCTGCGCAGAATCAAGGTCTGGTTGGCGCTGTGGATCGTGCTCATGGCGTGCACGGTCTATGTCGCCGGTTGGGTGTTCTACGCCACCATGCACCTCGTGAACGTCGGAGTGCAGGTGCCACCGGGTGAGAGCGTGGTCACCAAGGACGGTGTGACGATCCGGCTTGTTTCCCTGCATCAGAGCCGTGAGGTGCCCGGACCCTATTCCACGACCGAGGCGGCGCCCGGCGCGACCTTCGTCCTCGCAACGCTGGAGGCGACGGTGTCCGAGCCGGAGTCCTTCTGCCACGTCGACCTGATGGGCCGCGATGGAAAGAACTGGGAGTACACCACGCGTGCCCATTCCGAGCGGGCCGATTTCAGGTGTCACGAGTTCGCACCGGGGGTGCCGACGCGCGGTGAGGTGGTGTTCGAGATCCCCGAGGTCGAGGTGGACCACCTGATGGGCGTACGGCTCCAGTTCGAGACCGACCGTCTCTATCGCAGTCTCGTGCTGCGCCCGGGAGAACAGCCATGACGACTCCCCTCGGCTCCTCCTATACGAATCCTCCCGGGGTCCGGCTCGATCCCCAGCGCCTCGATCCGGCTTGGCCGCAGCCTCGACCGGCCGGTGCCGGGGGTGGGGTCGTGGTGCTCGCGATCATCGCAGTGCTGATCCTGCTGCTGGGCACGATCTGGGCAGGTGGCGGGTTCGAACGGCGGCGGGATCTCGTGCAGGCGTACCCGCCCGGAACCACCCTCGACGCCGGTTCCTTCACGCTGCGCATCGACCGTGTCGAGGCGCGTTTCCAACCCGATCCGGGATTCGGCCATGACGAGCCGTACTGGGAACTCCATGCCCATGGGACCGCCACCAACACGACCGAGGAGGGGCTCGCGCTGTATCGGATCGGGGTCCTCGCCTTGCCCGACGGCTGGGTCTATCGAGGGCAGGATTTCAACCCGATGATGCGCACCTCGGACGGCAAGCTCGTCACCAATCAGAACGGCCAGTTGGCCGCCGGCATGGCGGATGTCCCCGTCCGCATCCGGAGTGAATTGCCCGCGGAGTGGGAGCCGACGGGGCATGTTTATGTGGGCGTGCAGCAGCAGGCGTACGCCGCCCACCGCATCGACCAGGGTTTCACCGACAAGTGGTGGGGCAACGACCGCGGCGGCAAGGTGCTGGGCTTTTGGGTGCCGGTGACAGTGCTCCCGGAGGGGGCACTGTAGGTATGCCGGGGCGACCCCGCGGTCGTTGTGCTGACCTCCCCGTGGGGCTCCACTTCCCAGCATGAACCCGACCTCGCGGCGGTTTCAG
>LSQX01207655.1_pt1 | contig 20255 bp, 18 predicted proteins | sample 654561 | NCBI WGS metagenome assembly LSQX01 (sample SAMN04489861, study PRJNA283612) | anaerobic digester metagenome | isolation source: 4 biogas reactors fed with cattle manure at either 37C or 55C with and... | place: Denmark: Kongens Lyngby | collected 2014 | reverse complement strand
CGTCAGGCGCGCCGCGCCAGGCGGTTTCAGCATGCAGGTTATAACCGGTCAGATGGCGGCCTGTCCGGTTGTAGACATCGCAGGCGGACCCATACCCGTCCTCGCCGGGCAGCAAGTCGTTTTTTCCGCCCCACCAGACATAGTATCCCTGATCTTTCAGGATGCGCAGCAGAACCGGCTCGTGTTCCCGCATCATGTGGTACATGGTGCGGTGGCCCTGAACATGCGGGTACCAGCCGGACATGAACGAGCAGCGGCTCGGCGTGCAGACCGGGTTCTGGCAATAGGCCTGGGCAAACGACACGCCGTCGCTTCGACAGGTCCGGTCCAGGTTCGGGGTGACAGCCGCTGCGCAGCCCAGGTGCGCCAGGGCGTCGCCGCGGAACTGGTCCGGATTGAAGATGATGATGTGGGGTCTTTTCGTCGCCATCTGGCACCTCTCGCAGTCGTTTGGTTAACGACTCAAGCATACACCAGAACGGTGCGGTAAGCCAAGCAGTCCCACCCGCCGCTGTATGCGCTGCGGATCAGTCGCGCACCGGACCGACAAACGCCTTCCCGGCTACATCGCCGATGCCCAGGTCATAAAAGCTGTAGTAGTGCTCGGTGGCGAACAGGCGGTCGATCAGGCCGACCCGATCCTGCAGCAGCACGAAGGTCCCGTCCTTAGGATCGTAGCGGTAGATTTTTCCCTGGTGGCTCAGCACGTTTTCATCGGCCGCGATGACGAGTTCCCGTCCTGAAGCGGCGATCGCCCGGATCGAGTCATACGGGATTCCTGACAGGTCGAGCTGGCTCAACCCCGTGCCGTCGAACCCCACGAACCAGAGTTCGCGGGCCCGGTCATAGGTCCGGTCCACCGGTTCGCCGGTCCGGGTAAAATAGACGTTCCCGTCCGAGATCACGGCGCGGCCGCGGATGGGACCGGCGGCAAGCTCCGTCTCCTGCCCGTCGGACAGCCTGACCGCGACCAGCCGCTCTTCGTTGTCCGCAGCGGCATGCACAAAGACCGCAACATCGCCGAAGCCATCCTGGAAGGTGTAGCGCTTCGCCTCCGTATCAGGAAAAAGCGGTCGCTTTTCGCCGGTCTGGCGATCGAACAAGGTGTAGCGGTCGTGGTTGCCGAAGTGGTATAAAACGAATGCGGATGTGACATCATCGAGCTCGATCGTTTCCGCTTCACGCAGCAGGCGGGTTCTTCCCGTCAAGTCGGGTGCGACCTGATAGGCCCGGCGGCCTTGTGCGTAAAAGAGATCCTGCCCGTCGCTTAGCAGCTGGCCGGTCTTCAGCCGGCCGATCTCCCGCAGCGGTCCGGTACCGTCGAGACGGTGCAAGGTCCCGTTTCCCTGGTGGACATACGCGGAGCCGTCCAGCTCGATCAGGGCAAAATAGCGGTCGGCAAAAAAATCCGCCGGGCCGGCTGCCAGGCCAAACCGGTCTCGCAGACCGGGCAGCAGGAACAGCAGGCTAACCCCAACCACCAGGATGGCCAGCAGGCTGGCCGCAGTGGCCAGCCACAGGACATGCCGCGGCTTTTCCGGTTCGCGGATCCCTTCCCGCCCAAGAACCGTTTGGACGATGCAGTGCTTGGCCTCATCTCCGAGGCGGATGCGCTGCAGATCATTTTTCAGCATCTCGAGTTCCATCTTGCTATCCTCCAGTCAGAGATCGGGAAAATCGATGTCCCGCTTCAGCTTCTTGCGGGCCCGGTGCAGCCGGGTCGCGACGGCCGGCGGCGTCTGCCCGGTTATGGCGGCGATTTCCCTGATGGTGTAGCCCAGGTACGCCTGCAGCAAGATGACCTGCCTGTCTTTTGCCGACAGCTTCAGGACCGCCCGGGTGATATCCGATATTTCGAAATCGATTCCCAGGACATCTTCGTTCAGCGGCACGCTGCGCTGCTTCCAGGCGGATTTCTGGCAGTCCTTGCAGCGGTGGATCGTCACGCGGATCAGCCAGGCCTTGCGGTGCTCTTCAGAAGCGAAATCAGGCCAGGTCTCGTACAGCTCGATAAAGACGCGCTGGACGACATCTTCGGCGTCGTGCCAGTTTTTCAGCTGGACCAGGGCGATGCGAAACAGCATGTCGGCATAGTCGCCGACCAGGCGCTGCAAGGCATCATCTGGATTGTCCGGTTTGTTCATGGTGTTTTACCATCCTCTGTCTATAATACGAAACAAACCGGCATATGTTTACATGTGAGGAGAAGAAATTTCTTTTTCAGGGCGAAATGCCCGGGGGCCACCCGTACACGACCTCGATCGGCCGGCCATCACAGCTCACCTGGATGTTGTCCAGACGGCCCTCCAGCAGGTGCAGCGTCCAGCGGCCCTGGTCGCGGCAAAGCAGGCCCCAGGCCAGGCCGCAGCTGAAAAAGGCCCGGCCGTCCTGCTGGAAAACCGGATGAAACACGACACGCCGATTGGGCAGGTCGACTTCGGCACCGGTCCAGGCTGGAACCAGGGCCCAGCTGGCCATCGCGCGGGCATAGTGATGACCGCATTCCGCTTCGTTGAACGGGTTGCGGCGGATGCCGTCATGCTGGCGGTTGATGGCTGCGACCAGCATCCGGGCCAGGTCAACCTGCCCGCGGCGCAGCAGCTGGGCGGCGACCGCATAGGTCACCCCGGTCCAGGACTCGTCCGCATAGGGCATGGGCATCTCCGGCCGGTCGCCGTCGGGCCAGGTGCAAAGCAGCAGGGCTTGCTCGTCGTTGAGGGCATAGGTGCGGTGCAGGGCAATCTCATCGGCCATGGTTTGGCGGAAATTAGACCGGACGATCGATTCCAGGGCAGATTGCAGCTGCGCCGGATCGAGCAAGTCGCCCAGGCCGGCGCAATCTGCCAGGAACTGGCCGGTCAGCTGGTCCGACAAACAGCCCCGGCCAGGCTGGTAGCGATAGTCCGGCCGGTCAGCCGGCAACTGGACATAAAAGCGGCCGTTGAACAGCGTTTGCTCCATCTGCCGCTTGCCCTCTGCCAGACGTTCCTGCCAGCGTACGGCGGCAGCCTGGTCGCCGAGGTGGCGGGCCATCGCGATGCCGGCAGCCAGGGCAGCCAGCAGCATCGAGGTCCCCAGCGGGTTGGCCCCGTAGAATTCGATGTCAAAGGTATTGTGCTGTCGCGCCTCAGCCAGTCCGTCGCCATCCGGATCCCAGCGTTCAAGGCCGAAATCCAGCGCCTTGCGGGCCTGCGGCCAGACCCTGCGCAGCCAGTCGTCGTCACCGCTCAACCGCCAGTCGCGCGCCAGGCGGACCAGGGTGCCGAACTGCCCGTCGATGGCCGGTTCGGCCTCACTGCGCGGCCAGCCAAAGGGCGTCTGGCTGCGGAAGGCCATCGCACCGGACGCATCCGTCTCCTGGAGAAACTCGATGTCGCGGCACGACCGCTCGAGGTCCGGGAACAGCCAGGCCGCCGCCTGGGCGTAGTTGTAGACATGGGTGCAGGTGCCGTGGCAGCTGCCCTGGTGGTCCAGACAGCCTTCCCAGCCCATAAAGGTTCCATTGTCCAGGCGAAAGCACGTCTGGCTGCGCAGCACCGTCAGGTTGCGCAGGGCTGCCTGCAGCAGGTCCGGCGGCATGGTCAGGCTGCGCAGCGCCTGCCGCACCCGGTCACAGCGCTGCCAGATCGCCGCATAGTCAGCCAGAACCGAGCGGCCGGCGTCCCAGGCTGACTGAAAACGGTTGGCATATTCGTTGCGCACGACCGGCTGTTCGGCTCCTGTCGGCCACCAGCCGCGCAGCCGGTTGGGAACGTGCCAGGCCAGCACAATCCGGAACGTCCCGGCCTGGCCGGGCTCGAGGTCGCGGCTGAGCGACAGAGACCCGATCGTCAAGTCCGGCGCCTGCATGGTACTGCCGATGCCCCGGCTGCGCGCGGCCTCCAGACGGCCGTCGGCACTGAAGTCGTCCCAGAATTCCTGGACGCCGTCCCACCACGCCCCCCTGACCCATTCCGGCTTGAAGGTTGCGGGCTGGTCTGTCATGAGGGCCAGGCTGCCATAGGTCAGCGCCTGGTCGGACTGGCCCGGTTTGTCGAAAAAAAGGCCGCTCAGGCCCGGCTCTTCACGCGCGACGGACCGGTTGCCGGCAAACGCGTCGGCGGATACCGTCGCGCCGTCAAAGCCGACCGCGTTCAGCAGCGTCGCGGCCAGGCTGACCTGCAGCGGCTGATCGCCGGTGTTGCGCACCGTGTAGCTGAAAATGGCACAGGGGGTGGCCGACAGCTGGCTGTCCAGCGGCACGAACGGGCTGAAAGCCTCGAGGCTGACCGCGACAGGCAGCGCGTCATCCAGCAAGTCCAGTTCGGCAAACGGCCAGTTGACGGTCAGGTGTGAATCCGCGAAGCGCGGAACACCGCCCATTTCGCCGGGAAACTCATTGATGCCTGTCCGCCAGCCGTTGGGTCCGCTGTAGGGCGGACGGATGCGCGCTTCGAGCAGGCGGACAAGCGGGCTCTGCCCCGGCCCGGCCAGCCGCAGGCAGAAAAAGGTGCAGGGCAGCGAGATGCCCTTGCCCGGCCGGTTGAACAGTTCCCAGTCGCGCAGTTCGCCGCGCGCGCCCAGCGAGACGGAGCCGGTGCCGATCCCGCCCAGCAGGAAGGCCGTTTCGCAGTGCTCCGGCGTATAGCTCAGCATGGCGGCAGTCCCAAAATCGCCGCGGCGTTGTTCCAATAGATCTTCCTGAGGATATCATCGGGCAGGTTCTGCCCGGTCATCGTCCAGCGGCTGGCGGGGATCGCATCGTCGCAGGTCTCAAGAAACGTGAAATACGGCGGGTACGTCCAGGCGATGGTCGCCGAGTAGACATCCGTGCCGAACAAAATCCGGTCGGCGAAGGCCTGGAAAAAGCGCCGCGTGGTGTGGTACTGGCGGCCCAGCTCGTCGATGCGGGCGGCCAGGTCGACATAGAGGTTGGGGAAGCGGCGCAGGCAGTCGCCCACAAAACCCAGGTTCTCCGCGTTGGAACCGACATGGGGGATGATAAAGGTCGTTTTCGGGTTGGCCGCCAGCAGGTTGACCTGGGCTTGCATCAGCTCGGCAAAGGAGTAGGTGCCGCTGCCGTGGTACGCCCAGTCCGGGTGCTGCTTGAGTTCCAGGTAGCGCTCGTTTCGCGCGTCGACCGGATCGAAAAAGGCCTCCGGATCGCCTATGTGAGCCAGAACCGGCCAGTTGAGCTCGGCGGCCGTCTGCCAGATCACCGCCAGGCGCGGGTCGTCGATGCAAACGCCGCGGCCGGGCCGGTAGACATAAGGCGCACTTTCGACCATCAAGCTGACATGTTTGAACAGCTTGATCCCGCGCGCGCCCAGCCGGTGGGCCCGTTCCAGGTGGCGCCGGACCTGGTCGGCAAAGCCGGGCTGGTCAAACCGGGTGGTGTCGACCGAGACAAAGTGGATGAAAAACGGATCGACGTGGCGCGTGCTGGCAAAGACCTGTTCCAGGTCAAGGCCCATGAAACCGTCCCAGAACCCGTCCAGGTTGACAACATGCCGGATCCCCTGCCCGCGCAGCTGTTCCGCAACCTGTTCCGCCTGCAGCGGCGTCCAGCTTTGGCCGCCGGCATACAGGGGCAGGACCAGGTCGGCAAAGTGGCCATGGGCGTCGATCACCGGAAAGCGCGGCCGGGTGACGGGATGCCGGTCCACAGTCAGCTTGCTGACCGGGCGGTAGGCCTCCAGGGGCAGCTGCGCGCTCATCCGGAGATGTCCCCGGCTTGGGCCGGCGCCTCCGGTTCTTCGCCGAGCGCTTGCTCCTGCAGGCTCAAAAAGCCCACGACTTCGTTAAGAGCCGCGGCCAATTCCCGCAGCTGGCCCAGATCGAGCTCGTCCAAAGCGGGGATGTAGCGGCGCACGACACGCACCTGGGGAAAATCGTTTTGCACCAAGGTCAGCTCCTTCTCGTCAAAGCCGGGCAGGGCCAGGGCCCGTGTCCGCAGGTCGGGTGGCGGAGGCAGATCGCTAGCAGGCTGGTCGAGATAAAAATAACAGCAGCTGTTCCAGTCATCTGCGCGTTCGAACAGGTCGAAAGCGGGCAGGCCCGGATCCGCGGGGTCGATCGGCTCGGGCGGCCGGCGCGCGCCCAGCCCGGCCCGGTAAACTGTCGCCTGACGCTCTTGGAAAAAACGCAGCAGCTCCGGATTCCAACTGCCGATCTGCTGGATGGTGACGCGGATCGACTGGTGAAAATAGACCGGATCCGGCACGTGGTAGCGGTAGAAACCGAGCAGCATCGCCTCGGTATCGGCGATCGGGCAGCCGCTGAATGGCTGGTCGAAACGGCCCTGGCACCAGCCGGTGCCGAAGTAGTCCTCGGTGCCGGTGCCGCAGAGCGTCGGGTGCTCCGTGTCCCCGTCCAGGTAGAATTTGATCTCGCCCTCGCCGCCCCAGGAATCGGCGTACCGTTCCCGGTCCATGCGTACGCCGAAGGAGGCGCCCAGGAACCGGCCGCGGCCTGAGACATGCGGCAGGAGGGTGTAGTCCTGCCCCAGCCGGGTCGGTGTTTCCTGGTTGTAGAAGGCGTGAAAATAGCCGATCGCGTCCGGCAGCTCGTCGTCGATGGTGTAGTCGATGTCGTAATAGAACATGGCGGCCGTGCTGACGCCGTCGTTATGCAGCACCACGCGCATCGCCTGGCGAAAGGGCATCGGCACGGTACAGACCAGGCTGCGGCCCTCCGGGCTGGAAAACAGCGCGCCGGAAAACGGCACCATCCGGCCCAGGCTCATGCCGAAAAAATCGCCGAGCGGCACGTCGACAGCCGCCCTGGAAGCATGATCCCAAAAAAACTGCAGCCGCAGCTGGCGCAGCATCAAGGGCGACAGGTCGTGAAAGGTCAGCCAGATGCGGCGGATGATGCCGCTGTGGCCGGAGACCTCGGCCAGGGTCAGGGGACGGTTGGGCCGCACGAAAAAGTAGGGCATGCCTTTGCGCCCTAACGCCGTCCTGCCGCCCCGGCCGGGCAAACCGCGCGGATTTTCCGGGCTGGCCCAACGCGTTCTGCTCTGGCCGGGTAAGGCAAACAGCTCCATGCTCATCCCTCCCCCTGCAGGTGCCGGCGCAGGAATGCCACGATTTGCTGGTTCATCTCGATGGTGTCCGCATGGCCCTGGCCGGGATAGATCAGGACGGACAAGTTTTCCGGGTTCTGGTATTGGGGCTTCATTTTTTCTTCAAAGCGGCGGATGCTGTCGGCCGGGATCAACGGGTCGGCCTCCCCGGCCTGGATCAGCAGCGGCAGCGGACGGATCGGTCGCGCCGCCGGATTGTCGCGCCGGGCTTCGGCCCGCTGCGCTTCGAAGGCCTGCTCGCTGCCCAGTCCGGCCTGCTCGAACATGAGGCGGGTCTGCGGCGCATCCGCCACCGCCGCGAAGTCCGGCGTGGCGATGACCGGACAGACGGCCTTGAACAGCACCTGGGCTTGAGCCAGGTAATAGAAGCCGACCAGACCGCCCATCGAGTAGCCGACAAAGCCGGCCCGGACGCAGTCGGCGCGCATGTCATCCCGGTAGGCCTGAAGCAGGTCGTTGAGGCCCAGGGCGGTCTCCCGGACCGACTGGAACAAGGCGGGCGTTTTTCCGTCACTGCGGTCGCCGTGCCGGCAGGCATCCGGCGCGACGACAAAGAACCCGCTGACCGCCAGCAGGTAGGCCTGGGGCAGGATGAACTCCTTGCGGCCCAGGTAGCCGTGCTGCAGGATCACCAGCGGCCGGCGCTCCGGCAGATCCGGGCGCCACAGCTCCAGCAGGGGTACGTCGTTTTGGCGGGTTGTTCGCAGCAGGATGTCCATTTTGTTTCCTATCCTTTCACCGAACCGAGCGTGATGCCGGTCGTAAAATAACGCTGCAAAAACGGGTACGCGACCAGGATCGGCAGCATGGCGATGAAGATCTGGGCCGCGCGGGTGGTGCGGTTGTTGATGACCTTTAGGATTTCCAGGTCGCGCTCGGTCAGCATCTTGGGGTCCGGGTTGATGATGATGGTTTGCAGGTAGCTCTGCAGGGGGTACCGGCTGGGGTTGTTCATCAGGATCAGGCCGTCAAACCAGGCGTTCCAGTGGCCGACGATAACAAACAGCGATACGGTGGCAATGACCGGGACCGACAGCGGCAGGTAGATGCGCCACAGCAGCGTCCCGTGGCCGGCCCCGTCCATGTAGGCTGCCTCTTCCAGTGCGGGTGGCACGTTGCGGAAAAAATTGATCATCAGGATGACGTTGAAGATGGGCACGGCGCCGGGCAGGATCAGGGCCCAGACGGAGTCGATCAGGCCGGTCAGGCGGATCACCATGTACCAGGGGATCAGGCCGCCGGAAAACAAGATCGTCACCAGGAAAAACCAGACAAAAAAGGTGCGGGCGCGGAACTGGCGGCGCTCCTTGGCCAATGGGTAGGCCACCAGGACGGTGAGCAGCATGTTGATCGGCATGCCCAGCAGCACGCGCTGCACGGAGATGCCGAAAGCACGGCCGAAAGCCGGCGTGTCTGTGACAAACCGGTAGGAGGACAAGGTGAATTCAACCGGCCAGAGGGTGACCCGGCCGCTGGCGGCCGCCGTGCTGGTGGAAAACGACAAGGCCAGGACGTGCACGATGGGAAAGACGCACACGATGGCCAGCACGGCCAGCAGGACCTGGTTCAGGATGTTGAATAATGGCGCCGGGCGCAGCATTTTGCTTGCCATAAGCCGTTTACTCCCTAAAAGATCGTGTAGTTGGCCGCCTTCTGGGCCAGCTTGTAGGATGTGCCGATCAACAGCAGGGCAACCAGGGATTTGAGCAGGCCGACCGCCGTCGCGACACCGTACTGGTTGTTGACCAGGCCGGTCCGGTAGACCAGCGTGTCGATGATGTCGCCGGTCCGGTAGACCAGCGGGCTATACAGGTTGAAGACCTGGTCAAAACCGGCGTTGAGGATGTTGCCCAGGCTGAGCGTGGTCAGCAGGATGATCGTGCTGGAGATCCCCGGCAGCGTGATGTGGCGGGTCTGCTGCCAGCGGCCGGCCCCGTCGACCAGGGCCGCTTCGTAGAGGGCCGGGTCGATCCCCGTCAGAGCTGCCAGGTACACGATGGTGCCGAATCCGAATGACTTCCAGACATCCGTCACGACCAGCGTGAAAGGAAAGACGCGGTCGTCGCCCAGAAAGAAGACCGTCTCGAAACCGAGCAGCTCGAGCAACTGGTTGACGATGCCTTCAGACGGCGAGAGGATGTCGATCAGGATACCGGACAGGATCACCCAGGAGAGGAAATGGGGCAGGTAGATGATCGTCTGGATCGACCGCTTGAACGGCTGGCTGCCCACATCGTTGAGCATCAGGGCGACGGTCACCGGCACGAAGATGCCGGCGATGATTTTCATGCCCGCGATCAGGATCGTATTGCCGACCACTTGCCAGATCGTAGGCATCTGGAACATGAAACGGAAATTGTCCAGGCCGATCCAGGGGGACCCGAACAGGCCTTTGCCCGGCAGGAAGCGCTGGAAGGCGATCACGATCCCGAGCATCGGTCCGTAGGCGTAGACCAGGACCAGCACGACGGCCGGCGCCAGCATGGCGTAGAGCGGCAGTTCACGTCTGAGTTTCTTGTTTTTCAGCACGGCTTATTCGCCTCGTCAGGGGTTGGCCTGTTTCCAGGCGTTGACTTCGGCCGTGATCTCATCGCCGCCCAGCCGGCGCCAATCCGCAACAAACTGGTCAAAGCGCTCGATCGGGTCGCCCATGATCACCTTGGTGACCATCTCGTCTTCCAGGGTGCGCAAGGTCGCCATCTTCTCGCCCATGACCGGGGTCGGCGAACCGTAAAACTGGTTCATGATCCCGTTGCCCTCGGCGATCCACTCCAGGATGGATACGGCGCCGCCCTCCCCGTTGGTCGCGACCTCGACCCAGGCTTCCTTGATGCCCTGGTCGAAGTAGGCCAGGATGATCTGGTAGCGCCAGTGCTCGTCCAGATTCAGGCGGCTGGGGTCGCGCCGGGCCAGGGCGTCGCGCAGGATGCGCCCGCCGCGCAGCATCGAGTTGGGTTCCCAGATCTGGGTTATGATGTACTTGTACAGCACGATGTCCGGCGCGTCGAGTGTGCCCAGGAATGTGTCGCGGATCGCCTGGTCCTCGCTGCGGACGATGTTCTCGGTCCAGAAATTAACCATGCGGACCAGGGCTTCCGGGTGGGCGAACGACTGGCTGGCAACCAGGAAAGCGCCGACGGCGGTATGGTACTGGCTCCTGGCCGGCCGGCTGTCGACGGACGGGAGCGGGAAGGCGGTCCAGAAAGCATCCGGGTGATTCTGCTGACTGAGCTGCAGCGGCTGGTACGGATTCCACCAGACGCCGTACTCCATGCCGCACTTGCTCGTCGCGATGGTCTCGCTGATCTTGTTGATGTCCTTGACGCCAAACTCTCGGTCGATCTGGCCGTTGGCATACATGCTTTGCAGCGCCAGCAGCGCGTCGCGCATTTCCGGTTGAATCGAGCCGTACTGCAGTTGGCCGTCCTTTTCGAACCAGATGCCGGGATAGGCGTGATAGCCGTTGAAAAAGCCCTGGAGGCCGGCGATCGCGCCCCAAAGGTCCTTGGTCACCGCCAGGCCGATCGTGTCGGCAACACCTGACCCGTTCGGATCTTCGGCGGTGAACCGTTCCGCGATGTCCAGCACATCGGCCATGCTGGCCGGCGGCGCGATGTCCATTTTATCCATCCAGTCCTGGCGGATCCAGAGCAGCGGCGCGGACGCAATCGAGGCATCGGTGATCGGGATGCCCATCAGGCGGCCGCCGATCGAAGCTGCCTTGAGCGCGATCGGGTCCTGCGCCATGATGTCCCGGGTCGCCTCGGAGGCTTCTGCCGCGTACACGCTGTCCAGGGGGGCGATCAGGTCCGAATCATGCAAAAGTTTAAGCAGCTGGCCGTTGACATGGAACAGGTCGGGCGTTTCGCCCGACATGATCGTCGCGTTCAGCTTCTGTTCGTATTGCGAAGCGTCGACGACCCAGGTGTAGTCGATCTGGATGCCCAGTAAATCGGCATAGGCCCGGGTCCAGACATTGTCGTAGATCGTCTCCCCTTCATGGAACTTGACCGTGGCGTCCACGGCAATAACGGATTTGACCGTGATCGGCGGGTCGTACGGAGCGGGCAAAACCAGGGTGAGGTGGTCGAACGCGGCCCGCCCGGTTCCGGAAGGCTGTGTCGGCGGGGCGGTCGTGCCGCCAGCCGGGTTGCAGGCCGCAAGGAGTGTCACCAGCACCAGGCAGATGGCCAGGCACGTTGCTTTGCGGGGTGCGCGTTTCATGGCATATCCCTCCATTTCATCTGGCAGGCCTATCAGGACAGCTTAATTATTGATTTTTACGCGCCGGCCAACAATGCCGATTTTTTGACATCAGTTTAGGTTATTTGACGGTTTTCCCTTCGCTGTCCGGCGCCGTCTCGCCGATAGCTTCCCGCTTTTGCTGGCGGTACGCCATCGGCGACAGGCCGGTGTGCTTCTTGAACGCCTGGTTGAAATAGGACGGCGATTCGTAGCCGGTCCGGATGGCGATATCCGATATCTTCATGTTGCTTGACGCCAGCAGGCCGCAGGCATGCGTCATGCGGACCTGGTTGAGGTACTGGATCAGGGTGGTGCCCGTTTCGCGCCGGAAAAGCCGCGACAAGTAAGACGGGTTGAGGTAGACCTGCTCGGCCAGACCCGTCAAGGACAAGGTCCGGTCATACTGCTGCTCGATGATCGAGCGGACCATGGCGACAGCCTGACCCTCGTCGGCCAGGATACCGGCGGTCTGCTCGCCGGACCCGATCAGCCGGATGCCGGCGCCGTAGCCGAGTTCCGCGTCCAGGATGCCCCTGAGCCGCTCATAAGCCGGCCTGACCGCCGCCAGTTCATGCATTGCGGTGTCGATGGCCACAGCCATGCAGCAGCCGGCCTGTTCAAGCAGGACGGTCTGGACCGCCTCAAAGGAGCCGCGCATCAGGCGCGCCTGCCGGGCCGCGTCGGGCACCGCCTGGTTGCTTTGCAGCAAAAAAAGGATCGTCCAGCGCTCGGCCTCGCCGACCAGCAGCTGGAAGCGGCTGCCGAGGTGACGCTTGGCCAGCTCCTCAAGGAGCAGGAAGAAGCGGGCTTTCTGCTCGTGGTCCGGCCTTTCGCTGCCGTTGATCCGGCCCAGGGCCAGCTGCAGCGGGCGGCCGGGATCGAAATCCGGCTGCATTTTTCGGATCAGCCGGGCCAGATCTTCCGGTCTGCCGTCGGAAATCAGCGCCTCCATGAGGGTGCGCAGGAGATAGGGCCGATCGACCTGGGCGCGTGACGCCAGCTGCTCCAGGTGCGACACCCGGTTGGCCTCGTCCAGCTGTGCGATGGTCCGGCGGACCGTATCGACGATCCGCTGCCGGCTCTCGGTCTTGAGCAGGTAGCTGACTGCCTCAAGCTGCTCGGCCTGGTAGATGTACGTAAATTCGGTGTACCCGCTCAGGAAAATGGTCCGGCATCCCGGCCAGTTGGCGCGCACCCGCCGCTGCAGCTCCAGGCCGTCCATCCCGGGCATGCAGATGTCGCTGAGCAGGATGTCCAGGCGCTCCCGGTCCAGGATCGCCAGCGCTTCATGGGCGGAGGAAGCGGTCAGGATGTCCAGCTCCAATTCCTCATGGGCGGAAAAAACAGCCTGCAAGGCCTCCAGCACATCCGGCTCGTCATCGACGATCAGCATCCGGTACATGGCGTCACCTGCTTTCTTCCGGGCAGGGCAGGCGCACTTGAACGGTCAGGCCGCCGCCGGGGGTTGCACGCACGGACAGGCCAAAGGCCGGGCCGAATCGCAGCTGCAGCCGCCGGTGCACGTTGATCAGCCCGGTCATGGCCACTGGCTCTGTTTTTTGCTCCAGCAGCCGGCCAATTTGCATAATCCCGTCCGGGGTCAGCCCGTCGCCGTTGTCGGCGACGGTTATCTGCAAACAAAGATCCTGCCGGGCAAACTGAACGGCCAGGTAGCCGTCCTCGACCTTGTTCTTCAGCCCGTGCTCAAAAGCGTTCTCCAGGATAGGCTGCAGCACGAGCCGAGGCACCGGGCAGGCGGCCAGCGCGTCAGGCAGCGGGTCGAAGCAAAGCGTCAGGCGGTTGCGAAAGCGGCGCGTCTGCAGCGTCGCATAGATGCGGGCATGGCCGACTTCCTCTGCCAGGGTCGCGTCCGGTTTGTCATTGCGGGTGATGTACTGGAAATACCGGCCCATCTGGTTGGCATAGGTCGACAACGCCTCGGTCTCGCCGTTGTCGGCCATGTTCTGCAGGACAAAAAAGCTGTTGTAGAGGAAATGGGGGCTGATCTGGGACTGCAGCTGCTTCAGTTCAGCCTGCTGGGCATAAATCGTCTGCCGGTAGACCTGGTCGACCAGCAGATGCAGCTTGGCCACCATGGCGTTGAAGCCGGTGTACAAATCGTGAAACTCGTCGCGGTGCTGATGCGTCAGCTGCAAGTCGAAACGACCTTGCTCCACATGGCGGAACGCGGCGGCAAACTGGCGCAGCGGCTGGCGCAGCAGGCGGAAGAGCAGGATGAAAAACAAGACGGCCAGCACGACGACGATGGCGGTAAACGCCCAGAACAGCGGCTGGTAGCGCTGCAGGGGCTGGTAAACGCGCCCCAGCGGGGTGTAGCCGACCAGCATCAGGTCCGTGGCTGCCTGGCTGTCGATCGTCACCAGGTAGGCCTCACCATCAAATGTCATCTGTCCGGAAAAGTGTGCCGGACGCGCCGCGGCGGGTGCGGCCAGGTAGCCGGAACGAAAGAAACGGGCGGGCGCCTCGTCCTGGTCGGTTGCGGCCAGCAGGATGTCGTACCGTTCGCTGAACAAAGCCAGATTGCTGTCATCTGCCATGATGGCCAGATTGCGGGTCATGACCTCGCGGGCAAAGGTGATCTCCAGCATGTAGGTGGATGGGCGGCTGCGCGCCACAACCTGCTGCGGATAAGCCAGGAACAGGGTGATCGCGCCGTCTGCCAGGCAAATCTGGCCTGCCGCCTCCGTCGCCGCCTGATCGAGCGACCGGTACTGCGATTCCGAAAGCAGCGTGACCCCGCCCAGGACATCTATCGACCGCCCGATTTCCGGCACATGGAGCACGATGCCGGCAGCCGTCGGGTTGCTGACCATGAACAGGCGCAGGTGGTCCTGGATCTGGCGGATCAGGAAGATCCGCTCGATTTCCGGCATGCTCCTGCCCGATACCGCCAGCAGCCGGACATCCCGGTTGTTGAGCAAGCTCGACAAATGGTTGCGCGTCGCGCGCAGGCTGGTGTCCATGGCGTCGATGGCCGAGCGGTTCTTGGCCTCGATCGAACGGCTGATCTCGCTCTTGACCTGGCGGATCCCCCAGTCATAGACCAGGAATCCGGCCAGGTAGATCGGCAGCACGACCAGCAGGAAGACCGTCAGCAGGATACCAAAAATGGATTGTCTGAAATGCATCTTCACTGCGACTCAAAGCCCCGTGTTCCTGATGTCAAGCGACGGATCGAGCCGCCTGAGCACCTCGCCGACGCGCGCGGCGTTCGCCTGCGCATCGTCAGCGCCGTTCAATCGCAGCTGTGCGCAGGGCAGCAGCTGCTGCCAGGCGTCGTGCTTGGCCTTGCTCCGCATGTCCAGGCCGCCCTGATCGTAGGCGCTTGCCCAGCGGATGAACGCCAGGTGATCCGGGTACCGGTCGCCGGACGGGTCGATGCGGCTGCCGAACTTGGCCCGCTCGCGCCGGCGCAGCCGTTCGATGCGGATAGCGGTGGCTGTCTCCAGGCGGACAGCCAGAGTGAAGAGCCCGACCAGTTCATCGCCCCAATCGACGAGCGAGCCCGCGATCACGGCATGGTCCGCCCGGGCAATGTCTTGTCGCATCCGGGTGATCCGCTCTTCCCGGTTCCGTTTTTGCGTGTACAGAGGTTCTGTCGGCAGCCAATAATAGTCGTCTGTATCCATGAACGTAAATCCGAAGGCCGCGCAGATGGCCCGGCCAAGCGTCGACGTTCCGGAACCCGACGCCCCATGGATGAGGATGATGTGCTTCATAGCCCGGTCCCCCTGCTGCGTTTGGCAGCATGCCTCGGCCGCTGAAGGGTCCGCCGGAACAACCGAACAAGCCCGGCACCCTGTCTTAGTTTAGCACAGTGCGCTCCCGGGTATGAAGACCGGATTTGTCATCTCAAAGCAAGCGTATCTCAAGCAGCCGCCATGACAGGAATGAAAATCTCGAGTTGGCTGACGCCCGGGACCTGGCTGGTCACGGGGCTTCAGGCTGTGTACGCTTCTGCCTGACGCTGACTAGGGCCAGAAGCAGCAAGCCCAGTCCGGGCAGAATAAAGCGCAGGTAAAGCAGGTAGCTGCTGGCCGTCATTTTCGGACCCAGGCCGGGCGCGCCCGGCGTGATCAGCAGGGCCAGGACGGTGATGTACAGCGGATAGACCAGGGCGGCCAGGGTCACCAGCGCCGAAACCAGGGCGATCCAGCGGCCGGGGCGCGGGTTGCTGCGGCTGGCGGCCAGCAAGATGAAGGCAACGGTCATCGGCAGCGTGAAAACCAGGGCCGCAAAGGTCGCCGCAAGGACACTGCCGGCGCCCATCGTCGGCAAGCCCAGGACCTGGAAGAGCAGCCTGGACGCCTGGGCGACCATCAGGGGGCCTGCTGACGCAAGCGCCACCAGGATAAAGGCCGCCCTGTTGATCCCGCGCGACTGGACGACACACCAGACAGCCAGTCCCAGCAGCAGGATCGAGCCGGCCAGACCGGCTGTCGCGACCAGGCGGGCCAGCTGGTTCTGGTAGGCTGAAACGCTGATCAGCCCGCGCATCACGCGATCGCTAAGGGTGCGGTTCAGGACAAACGTGACCAGGCCGTACCCGATCATGGTCCCGGCCAGCAAAAAGAGAGGCAGGTGGCTGTGGGTCAGCAATGGTTTTTTTACCATCTGTCGCATCCGGAATCCTCCCGTACCATCACACCAGGCGCAGCTGCCGGTTCATACACGGGCCGCCGGCCGCGCCTGGTCTGCCGGCCGATGATCCGTCATCTTCATCTTCACGCTGCCGCGGCCGATCTGCAATTGTTTTCTTGACAAGCTGCTTTAGAATTCTTGTTGTCTTGGCCGGACGATGAAGATTGAGCCGGCCCGCTCGTAGCCCAGTTTCTCGTAGTAGCCGTCAACATCGCTCATCACGTAGACGGTCTGGTCCGGGTAGTCGGCACAGGCCTGTTCCATCAGCAGGCGGCCGATCTGGCGGCCGCGATACGGCATCGCCACGAGCAGGTCGCAGACGTAGATGCCGAACCCATCGTCCTCTCGGCAGCGGGCATAGCCGATTACATCCGGCTCTTCGAGGGCCAGGTAGGTGACGGAATGGCCTAGCGCCCGCACGTAGCGGGTCCGGCCGGGCTCGAAGGCGTATTCAAACCAGTCCGGCCCCGCTTCGGTCAGCAGCCGGAACAAGGCCGGCTCGTCGCGGGGCGTATAACGGCGTATCAGCATGGTGCACCTCCTGCCCCGATGATACACCCGGGCACGTCAGCTTTCCAGTTGGATCACCAGGTAACGGCTCAAGCTGCGGGTCAGCTCCGGGGCGACGGGACCGGTTCTCCGTAGGCGATGGCTGTGATCAGGCGACGGTAGTAGAGGTACAGTCTGAGCGGGACATCGAAGGGAATGGCGTGGTCGATGTGGGGCACGTAGCCGCCCCGCTCGAGCAGCTGAGGCACCTTGCCCATAACTTCGTCGTAGATGGCCTGCTCATTTTGTGCCAGCACGCGCTTGTCGATGCCGCCAAACAAGACCAGGCCGGGATAGGCCTGGCGCAGGCGGAGCATGTCGTTGCCTGCGGCGATCTCGCAGGGCGAAACGCCGTCGACGCCGGCTTCCAGCCAAAGCGGGATCAGCCCGCCGGGGTATCCGTCGCAATCCACATAGACAAAACGGACGCCATGCCCTTTGAGATAGGCGATCAGGCGCGCGTAATGCGGCAGCATGAAGCGGCGGAACAGCTCGGGGGAGATCATCGGGGCCAGCTTGAAGGCCATGTCTTCTTTGAGCTCGACCATGTCGATCTGCAGCTGGCCGATCCCGCGTGCCAGAGTCTGGATGCAAAAATCAGTCAAAAACCAGAACATCTCGTCAACCAGCTCCGGCTGATCGTAAAAGGCCAGGCAAAGGTTCTCGAATCCCATCCAATCGCGTGCGGTCCAGAACAGGAACGGGATGCTCAGGTGGCTGGCGACGGGCGCCAGGTCGAGCATGGCCGCACGCGCCGGCCAGTTTTCTGGATATCGTCCGTCCGCTGCGCTTTCGTAGCGCTGCTTGATGGCCAGAAAGCCGGTCCGATCCTCGACCGGAAACTTAAGCCAGGTGCGCGTGACGAAACCAGGGTTGTCCTCCCGGGCGAAATCCTTGCGGATCGCACCCAGCTGGTCTTGCCAGATCTTGTAGTCCTTGTCCTGGGATAGCACTTTCTCCTCGAAGGCGGGATAGAGCCCCATGTTGATCGGAACATTCAAGTAGAATGGGTCCAGGTTCAAAAAAACCGGCTGGGAAACATCTGTCGGATAGCCCTGGCGGGTCCATTCGCGCATGGTGGCCTTGCGGACCGGCCATTCGACGAGCGGGATCCGGTCTGTCGGCTGAAAGGCGAGGGTGCGCAGCAAGCGTTCGCGGCTGTTCATGATCTCATCCTGCTTTCCGGGCCCGTCGCGAAGCATCGCAACTCTATCATACTGGTCGGGCCAGCAGGTGTCATGGCCGATATTCCGGCTGACAAGGTCGTCATCGAAACCCTGCTCCCCTCCTGGCGCGGCGAACCAGCGTCTGCTGCTTGTTCTGAGATTATCATCGCAGGATGGCGACCGGTTGGCAAGCCTTACCCGCCGATGCCGGCCGCTTCGAACACGACCGTGCTGAAGCCGGCGTAGTGGTTTTCCTTATAGTACTCGCCCAGGTAGTAATAGGCGTCCTGGTTCTGGTCGTATAGGTAGAAGTAGTCGTGTCCCTGGGAAAAGAGGCTGAACGTCTCGCCTGCCCGGCCGAGGTCGATTATACGGGACAACGGCAGATCGGACGTCACCGCCGGGTCCTGAACCGGGCATTCCAGGCGGATCTGGACCAGGCTGGCACGGATGGCCGCGATCCCGGCCGGGTCCGTGACCTGCTTGTCATGGCGCACCTCGATGCGGTCCGTTCCGTAGGTTCCGGTATAGATGACCGCACGCAGCGCGTCGTCGCCCGGAAACGGCACCAGGCCGGCCAGCGCGTCCGGCATGTCGTAGTGGAACACGGTCTGGCCCAGGCAGCTGCCGTCGACGACCAGGGCGTATTCGGAGGTGCCGGGCCGGATCTTGAAGACATAGCCGGTGACGGTGTAGGCGCCGGCGCCGAGCCGGGGGCAGGCATAGGTGAACGGCTCAGCGTAGCCGAAGGTCAGCAAATTGGTTTCAACCCCGATGTCTTCTTCCGTCCAGGTGTGGAAATAGTAGACCGGGTCCTGCATGACCTTGCCGCCGTTGGCCTGGTGGATCCACCAGTTTTCCCGGACGGCTTCATAGAGCGCAGCGAAGTCTTCGCTGCCCTTCTCAAAGCGGAACGTCTGCCCGGCCATCTGCAGCTCGATCTGGTCTGGTTCCTTGAGATCGGCCTGGGGATAAGTCTTGAGGATGCCGGCTGGGATGCGCGAAGCGGCAGCTTGCGCCGGCGGGTTGGCCAGGAGGCACCCGCCCAGGATAACGGCCGCAACAAGCGCCAACGCGGTCAGCCAGGCCGCGGGGCGATGCGTCGCGAGGATCTGGCGGATGCGTAACCGGGCGCTGTTTTCGCCAAACGCCAGCGGACTGGCCAGGCGGCTGCGGACGGCGGCAAAGCGCAGCAAGGTAGCCGCATACTGCTTGCGTCCGTCCGGGTCCAGCGCACGCACCACGCGAGCGTCGCAGGCGCGCTCCATATCCCGGGTCATCAGCTTGTAGCTGATCCAGACCAGCGGATTGAACCAGTGCAGCGCCAGGACCAGGTAAGCCAGCGGCTTGACCCGGTGGTCCTGCCGCCGGATGTGCGCCCGTTCGTGTTCGATCACCAAATCGCGCTGCGTTTCGTCCAGGGCGGCCGGCAGGTAGATCCTGGGCCGGAAGATGCCGGCGACAAAAGCGGTGTCGATCCGGTCGCTGCTGTACAGGTCGTCGCCGATCCGGATCGCAAAGCGGACATGGCGGAAAAAGCGCACCCCGGTCCAGGCGGCGGACAGCAGCAGGATGCCGATGCCAGCCAGCCAGATCCAGGCCAGCGCGGCCAGCCACGGTTCGAGCGGGCTGACCATTTCCGACCGGGCAGCCGCCTGGGCCAGGGCGCTGTTGACCGCGCGGTCGATCGCGGGGATCTGGCTCGCGATGGCGGGCTGCGCGCCCTGGAGCAAAACCGGGCTGACGGCCCGGGCGCCCGGGATGAGCGCGAGCGCGCTCTCAAAGGAAAAGGGTAAAACCAGCCGAATCAGGACGACCGCCCAGAGGGCATAGGACAGCCAGGCGGGGAAGCGCCTGAGCAGGAGACGCAGCAGCAGGACGGCCAGGATCACGTAGCTGGCGGTCAGGCTCATGTTGACAATTTCGAGAAAGACGTCCGTGATCATGACCTGGCCTCCTCGATCAGGCGCTTGAGCGCCTCCAGCTCGTCCGGCTCCAGCCGGCGGCCCTCCAGGAATGCGGCCAGAAAAGCGGGAACGGACCCCTGGAACGACTGCTGCAGCAAGGCTTCGCTTTCCAGCCGCTGCAGGTCCCGGCGGGAAATGAGCGCCGTCACGGTCGCGTTTTCATTCTGGAGCAGCCGCTTGTCCGCCAGCTTACGGATCATGTTGAAAGTGGTCGGCTTTTTCCAGCCCAGCTTCTCCTGGCAGATGCGGGCCAGTTCGGTCGATTTGACCGGTTCGGCGGCCCAGAGGATCTCCAGGAAATGCTTCTCGGCATCGAACAGTACCAGCTTGTCCATGGGTCTCCTTTCTCTGCAAAAGGTTTGTCTTGACAAACCCCACATTCAGCATAGCACCGGACCCGCTTGCTGTCAATCGGGACCGGTAGCCGTACCGGCCCATCCCCGCTATAATGGCAGAAAAGAACAGACCTTGCGGGAGGTGCGACATGGCACGAAAAAGACGCTGGGGAGACCGCAAAGACGGGCGCAAGCTGCGTACGCTCTCGCCCTACGATACGGTGTCCCCGTACATCATGATCACGCGCAGCGACGCCCAGAACTA